>Ga0316204_10006119_pt1 | contig 18900 bp, 23 predicted proteins | sample 6monrhotite_MG_2_FD_205661 | JGI IMG/M metagenome (GOLD analysis project Ga0316204, IMG submission 205661) | Microbial mat bacterial communities from mineral coupon in-situ incubated in ocean water Damariscotta River, Maine, United States -... | ecosystem: Environmental > Aquatic > Marine >...
ACAGCGCCAAATGAGCCCGCGCGAATTGCCTCGATAAGCCGTCAAAACACCGACGATCCGAGCCAGGTCGCGCGGTTGGAACATACACGCGGGCGTGTATGTTGCCCCCGGCGCGTGTATGTTCGGCATAAGGGGCTGGAATAAAACGATATTGCTGGAGGTTTAGGCCAAAAATGGCGCGGCCCAACATACACGCGATTTTGTGGAATGATTGTGCTTTGGCCGGGCTTAGGCAGCTGTCTCAAGCAGGCGTTTGCGAAGAAGGTGCCGCAAGTGCGGGAGAACGGCTTCCATCTCGTCGCCGTCACTCGGGTCAGCCATTCGGCTTATCAGCTCATCATACGCCCAGAGCGCTTCGATCTTGCGTGCCATGGGTGGCAGGTCAATGCCTGCGGACTGATATTCTTGTGCAACAAGATCGGCGCAGATCATAAACTTCAAAGGCTCAAGCGGGTCTGGTGCCGGTTCCGCCAGAGACGGGTCAGCGCGGACGCCTGTCAGGACGTAGAGAACGTCAACACCGATCTTGGAAATCGCCGCAAGATAGGCGGCGTCGGGCTGGCGTTTGCCCGTTTCATAATTGTGTTGAGCGTTTTTTTTGACGCCGCCGACTTCACCAACCTCCGTCTGGGAAAGCCCGAGGCGCTCGCGCTCAAGGCGAATTCTTTCACCTAAATTATCCATACGGGTTACTTTCGAGTTGACGTTATCCATATGGATAACTAAAGTCTCACTACAGACGGCGCACCGATGAACGGCGCACAACGAAGTGAGAGACCATGCCACAACAGCAATATGATTTCCAGCCTGGTCCCGTTTTGCACGAAGCGGTTATGGGCGGGCTTCGGGCCAACGGCACGACCTTTTCGCGTTGGTGCCGTGAGAACGGCATCCTGCAAACTGTCGCCCGGCAGGCAACCTTCGGTCAATCGCGAGGCGAAAACGGCCAGGTCATTTTGGCGAAGCTTATTGAGGCCGCAGGGTCGGATTTTGTTCGCACGGTTTATGAGCGTCGCTTCCTGGAACACGCCGACAAAATCCGGGGGAGCCTGTGATGCGCGCCGCGTCCCGTCTTTCCGGCGATCTCGTCACCCTCGCCGAGGCGCTCGCGGCCTATGAGTGCTGCACCTTACAGTCCCTGTCAGGGCGCGCTCTGGGCAAGGGCGGGTTCTTTGGCAAGCTGAAACGCGGCGGCGATTGCTACACCGCGACGGCAGAGCGGGTTGTGGTGTGGTTCGACAGCGCTTGGCCGCATGATCTGCCATGGCCCGCCGAAGTGGTCCGTCCGTCGCGAGCGGGTGCTTTGCAGGGCGCTTATAGCGGCCCTCGTGACGCCAGCAGCCACCCAGTGCTGCCGACCCCTGACGATGCATTCTTGGCGCGCATATCGCACTTGCCAATCTGGAAGAATGGTCGCCGCCCACCTTGGTGGGACGACATGGATGTCCGCGCGTTCCTGACGCGTTCGCACCGTCAGATGAGCACCCTCAAGGCCGCTAAGATCGGTGCGCGCAAATTTGGCGACCGCTGCCCGAAGAAGAGCGCGATCCACAGCTACTGGCAGCGTTTGGACAAGCTGTTTGCACAGGGCGGTGCCGGCTCAGACATCCCACGCCCGAAATCCCCCAAAAAGAAGGAAGCCACGTGATGCGTCTGCATTCCATCCGCCGTCGGATCGCGTTGGCGATTTGCCCTGAGTTGGGGCCAAAGCCTTGGCATCCATCCTGTCCGAACCCTCTGCGGCTAGAGAGGTGGGTGACCCCAGTCGCTGGCGCCGACGACGCTGTGAACCAGATCGTCGAATGCAGGCAGTGCAGCTGGCCCGACGCCGCTGCGACCGAGCCAGCTGCGGGCGAGAGCGGCGCTGCGTTCGAAGGTCAGAGTGTCGAGCGCTTCACTTGTTGTCAGCGCGTGGGTCAAGGCTGCGAACGCGGCATGAAGGGCCGCGAGACGGTCGTCGGTCGAGTGGGTCATTTGGTTCCTGTCCTTCCGGTTGTTGGCGCAACGGAGGGTAAGGAGGCTCCCGGCCCGGACAAAGGACATTTTGCTCCGGGCCGGGGCGATATGGAAACGAACCACCTGACACAGCTTGCCGCCGCCTTCGCCGCCCATGTGGGGCGGTCAGAGATGACCATTGCAAGGTGGTGCGGTGTTCATACGCGGCTGCTCAAACGTCTGAGCGAGGGCAAAGGCTGTCGCGTGGATACATACAATGAGGCGCTGCGGGGGTTCTCTGCGCGCTGGCCAGCCGACCTCGAATGGCCACGCGATATCCCGCGCCCGAAATCCCCCAACAAGAAGGAAGCCACGTGATGGAAAAGACTGGATTTCTCGATATTGAAGTAGCGCGCGAACATGTCCAGTTGAGGCGCGCGGGACTTTCAGCGTCTGGCGTCTTCGAGCGCCTGGCTGAACCCGGGACCGTCGCCCTCAAGGCGCGCTATCCAGCCGTCAAGGATGTCGGAGAGATAGCCTCGGTCATCGGCCCTGAGCCCGTCGCTCATGGTGCGGAGTGTGCCGATCAAAATCGCGGCGCTGGCGGTGTCATGCGGCGCGGCGATCTGGGCGGTGACAAGCCACGCCTCGATCAACAGGCGGAGCGTCGCTTCGGTTCTGTCGACGCCTTTTGGAAAGTCATTCATCGCATCCTCCATCCGGTTGTTGGCGCAACGGATGGTAGGGCCGACCCGGCGCGCTGGAAAGACCATTCGCGCCGGGCATCGGACCAGACTTCACAGGCAAAACGAGGTGACACATGAGCCGGATCATTCGGGCGCTGCGGGCGTTTGACCAGCATTGGACAGGCGATCTTTGTGGTGCGCTCTGCCTGTTCGGCATTCTTTGGCTGGCCGTTTGGGCCCCGGCGGTGCTGCAATGAGCGGAGCAGAAAGCCCGATCCGTAATGCGATCGAAGCGCAATTGGCCAAAGGGCTCAGCGCCTCGATGGCCGCACGCGCGGTTGCCACGTCTCTGGGCCGCAATCCGGATGATCGCGCACTGCGAAATTATGCCCGGGAAGTCGCCCGCTCGTTCGCCACAAACCGGCCAGCCAGCGCCCCGCCGAATTGCGCTCTGAATACCGGCGCGCGTCGCCGCAGTCCCACGGCTACCCAGTTTCGGGTCGAGTGCCTGGCTGGAAGGCATTTCGTCTTCAAATCGGATGGCGCGCGTGTTTACGGCCCCGCCGATAAGGCAACGGCTGAGACCAAGTGCGACAACTTGCAGCGCGAGTTTGACAACCGCGCCAAGATCGGGCTGCGGCCGTGCATGAGCTGCAAGCGGGAGTTCCATAGCGAGGGCATTCACAACCGGCTCTGTTCCACCTGTCGTGGCGTATCGGATCCGCTGAGCGGCACGGGCTTTGCTGGCAGCGGCGATGGCCGCAAGCCGCGCAAGGCGGCGAAGGTCTGATCATGCATGCCGCGCCGCTGACCTCCCCCCGCCTGCAACGTGTCCTTGCCGTTCTGAATGACGGCAGGCCGCACACGACGCGCGAGATTGTGCGCAAGGGCCGGGTCATGGCGGTCAACGCCTGCGTTGCCGAGCTGCGTCACCACGGTGCGGTGATCGATTGCCGCGCGCAAATCGTGGGCGGGCAACGGCGGTTTTTCTACACGATGCTGAAAGGGCCGAGAAATGGCTGAACCGAGGCTGACAAAGATCGACCGGGTCAAGGTCGACGATATCGCGGCGACGAACCGCCTGCGCCCGGTTTCCGAGGCTGGCGTACAGGCGTTGATGGCGTCGATCGCCGAGACCGGCGTGATGAAGGATGCGATCCATGTGCGCCAGAAGAAAGGCGGCACGCTGGTTCTGATCGCGGGCGGCCACCGTTTGGAAGCGGCCAAGCGCATGGGTTGGGATGAGATCGAGGCCAAGGTTTGGGCCGATGTGACCGACGACTGGTCACGCTTGATGGAGATTGACGACAACATCGCCGGGGCGGAATTGAACCCGCTGGACACCGCGCTGTTTCTGGCCGAGCGCAAGCGGATCTACGAGAAATTGCACCCTGAGACAGCACGGGGCGTCGCGGGTGCTACCGCCCGCTGGAATGCAAGTGACACGATGTCAGTTGCATCATTTGCGGATGCAACTGCCGAGAAGTTCGGCATGTCGCAGCGCAACATCTTTCGCCTGATCGCGGCGGGCTCAAACCTTGAACCACGCGACGTGCAGCTGCTGCGAAAGGCCCCGCGCCAGATTTCTCTCAAGGACCTGAGCGTGATCGCCAAGATCGGCGAAACCGCAGAACGCTATGAGGTGGTGGAAGCTTTATCCGAGGGCCGGTCCAAATCGGCTGCCGATGCGCGCCGGGCCTTTGCCGCGCGCGACGGGAATGCTGCCCCGGTTCTTGACCCTGTTGAAGCCGGTTTGAAGACCCTGAAAGCCGCATGGTCACGTGCACCGAAAGAAGCGCGACGCCGCTTTCTGCGCGACCATGGAGCCGAGGTTGAAGCGATCCTTTACGAAGGGTCGATGGAATGAGCGCCCATACCCCGACACAGATCTGGTGGACGGCGAATGAACTGGCGGAGGCTGGTTTGCCGGACATGCCACACACGCGTCAGAGCGTCGAGCGCTGGATCAAGCGTGTGAATCAGCATGCAAAAGTGACCCACTTGGGTGGGTTATGATCATCTAAAACTGACCCACCTGCGTTGTTAACATCAGTGCGCTTAGGCACGGAGGAAGAGCAGGTGTTACTGATGGAAACTTCATTGAAGGTTCGTGGCTGGATCTTGCGTGATGGCCGCGGCATCCGGGCTGTGGCGCGCGAGACGGGTCTGTCGAGAACCACGATCAAGAAGTATCTGAAGGACGACGCGCCGCCGCACTATCGGCGGACCCATGAGCGCGTTGGCCACAAATTGAGCGCGGAATTTGAGGCGCGTCTTCGGGGGCTTTTCGAACACGATCTGCAGCTTCGACGGCGCGACCGTCGCACAGCGAAGAAGCTTTTCGAACAGATTGTCACGGAAGGCTACACAGGGTCCTATTCGCCGGTTCAGCGTTTTGTGCGAGAGCTCAAGCAGACGACGGGGGCCGGCACGGGGGACGCGTTCATTCCCCTGTATTTCTTGGCGGGGGATGCGCTTCAGTTTGACTGGAGTGAGGAATATGTCGTTTTGGGCGGTGTCGAGCAAAAGGTTCATGTGGCCCATTTCAGGCTATGCCAGAGCCGCAAGCCGTTTGTTGTGGCCTATCTGAACGAGAAGCAGGAGATGGTGCTTGATGCCTTTGTGCGGGCACTGTCGTTCTTTGGCGGCGTCCCGCGCCGGGTGATCATTGATAACCCCAAGACCATGGTGACCTATGTCTCACGGTCAAAGGATCGGATCTTTCATCCACGCTTTCTGGCCTTGATGAACCATTATGTCATTGAACCTGTCGCCTGCACCCCCGCCTCGGGCTGGGAACGAGCCTTTGTCCGCCATTGGTCCGAGGACAATGGCGAGTGGTCAGGTCGAGAACCAGGTCCAGTTTCTCCGCAGCGAGCTGTTCTGTCCAAGGCTTGCCTTTGACGATCTGGATGCGCTGAATGCCTGGCTGCACCTGCGCTGCGGGGCACTGGCCAACCGCTTACATCCCGATCAGCAGGATCGCACGATTGCCGACGTTTTTGCGGATGAGCATATTGTGTTGCGCCCGCTGGGCCGTCCCTTTGATGGCTATGTCGAAAAAGCTGTGCGGGTCAGATCGACATGCCTGGTGCAATATGACAGCAACCGCTACAGTGTGCCGTCCCAATATGCAGGGTGCCATGTCTCATTGCGCGCCTATTCTGATCGGATTGTCGTGGTCGCAGGCAACGAGATCATCGCCGAGCATAATCGCCATTTTACACGCAATATCAGCTATTTCGAGCCGTGGCACTATGTCCCGCTGCTCGATCGCAAGCCCGGCGCCCTACGCGATGGTGCTCCCTTCATTGATTGGGAACTGCCCGAGGCAATGCAGCAGATCAAGGCTCATTACATGCGTGGGAAAGAGGGGGATCGAGAATTCGTCGACCTGCTGCTGCTGGCACTGACGCACGGCATCGACGTGGTCGAGACGGCCTGCGATCTGGCTGTCGAACAACACACCCTGCGCTTGCCTGCCATCATCAACCTGATCAATCAGTTGCTGGAACCAGTCATCCCCCCGCTGGCCAACACCCATGCTTACCCGCAGCTGACCCTGCGCCCCGAGGCCGATTGCAAGCGATATGAGACGCTGTGTGCCGCCGGGGAGGTTGCTGCATGAACGCTATCATCGACCAGTTCGCTGCCCTCAGACTCCATGGCATGGCGGCCTGCGCGGCAGACTTGTTGGCCGCGCGCACACCGCCCAGCCTGACGACAGCGTTGAAGGCCTTGATCGAAGCGGAAACCCAGGAACGCCGGGTGCGGTCCATTCAATATCAGATGCGCATCGCCAGGTTCCCCCACCACAAGGACTTTGCCACCTTCGATTATGGCGCCGCGACCGCCACCAAAGCGCAGATCGACCCGTTCTGCTCTGGCCAATTCACCAAGGACGCGCACAACATCATCCTTGTCGGCGGGACTGGCACCGGCAAAACGCACATCTCGATCGCCTTGGGGACCAACCTGGTCAATCTCGGCAAGCGGGTTCGGTTCTACAACGCCGTCGATCTGATCAATGCCCTGATCCTGGAACAGGCCGACGGGAACACCGGAAAAATCATCAAGCAACTGACCGCACTGGAGTGCGTGATCATCGACGAGCTCGGCTATATCCCGTTCCCAAAATCGGGCGGCTCGCTGCTGTTCCATCTGATCAGCAAGCTGTATGAAACGACCAGCGTCATCATCACGACCAACCTCGAGTTCGGCGAATGGGTCTCTGTGTTTGGCGATGCCAAGATGACAACCGCCCTGCTTGATCGGGTCACACACCACTGCAGCACCATCGAGACCGGAAATACATCCTATCGCTTCGCCCAAAGCAAAGCCCACAGACGAGCCCGCTATTTGGTGGCCGCTCGCCCGTGGGCTTTGCCAACTCTGGGCTGGGTCAGTTTTAGATGATCACACCGGGTCACTTTTGAATGCACATTGACATATTCGGGTCTGACGCGCGACGATCTGCGGGAGATGGCGCTGGCCGACGAGGTCATCCGGCGTGGGCTGGGGCTGGCTGAACTGGAACTGAGCACCGCCGCCGCCCGGCAGGAGATCAGCGCGTGGACCGAGGGCGAGTTTGAGGCCGAAGCCGCCGCCCGCCTGCAATTGAGCGCTGATATCGCAGGGGTCTCGGCGGGTCTGAGCGTTGAGCAAACTGCCCGCGCCGACGCGGACGCCGCCGAAGCCGCCGCCCGTCAGGCGCTGGCCGTAACCGTAGGCGACAACACCGCCGCGATCAGCAGTGAGGCCACGGCGCGTGCCGATGCGGACAGCGCCGAAGCCGCTGCCCGCCAAGCACTGGCCGCAACCGTGGGCGACAACACCACTGCGATCGCCGCCGAGCAAATCGTGCGCGCCGACGGCGACAGCGCTCTGAGCGCCACCATCGCCAGCCTGTCCGCAACGGTGGATGGCAACACCGGGGCGATATCGACGATCAACGCCACCAAGGTTGACGCTGCCGGGGCCGTCGCGGCAGTGGATCAGGTGATCAGCGCCGAATACGGCGGGATGCTGGCGCTGGCACAGGCCACGGCGTTTGCTGTAGCGACGATCAACGGGGTCTCGTCTGGCTATGTCTGGGCGCTCGGCGGCGAGGACGTGCTTTCGCTGATCAGGATCGAGGACGGCGTGAGCGAACCCGTCACCACGGCGCGCCTGAAGGCAGACTATATTCGGCTGGATGGTCAGGTCGAGGTGACCGGCGATTTCCTTTCGCAAAGCATCTTTGCCACCTCCGCGTGGATCACGTCCGCCGCGATCGCCAACGCCCAGATCGATTGGGCGAATATCCAGAATGTGGTGATCACCTACGGCGAGATAACCGGCGCTCTGCAATCGACAAACTACGCAGAGGACGGCAGCGGCGTGCCGACGGCGGGGTTCAGACTGGACGCGGCGACGGGGTCGGTCAAAGCGTTCGAGGTCGTGTCGCGCACCGCGCTCGCTGAGGGTGCGACATTCGACCTGCTGGCGTCCGATGATCTGGGTGACTACCCGCGCGCCGGATACGCGGGCGACAATATATGGACCGAGGTGCTGGCCGAAGAGCTGACCCCGACCGTGGGCGGGGCCTGGGATGTGTCGATCAGCGGCGAGGTTCGCAATTGGTATGTCTCGCAGGTGAACCCGAACGATCCACCCCCGTTTCTGGCCTACAGCGAGACCGGGGCCATAAGGGCGACCCGCCAATTCAAGAAGCAATCGGGCGATGCCTGGTCGACCAAGACGGCGCTGACCACGCTTGAGGTGACCACGATCGAGGACAACGACTGGTATCTCTACAACTTCTCGGAACTGTTTTCAGGGGTCTTTTTCGCGGTGCGATACAGCCTGGAAATCAAGCGCAGGGAACAGAATGGCGGCTACGGTTTCGCCCCCGGCGAGAAAGAAGCCCAGATCAATCACCGTGACATGCAAATCGTAATCACCCGCAAGGTGAAGTGAGGAACTATGGCAACTTGGTATCGAACAGGAACAATCGCTGTCACGAATGGATCGTCGACCGTGACCGGCACCGGCTCCGCATGGGTGGATGCCGCGATCAACGCGGGTGATGCCCTGCACGCGCCCGATGGTCGCGTGTATGAGGTCGCCACCGTGGGCGGTGCCGGGGCGCTGACCATCACCCCGGCCTATCTGGGCGCGACCGCCTCGGCGCAGGCCTATGCAATCCAGCCGACGCATGGGATCGCACGCACGTGGCGCGATTCGGCGCAATCGCTGGTGAATGCCTATACCGCGTATCAAGCCGGGCCGCTGGCCGGGTTGTGGGATGATGGCACAGCCGCCCTGCCTGCTCTGGCCTTCGCGTCAGACCCCGACAGCAGGCTATACCGTGCTGCGGCAAACCAGCTCGGCGCAGCAACGGGCGGCTTGCAGCGACTGCTGTTGTCCTCGACGGCGATGCAGATCGACGTGCCGATCACCGGCGTGGCGGTGCAGCGTCTGGGCGGGCTGTGGGCAACCTACGGCGGCACCGCGAACGCGGTCACATTGACATATGGTGTTGGCGCGCTGGTCGCGGGCTTGCAGGTCCGGTTCCGGGCAACGGCGGCAAACACCGCTGCGGCAACGATCAATCTGGACGGGCTGGGGGCCGTGGCCTGCCGCACCGTCACCGGCGTGGCGCTGCCAGCGGGCTACATCCGCACCGACGTGGACACCACCGCGACCTATGACGGCACCTACTGGGTGCTGGGCCGCGAGGCTGAGTGCGGATCAGGCCCCAATGGCACGTACCTCCGCCTTGACAATGGCGTGCAGATTTGCTGGCAGAGCAAGGCAACGGCGTTCATCAACACCCAATATTGCGCCGCAACCATGACCTATGCGGCGGCCTTCATTGCCGCGCCTGTCACAGCCCTCACGCTGGATACGCTGAACTGGGGAACCGATGTGCCGTCGGGTCTATCTCGGGGGGACGCGAATGTCGCGCGCGGGAACAACACGACAACAGCCGCGTCGAGTCAGGTTTGGGCGCGCTCAGGCACCGCTTGGGTATCTGGAGATGCCCCTGTTCTCGATATGACTGCCACCGGTAAATGGTTCTGAGGAGAACACACATGAACATCACCCTATCCCCAATTCGCGGCCTGCCCGGCCAACCCGGAACCGTCCTGTCTGTCTCGGGTGACACGCTCGATGTGGATGGCACCGCCTTCGACCTGTCACCGGTGCCCGAAGGCGGGCAAGCAACGCCCGAAGGCGACCATCCGTTCATCGGGCCGATCACCCGAGTTGATGGCGAGATCGCCTGCACGGTGCGCGTGATCTTGGGCGATGATGCCGCGCTTGATCAGCCTCGTGACCCCGCGCATTGGATCGTCGCTGTGGCGTCCGGCGCGGTCGAAATCCCCTATCTCCGCCGCAAAAACGAGGTGCCGGCATGACCTTCGCCCTGACTATCACGACCGCCGAGGACATCGCCGCAGCGAAGATCGCGGAAGCCCGCGAAGCGGCTGTCATCACCCGGCACGCCTTTTGCATGGCCCTGGTCGACGCGCAGATCCTGTCGTTGCCCGACGCCGTCGCCGCGTCCAAGGGCGAATGGCCGACGTCTCTGGCAGATTTCCTGCAATACCTCGATGAGCGTCAAGCGGCGGATGCGATGATCGAATGGGCGACCGCAGCCATGGTTCACCGGAACAATCCGCTGGTGCTGACGCTCGCCTCGTGGATCGGCCTCCCGGATGAGCAGGTCGATGCGATGTTCGGTATCAAACCCGGCTGACCAACCGCGCGCGCCGCCAAAGGCGGCCGGAGGGTGCGTCAACACCCCCCGACACGGGGTTACTTTGGACGGCAGCCCCGCCGACCCAGCCTAGCTTCAGGCCGCGCCCACCCTGATCAGGGACGGCCATAAGGAGCTGATTCGCATGCCCGCGAAAACCCCCGAACTGACGACAATTGCACAAACCCGCCCGATCGCGCCCTGGCTGGGCGGCAAACGCAACCTCGCCAAGAGGATCTGCGCGATCATCGATGCCGACGCCCGCGCCGGTGGCCACAACACCTATGCCGAGCCCTTCGTCGGCATGGGTGGGATTTTTCTGCGCCGCACATCGTGTCCGAAGGCGGAATTCATCAATGACCGGCAACGCGACGTCTACACCCTGTTTCGCATCCTTCAGGAACACTATGTCGCCTTTCTCGATCTGCTGCGGTTCCAGATCACCACGCAGGCGGGTTTCGAGCGTCTGGTCGCCGTCGATCCCGAGACCCTGACCGACCTGCAACGCGCCGCGCGGTTCCTGTTCCTGCAGCGCACGGCCTTCGGCGGAAAGGTATCGGGGCGCAACTTCGGTGTCTCGGCCGACCGACCCGCGCGGTTCAACCTGAGCACGCTGGAACCTGACCTCGAGGCGCTGCACGAGCGCCTGTCGCGGGTGACGGTGATGTGCCAGGACTATGCCGCCTTCATCGACCGGATCGACCACAAGGACGCCCTGTTCTACCTCGATCCGCCTTACTTTGGCTGCGAGGGCGACTACGGCCGGGACCTATTCGGGCGCGATCGGTTCATTGAACTCGCCGAGCAGCTGGCCCGCCTTAAAGGCCGTTTCATCCTGTCTTTAAACGACGTTCCAGAGGTGCGGGAGATCTTCGGACAGTTCCAAATCACCGAGGTGAAGACGACCTACTCGATCGCGGCGAAGGGGGCGGTGCCAAAGGGGGAGTTGGTGATTTCAAACTCCTCTGCGTCCTATGCTGCCTAGAAAAGGAAGGGGAGCGGGAAGTCGCTGCTCTTCTATACAAATGCGAGCTTTTCAACGCTGTTCACAGAAGCGTCGTTTTGTCGAATAGTTGTGTGTCCGAGACCAAGGCCGCCGTTGCCGTGGTCTTCGACCTGACGGTTTCGTCCAAGGCGACATGGAATGAGATAGTGGCCCTAACTCGTCTGCTCGAAGTGATTCGAAGGGATTGCGTTAGATGAGTGGATCAAGCAAGTTCAGGCCACCTGATCACGCCATCATCAGCTTACGATCGAAGCACTTTGGTCTGTCAACAAATTTTTGCGCGCAACTCATTCGGAAACGCTGTCAATGCTGAATATTGAGTTTCAAATCAAGTATAAATCCTTGCCCGTCGGTGAACCTTTTAGCATTCCTGATTTCACGGTGATCACCGGCAAGAACGGCAGCGGAAAAACTCATCTACTTGAGGCGTTGGCGGATGGCAATTTTACGTCAATAACCGATGACGGTTCCCCGTTACGACACAACCAGCTGGTCAAATTCGGGGAAGTGCGTGGGGTGGTGCGCGATTCGCACCAGCCAGAATCTGTGGGCGAGCATGACGGGCAACTATGGAATGAATTGAAATCGCTTCAAGTTGGCTTCATGAAAGAAAGGGAAGTGAACCCTGCACTTTCACAAGATGCTTTTCTTTCCGGTAGAAAGAGAGAGCAATCCCCAAGCGCTCTTGAGCTGATCAAACATGCTGAAACTGAAGGTCTATCGCTTGATGAAATTGATCAAGGATATGTCAACAGCATGAGTAAAGGGTTCGATCAAGGTCACGGCAGGGACATATTTTCAGTTCGGCTAGCGCAATTATTCAACAGCTATAACGTTCGACACTACGACAATGCATTTCAGAATTTTCTTCACAGCATAGAGGATGCTGAGGAGCCTGGCTTAACTGACAGCGCCTTCGAGGAAAGGTTCGGTCCTAAACCTTGGCATTTGGTCAATGACATTCTTAAGCGCATCAGGCTAGGTTACGAAGTTATCCCACCCGGCCTGGCGAATTACAAGCAGCCCTATTCCACTCAACTGGTTGACAAGGAAAATGACATTGTCATTTCACCTGTGGACCTGTCGACCGGTGAAAGGGTACTTATTGCTCTTGCGCTTGCCATTTACAACACACACGCGGAATACGGCAAGCCAGACGTATTGCTTCTGGACGAACCTGATGCGCCGCTACATCCTGAATTCTCCGGTCTAATGATCGAGGTCTTGCGCGAGATTGTTGTTGATAGAGCAAAGGTTCGGGTCATCTTGACCACGCATTCGCCTTCAACTGTTGCAATGTGCCCTGAAGAGTCGATTTTTGAGATGAATAGGAGTACTGGTCGCCCCAACAAAGTCAGCAGGGATCAGGGCATCGCTGCGTTAACACGTCACATCCCCCATCTTCGTGTGACAACAGAAGAACGACGCCAAGTCTTCGTGGAAAGCAAGTATGACGTTTTCTATTACGGAAAGCTGTTTGATGTTCTACGTCGGAGCGGGCAATTTGGTTTTGAGCCAGTCTTCCTTCAACCACACTCTGGATCGTCAAACTGTACAGACGTTAAGAATATAGTATCGCGCCTCAGGGATTCCGGAGGAGATCTTGTGCGCGGCATTATAGATTGGGACCGTTGCAACGCCGAGGAGTCTAGCATTTATGTTCTAGGGGCTGGGAATAGGTATTCCATTGAAAACTACATCCTTGATCCGCTCTATGTCGCCTTAGCGCTGATCAGGGCTGGCAAGAAATCCTTTTCTGAGCTTGGCGTAGATTCTCGATTTGCTTACGTTGATGCGGGTGAACTTTCGAAAAGCGAATCCCAATCTTTAGCCGATAGCATCTTGGCGCTGGCGGATTTACCAATGGAAGAACTTTTGCCCTGCATCCTTGAAAACGGATGGACAGTCCTTCGACCCAAGGCGTTTCTTGAAATGAATGGGCACCGCTGGGAAGCTCAAATTATCGCAAGAATCCCAGAATTGAACGAGCTTATCGGAGGCCGGACCGAAGACGATAAACTAAAGAACCCGGTTCTTGTTACAATCAACGAATACCCGGGATTTCTGTCGGTGGACTTCAGAGCAACCTTGGTCAAGCTGGACTAGGCAGGTGAATTCCAAGCAGCTTCGCTTGTCGCAAACTCGCGCGCATTAGTCGTTGCGCTGTGGCCAGTGGGTGGCATCGACCGCCGCAGTCCGATCGACGGCTCTGTTAGATGCGTTCCTTTCACTCATATGGCTCATGACCCCGCTGCAACTATTGCTGTCAAACTCTGCAATATTGGTTGGCGAGCTACAGTGTGCGTTGACACCAATATCTGCAGTGATGCCGGAAGAGTCGGGAACAAGGTGGAAGATCACGGATAGGTCAATGAAATAAGGGGGTTTCAGCGCATATTGACGGGGTCCAGAGTCTGCGTTCCCAACTGGCTTGATCGAGACACCAAACTTCGACAGGATGCGGGAATGGGCGTTCTGGCCGGAGGATTTTGGATGAGAATTATCGAACGCACGCCAACCCTATTGCACATCCGCGCCAGAAGCTTGTCCCTACGGACATTTCATCACGCGTTGCGTGCTGTTGATATGTGGCGATGGGTAACGGCCATTGTTGGTCTGCTGGCCCTTTTCACTGTTTGGCGCAAGGACACAGCGTTACTTTTCGTTTACGATGCCAGCGAGTCCAACGGTTCCTTTACGAACTTTTTTCTTATCATATTCGCGATCTATGGGGTTTCTTCACTCTACCAATTGGTCAAAGATCTTGTGCGGGCGGGCACTACCGATCTTGTTTTAAACCCAAGACCGGTGACCGGACCCGACGCCGATAGTCAGACGACAGTTCGAAAAGCGACCGTCTATTCTCAGGCGAAAGGTGTGCATTGGAACCGCGAAAAGTTCACGTCATCCGGCAACGTCGCAACCGGGGCCAAAGTGACGGAAATCACCCGGTTCAACAAATCCCTCTATCGGGTCTCGATGGTTATGAATCATGGAGATTCGTTGATCGTGGACGGCTTCGCATCGGAGGCAGAAGCCCGCGACATGGTGCGCGTCATTAATGAGTGGTGCCAGGCGGCATGGGCTGAGATTGAAACCCCGGGCGCGGCGGCCGCCGAAGTCGGACCACAAGATACGTAAGCCGCAGAGAATGGTGCAATCGCAGCGCCCAACCAAGGCATTCGGTTCTGGCCTTCGGGATGCGCTGAATTCGGCTTGAATGCTGGCCCCATTGACGAAAAAGCCTGAGGATCGACGGATTTGCAGTCCCTCAGACGGATGACCCCTTGGCACATTGCACAATCGATCATGCTGCGACTGCGGTGGATGACCGGTCCAGGCAGGTGCATGTTGTGCCCGCGAGAAGCCTGGGTCTGGGAAAAAACCAGCCAACTGCGCCGGGATGCGCCGGGATGCTTCGTGGTTCTTCGTGGTTCTTCGAAATTCACGATGTCGCACAGCGGTATAGCCAGAAAAACCCGAACGCTGTAGCGTTAGCGACCACCCTCCAGCACAGGAAACCGTTATGCGCATGATCTCACGAGCCTTTTTGATTGCTGTGGCCCTGATGGTGCCCACGGTTGGCGCGGCGGCCAGTTACGATTGCAGCCTGCCGACGCTGACCCCCAACGAGCGCATGATCTGCAACACGCGTGATCTGAACGACGCGGATGTGCGGATGGTGACAATGCTGGATTTCCTGACCGGTCTGTTCGGGATGGGCACGCGTGGCGCGATCATGGACGATCAGGCGGTATGGCTGCACCAGCGGATGGCTTGCGGGGCAAATGCGCCCTGTATTCGCGCGGCCTATGATCGGCGCATTCAGGCGTTGCAGGCCCTTTACGATGCCATCGACCGCCCGCTCTGACCCTGCGTCCGGCCTCTGTTCCCCGTCAGTCGCTTGTGCAATGTTCGCTGTGCGATGATCGGGGTTCGCCGTGCAATGATCGGGCGGCACCGAGGGTAAGGGACGGCCATGCAGGGCACACATCACTATGCGAACCCGTGGTTCACCGCTGTCACGGTTGCGGGCCTCGGTCTGGCGGCGCTGGCGCGCTGGCTGTTGGGTCTTGACTGGCTCGAGGCGACGGGGCTGGGGTTTGCGTTCGCGGCGGGTGGCATTCCGCCGATGCTCAAGGCCCTGGGCAAATTGTTCAAGGCCCGAAGGCTGGCGATTGATCTGTTGATGGTGGTCGCTGCGCTGGCCGCGCTGGCGGTTGGGGCGGCGATGGAAGGGGCGGTCTTGCTGGCCCTCTTTTCGATCTCGAACACCCTCGAATCGCGGGCCATGGGCCGCGCCCGTCGCGCCGTCGAGGCGCTGATGGCGCTGCGCCCGGACACTGCGTTGCTGAAAACCGCTGAGGGGACGCGCGAGGTCGGTGTCGAAGTGCTGCGCCCCGGCGATACCGTGGTCCTGCGTCCGGGCGCCCGGGTGCCGGTGGACGGGGTGATCGCGCTGGGGGCCGGGTTGCTGGACGAATCCACCATCACCGGCGAATCGATGCCGGTGCGCAAACCCACCGGCGCGCAGGTGTTCGAGGCCACCGTGAACCTCGACAGCGTGCTGGAAATCACCGTTGCACGCAGCACCGCCGACAGCACGGTTGCCAAGATGATCGCGCTGGTCACCGAGGCGCAGGCGGCCAAGGCCCCTTCGGAACGGTTCAGCGATTGGTTCGGCCAGCGCTATACCGTCGCGGTGCTTGCCGGTTCGATCCTCGCATTGGTCGTGTTCCTGCTGCTCGGGCGCAGTTGGGATGACGCGCTCTACCGGGCAGCGACGCTACTGGTGGCGGCCAGCCCCTGCGCGGTGGTGATCTCGGTGCCCGCCGCGATCCTTTCGGCGCTGTCGGCCTCGGCGCGCGGCGGCGTGCTGTTCAAGGGCGGTGCGGCGCTGGAAACGCTGGCGACTGTGCAGGCCTATGCCTTTGACAAGACCGGCACGCTGACCACTGGCAAGGCCGTGGTCACCGGCCTGTGGACGCCGGGCGGCGATGACGCCGGTTTCCTGACCGTGCTGGCCGGACTGGAAGCCCAATCCGAGCACCCGATTGCCGCCGCAATCCGCGCCGAGGCCCGGCGCCGCGGGCTGCCCGAACACCCGGTCTGCGATGTGCGCTCCAGCCCCAGCGAGGGGATCGACGGGCGCGACGCCACCGGGCCGGTGTGGGCCGGGAACGCCCGGATCGCGGCGCGCCACGGGGCGCGGGGCGCCGACGCCGCGTTCGGTGCCTTGGACGGCGGCGCGCAGACGGTGATCCTTGCCGGGCGCGGCGCGGATATTCTTGGCGCGATTTCGGTCGCGGATACGGCGCGGGCCACCTCGAAACCCGGATTGGCGGCGCTGCGGGCGGCGGGCGTGCGCGAACTGGCGATGATGACCGGTGACCGCGCGCAGGTCGCGCAGCGCATCGGTGCGGAACTGGGCCTGCAAAGTTCCGAGATACACGCAGCGCTTCTGCCCGCCGACAAGGTGGATCTGCTGAGTGCGATGACCGCGCGCGGCAAGGTCGCCTTTGTTGGCGACGGGGTGAATGACGCAGCGGCTCTGGCGCGGGCGGATGTCGGCATCGCGATGGGGGCGGCGGGGTCGGATGTGGCGCTGCAGGCCGCTGATGTGGCGTTCCTGTCCGAGGATATGACGCGCTTGGCGGCGGCGCATTTGCTGGCCCGGCGCACGGCGCGGATCGTGCGCCAGAACCTGATCTTCTCGATTGGTGCGATGCTGGTGCTGGTAACCGGCGGGCTGTTCTTTGACCTGCCTTTGCCGCTTGCCGTGCTGGGCCACGAGGGCGGCACGGTGCTGGTGGTGCTGAACGGGTTGCGCCTGCTGGCCGATCCGATCCGGGTCCGGCGCGCCTAGCCGGGTGGCACAACCGGCCCCCGGTGGAACCGCTCGCAGCGCGATCCCCCGTGGTGCGCGCTTCATGGCACGATTACCCCTGGCGATCCCCCGTGGTGCCGCGCCGTGGCGCAACCGCCGACAAAGCGCCCCCCCCCCCACAGGCAACTACCCACAAACAACCACCCACAACGCGCCGCAGCACAGCCACCCACCAAGCGCCGCAGCCGCATATTCCTTTGCTCCGCCGCAACGTCTTGCCTCCGGCCCCCTTTCGCCTGCGCCGCCCTTGCGCTATCTGACCCCACAGATCGACAGGAGTGGACGATGGATTACGAAAAGCCCGGCCCGGTAGAAGAAAACTGGCGCGATGCGATCTCGACCATCGAAGAGATCATCGACGACGCACGCAATGGCCGGATGTTCATCCTCGTTGACCACGAGGATCGCGAGAACGAGGGCGATCTGGTGATCCCGGCGCAGATGTGCACCCCCGAGGCGATCAATTTCATGGCGATGCATGGCCGGGGCCTGATCTGCCTGACCCTGCCCGGAGACCGCATCGACGCGCTGGGTCTGTCGCTGATGTCGACCAACAACGCATCGCGCCACGAAACCGCCTTTACCATTTCCATCGAGGCCCGCGAGGGTGTGACCACCGGGATCTCGGCCTATGACCGTGCGCGCACCGTGGCGGTGGCTATCGATCCCACCAAGACCGACGCCGATATCGCCACGCCGGGGCATATCTTCCCGCTGCGGGCGCGTGAGGGCGGCGTTCTGGTGCGCGCTGGCCACACCGAGGCGGCGGTTGATATTTCGCGACTGGCCGGGCTGAACCCGTCGGGTGTGATCTGCGAGATCATGAAGGACGACGGCGATATGGCCCGCCTGCCCGATCTGATCGGGTTTTCGCAAAAGCACGGCATCAAGATCGGCACGATTGCCGATCTGATCGGCTATCGGCGGCGGCACGACAATCTGGTCCGCGAGACCGCCAGACGCGCGGTGACCTCGTCGCATGGTGGCACATGGGACATGCGGATCTACACCGATCAGACGCATGGCGCGGAACATATCGTGCTGTGCATGGGCGATCTGTCGACGCAAGACCCGGTTCTGGTGCGGATGCACGCGATGGATCCTCTGGAGGATGTGCTGGGCATTGGCGACGGCCATTCGGGCGATCTGCGCGGTGCGATGCAGGTCATCACCGAGGCCGGGCGCGGCGTGGTGGTGCTGCTGCGCGATACCGAGATCAAGCTGTCGCTGAAAGATGAAGCCAGCCCGCAGACCCTGCGCCAATACGGGCTGGGCGCGCAGATCCTCGCGGCGCTGGGATTGCACGCGCTGACGCTGATCACCAACTCGCCGACGCCGCGTGTTGTCGGGCTCGAGGCGTATGGGCTCAACATCGCGGGCACCTGCCCGATTCCCAAGGAGTGAACCATGGCCGGAGCCAGTCACTACACATTGCCACTGCCGCGCTTTGACAAACCGCTCAAGGCGCTGATCGTGGTCGCGCCCTATTACCGCGACATCGCCGATATGATGATCACGGGTGCGCGCGCCACGCTGGATGCAGCGGGGGCCGAGCATGATCTGATCGAGGTGCCCGGCGCACTCGAGGTTCCGGCGGCCATCGGTCAGGCGTTCCGGATGTCGAATTTCGATGCCTTCGTGG
>Ga0316204_10006120_pt1 | contig 18899 bp, 18 predicted proteins | sample 6monrhotite_MG_2_FD_205661 | JGI IMG/M metagenome (GOLD analysis project Ga0316204, IMG submission 205661) | Microbial mat bacterial communities from mineral coupon in-situ incubated in ocean water Damariscotta River, Maine, United States -... | ecosystem: Environmental > Aquatic > Marine >...
CAATCGCAAACGCATCCGAACCGATATCCGGCATGTCTTCCGCTTCCGTCACAGAGTAGCCGAGAAGTGTGGCCTGCCCGCCCTCCGTCAGCGACGGTTGCCAGATATAATCACCGTTGGAATCCTTGAACTTGCGCACCGCAGAGACCGTGCGCCGGTTCATCACAAATCGACCATCCGCGCGGTAACCGGGTTTTGGCGCATAGATCAGGTCGATCAGATCATCGACCGGGTCACTGGCCGCAAAATCACCGTCAACCCCGGTGGCGACATAACCGATTTCACCCCAGACCGCCGACGCATCTGCGGTCTTGGTATAGGCAAGGAAACCCTTGGGTTTGTTGGTGCCATTGCCATTGATGAAGGCATCGCCTTCCTGCGCGGCAAACACGTCCTGGACTTCCTCGGCCAGCCATTGATCGACATCCACCAGCGCATCATCCAGCAATGCCGTGGTCGCTGCCGGCATGGCGTAGAGTTCTGCCGTCGGAAAATCGAGCAAATCCAGCGTCGGGCTGTCGGTCTCCGGTCGCGCCGCCGTTTCCGACACCCAGCCGGTTGCTGCCCCGCCCAGACTGACCGGCTTTTTGAATGTCGTGGCCGTCGTCTGCTTCACGCTGGCAATCGCGCGGATGGGCGAGGCCGACGTCAGCAATCGGTCAATCAGTGCTTCGGTTTCAGCCGGTGCGACATAGCCGCCATCCGAACCCGTGCCAACCGACAGCGATTTGCCTTCGATCAGGGCGGCCGTATCGCCCGACCGCATATAGCCATCCCATGCCGCCTTGGATTCCGACGCCGACTTGCCATCCAGCCCCGGCCGGGAGGCGTCCAGCGTCAAGCGATCCAGCCGGTCCTGCGCCCGGTTCAGTGCCGCATCAATGCGCGCAATTTTGTCATCCAGCAGCGGGTCGGCTGCCGACTTGGCCTCGATTTCATCCAGACGCCGGTCATTGGCATCCTTGAAAGCTTCAAAAGCGCACAACACTTCGCTCAGCGCCGCGCGGGTTTCCGCCGATGGCGCCGCCATCTTGGTTTCCTTCGTCATGTAAATTCTCGTATGTGACGATGGTTATGCGGCGACTGCCGCGGGATCCGAGACGCGAAGGCGCGCCTGCGGCAACATGGGAAATGTCACGATCGACACCTCCCACAAATCAATCTGAATAAGCTCGCGCCCGCCGCCTGTTCGCGGCGCAAAGCGCTCGGTTCGAAAGCCGATGGACAATCCATCGACAGCGCCTTGCCGTATAAGACCGGCGGCGGCGCGTCCACGCGGGCCTGCCATCAAAATCCGGCCGCGGACAAACAACCCCTGTGCGTCCTCTTGAATGTCATCCCACACACCAACGGGTTCGCCGGCATCGTGCTGGAACAACATGCGCACGCCTTTGGCGCCGCGCCGCTGAAGGCCGGACGAAAATGCCCCGCGACGGACAATGTCCCGGTTGAGATCGGCCAGCCCAAACAGGCTGGCATAGCCTTCAATCCGCACGGGCGCGCCCGCCGCCATCGCGTCGTTCATTCATTTGGCTCCGTTCGCAATTATCTAGTCGCGCTGGCTTTCAAGCCGCCGTTCAATCCGGGTCAGAGCGTCGCGCGCCTGCCCGATCTGTTCTTCCAGCCGCGCCAGGCGCTCGCTGGTCGATCCATGCAATTCCGCGTCTGCTTCCAGACGGTTCAGACGCTCACCGGCGGCACCTGCCCAAATCAGCGCGCCGCCCGTTTGCATCACCAGCGCGAAAACAACACCCAGCGTCACCGATCTTTCCATCCGCCAGCTGGTCATGCGACTTCCGGAAGACCCAGCAGCCGACGTTTCTCGGCATCGGTCAGAAAGTCGGCGTCGCTGATCCGCGCCCAGTCATTGGCCCGTTCGCTGGCGAGCGCCGGCAAGGCCGAGATGTCGGCAACAATTTCAAAACCGCCATCCGACCATGGCAAAAGCCAACCGGTCAGCGCACGCGCCGTCTTGCGCACAAGTGGCAAAATGGTCTGTCGCCAGAAAGCCAGATTGGCTTCTTTGTAATTCGCGTAGGTATTGTCCCCCGGAAGGCCGAGCAACATGGGCGGAACGCCAAAGGCCTGCGCGATTTCGCGCGCCGCTTCCCGCCGCGCATCAATGAAATCCATATCCGCTGGTGACAGGGCCATGGGTTTCCAGTCCAGCCCGCCCTCCAGCAACATGGGACGTCCGGCATTGGCGGGTCCGGTATAGGCTTCCGACAATTCGGCCTTCAATCGGTCGAACTGATCATCGGTCAGGTTGGAGCCTTCGCCGGAATTGAACACCAGCGCGCCGGATGGCCGGGCCGCATTGTCCAGCAAGCCTTTCGCCCAGGCCCCGCCCGCATTGTGAACATCCACGGCATTGGCCGCAGCTTCCATCGGGCTCAAGCCGTAATGATCATCGGTTGGATGGAAAAGCCGCATGTGCAGGATGGGCGAGCGCCCGCTGGCGCGGTCGCGCGCAAAGGTCACTTTTCGTCCATTGGCTGAATATTCCCAGCCATCCGGCCAGCCCCGCTTGCCCGGCAGGACGCGCATCCGGTCCGGTCGCAGCGTAAATATTTCACGCGGCATACCGTCCAGCGCGGCCAGTTCCAGATAGCTATTCCCGGAAATTTGCAAAAATCCGTAATGCGCCTCCAGCAATTCCTGGATCGATTGATCCGGATTGGGTGATTGCAGAAGGCTGGCAAATGGGTGCGCGGTCTCGCTTCTGGTTTGAACCACAAGCGGCGTTGACGCTGCTGCCTCGGCGATCAATCGCACACAGCGATGCACGATCGGGTTTTTGGCGAACCCTTCCCGCGACAGCGCTGCATAATCGCGCGCCGACCAGGCCGCACGTGTCCCGAAAGACAGCGCGATCAGCGGCTTGCCCGATGAGGCTTTGGTATTGAGCCCGAATGTGCGGGCGAGTTGGCTCAGCATGTTTCTCTCACATTTGCCGCAAGCGCGGCGCCGCATGGGATGTCATCAGTAATTCGCTGACCGCCCAGACCAGCGCATCCACGCGGTCAGGACTTTTGATCATCGCGTCGGGCGCGCCAAAGGCGCACATCTGATCTTCGAGCGCAGGGAAACGTCCGGCATGTTTCACACGACCCGCCGCATAGAGCGCGGCCACCGGTTCCGCCCGTGCGCGTTTGCCGCGACTGGCACGAACCAGTTTTACCGGCAGGCCGGTGCGCGTCGCTTTCAACACCGACGCCACCATATCCCCGCCCTGATTGGACTCGGCGACGACGCAATCGGCTTCAAACCCGTCAAAGGCGGCACCGACAGCCTCGGCCCAAACCGCCGGCTTTGCCGGGCCGAAGGAGCGATCGGCCAGAATAATGGCTATTCGATTACTGCCTTCGCCCAGCGCGCCTGCGACGATGATCCCGCATTCATCCGAGCGGTCATGCCCCGTCGCGGGAGGGTCAACGGCGACAATGATCCGCTGCGGGTCGACGGTCTCTGCGCCGCAGGCGTTTTCTATATCCCGGCGCGTCCAGAGCGCACCTTCAGGGTCCTCGATCAGAACCCCATCCAGCTCCTGACGACCCAGCAACGAGCCGCCATAGGCGTGCGTCATCGCCTCGACAAAACCGTTGGCCAGATGGGCCGTATTCTCCTGTGTCGCAGCGTGCGTGGTCAAAACGCCGGGCGCCTTCACTAAGACTTTCAGGGCCGGAATAGGGCGCGGCGTTGTCGTCACCACCAGCCGCGGGCGATCACCCAGACGCAAGCCCATTCGCAATGTATCCAGTGTGGCTTGCGGATAGGACCAGGCGGCAAATTCATCCGCCCAGGCCGCGTCAAATTGCGGCCCGCGTAAACTGTCCGGATCCTCGGCTGAAAACACAAATCCTTGCGCGCCATTCGGCCAGACCAGTCGCCGGCGTGAACTTTCATAGGCCGGCCGGTCATCCGGGTGGCCAATCGTCGCCAGCCCGGATGCTCCGCCAATCATCACTTCGCGGGCATCGTTCAAGGTCGGCGCAATCAAGCCTATCCGCCGGCACCCGGCCTCAACTTGCTGACGAACCCACTCTGCACCGGCGCGGGTTTTACCAGCGCCCCGCCCGCCCAGAAACAGCCAGACAAGCCAGTCACTGTCAGGCGGTATTTGGTTCGCGCGGGCCCAGAACGGCCAGTCATGGATCAGATTGCGAAGCTCGCTCTCCGTCATTCGCGACAGGAAGCTGTTTTGTATCTCGCGCGGCGCGGAGGCGATCAAATCGGCGTTCGATCTCGGCCCTGACGTCTGCAATATCCTCGGCCTCCGGCGCAGGCGTATTTTCAGTCATGGCTGCCCGCTTCAATTCTTTTTCCAGTTTCACCAGCATGTTCAGTGCCCGCATATGTTTGACCGCCCTATCAACGGCGCCATTCATCAATTCGGTTTCAGCGCGGATCAATTCGCGCCGCAGAGCCTCCAGATGGTGACGTGCGCGTGTCGCCGGCTCTTCTTTTGAATGCCGCCAGATTTTGTGCCGGACCCAGCTTTCGCTCAGCCCGGTTGCGGCGACAATATCTTCAATATGGCGTCCGGCCTCGTATTGCCGGATCAGCATTTCCCATTCCGGGCGGCTCAATCGCCGCGCCTTCACTTTTCCGACCATGCCGATTTATAGCCCGGCACCGCGCGCTCGGGATCGTTTGTCGAACAAAAAGTGTAACGTGCTGAGTTGACTGTGCTTCGCGGCGGTTCAGGCCGGGACAGGCATTCACTTATCCCCGTTTTCGCCCGGCCAGTCGCGAATGAAGCGATCAAAATCATCATCCGCCACCCGCATTTCATTCGTCACTTGACCGCGCACCGACATATTGGCCTTGAAGGTTGATTGCGGATCACCGGTCACCAGCGGATGCCAGTCGGGAAGATCCTCGCCCTCATGGATCAGTCGATAGGCACAGGTCTTTGGCATCCATTCCAGCTGGCCGACATTGTCTGGCGTCAGAACCACGCAATCGGGTACCCGCACTGATCGGTTCTTATAGTCCTGGCATTTGCCGCTCGCTCCGTCATACAGCTTGCAGGAAAGCGAGGTAAAAACACGTTCGCCGTCATCATCCTGCAATTGAACAAGGCAGCATTTTCCGCAACCATCGCACAGAGATTCCCATTCATTGCGGGTCATCTCTTTCAGAGTTTTCACTTTCCAGAACGGGGCTTTGGACATTAGGCCTGAAACTCGCCACTTTATGCGGGCAAATGCGCGCAGGACGCCGATATGACGCCATTCAGAGCCGACCTTCTAGCCGAGAAACGGCGCCGCCGCGAACGCCTTGCGTGGATCGTGACGATCACGCTTGCAATCACAGTGGTGCTGGGCGGTATTGTCGGCGGTTCATTCTGGCGATGGGCCTTCGCTGACATGCCCGAGTTTCCGGAAAACCTGGCTGATTTGTGGGATGTCAGGCGCGAACATTCCATCACCTTGCTTGATCGGAATGGCGCACTGATTGATGTCCGCGGCCCGCTCTATGGCGCACCGGTTCGCCTTGATGAATTGCCGCCGCACATCGCCCAGGCTTTTATCGCAATTGAAGATCGCCGCTTTTACGAACATCGCGGCGTGGATGTGCAGGGCGCCACCCGCGCCGTCATCGCAAACCTCCGGGCCGGCACAACCGTTCAGGGTGGCTCGACCATCACCATGCAATTGGTCAAAAATCTGGTGCTGACGCCGGAACGGTCCATGCGCCGCAAGATTCAGGAAATGCGCCTCGCCTGGCAGCTGGAACGCCGCCTCTCCAAAGACGAAATTCTTCAGCTCTACCTCAATCGCATCTATTTCGGCGCCAGCGCCTATGGTGTCGAAGCCGCCGCGCGCCGATATTTCCAGAAATCCGCCGCCGAATTGACCCTGGCCGAAGCCGCAATGCTGGCCGCTCTGCCGAAAGCGCCCAGCCGGCTCGACCCGACAAGCAATCTGATCGCCGCCCAGGCGCGCGCGCAGATCGTTCTATATGCGATGGAGGAAGCCGGTTTCATCTCGGCGGAGCAACGCGATGAAGCGGTCGAAAACCCCGCCATACCCGTGACGCTGGAACCAGAGGAGCGTCGTGACCCCGCGATTTACGGGCACGTTTTCGATCTGGCGGTTCAGGACGCAAGAGAGGTGGTCGGCGAATTACCGTCGGACGTCATTTTGCAGATATCGATTGATCCGGAATTGCAGGAATTGGCCTACCGCACCGTGACCGCGCGAATGGATGCGGAAGGTGAAGCGGAAAACGTCGGCGAAGCAGCCCTCGTTGCACTGGCACCGGATGGCAGTGTGCGCGCCATGATTGGCGGCCGGAATTATCTGGAAAGCCAGTATAACCGCGCCGCTCAGGCTCATCGTCAGCCCGGATCAGCGTTCAAGCCCGTCGTCTTTCTGGCCGCGCTCGAATCCGGCGCATCGCCTTACACGCCCTATCAGGACGAGCCGGTAGACCTGGAAGGCTGGCAGCCCCGCAATTTTGGCGGCAATTATCGCGGCCGGGTATCCATGCAGGAAGCCTTGCGACGATCGATCAACACGGTCGCCGCCCAGATCGGTGCCGATGTCGGCCCGGAAAGCCTGGTCGATATGGCAGGCCGTTTGGGGATTGAAACCGAGTTGCCGCCCTTGCCAGCACTCGCACTGGGCGCGGTTGAAGTCACCCTGCTCGAATTGACCTCGGCCTATGCGACGATTGCCAATAGCGGCATGCGAAATCGCCCCGTCTTCCTGACGCGGATCACCAATTCACGCGGCGACACATTGTGGGAAAGTCCTGTCGTTGAATCCGAGCGCACGGTCGAGGAAGAGGACGTGCTAACCCTGTCCACCATGCTACAGGATGTGGTTTTGAACGGCACGGGCGCAAATGCGCGTCTGGCCGACCGCCCGGCAGGTGGAAAAACCGGCACCAGCCAGTCATTCCGCGATGCCTGGTTTATTGGGTATACGGCCGACTATGTCGCCGGTGTCTGGGTCGGAAATGATGATGACACGCCCACCCGTGATGTCACAGGCGGCGGCCTGCCCGCACGCATCTGGCGCGATTTCATGCTGGCCGCCCACGAGGATTTGCCGATCCGCCTGCTCTCAGCCCCCGCACCGCGCGAAAGAAGCGAACACGAAGAAAGACTGGCAGCGTTCTATTCCGATCTTCGAAATGCCTTCAATGCGGAAGTCGAGGCCATTCCCTAAGGCTTGATCGCCGCGCGAAGCGCCTGAAGCTCCGTTCGGATAGACACCAGTTCCGCTTGCAGCAAATCCCGGTCGGTCTGGGCTTCGGCCTCGGATTTTGCGGCCCGTTCCTCTTCTTCGTCGAAGTGTTTGGATTGCAGCGAATCCACAATGACGGCGATGAACATGTTCAAAACCGCAAAACTCGTCAGTACGATGAAAATCAGGAAAAAGAGCCAGGCAAATGGCTGGGTTTCCATGGTCGGGCGGGCCACATCCATCGCCCAGCCTTCCAGCGTCATCACTTGAAACAGGGTGAAGGCCGAGGCGCCGAGCGTTTCGAACATCGGCTCCGAAGCACCGAACAGCTTGGTCGCCATCACCGCCGAGACGTAGAACATCAGGGCCAGAACAGCGAGAATGGCACTCATGCCGGGAATCGCTTTCATCAGCGCTTCAATGACCTTGCGCATATCCGGCATGACCGAGAACAGGCGGAAGACCCGCAAAATGCGCATCGCCCGCAAGACTGTGAAGGCACCCGCATCCGGAAACAACGAAACGCCGACAATAATCAGATCAAACCAATTCCATCCCGATTTGAAAAACCGGGGTCCGTAGGCAATAATTTTCAGGGTCAATTCGACCACGAATATCGAGACGATTACCGCGTCTGCGATCGGGATCATCCGGGCCAGCCAATCGGCTTCAACCGGGTAGGTTTCGAGCCCCAGAGTAACGGCATTCAACAGAATGATGGCGGTTACAAAATTGCGAAAGACCGGCGTTTCCACGAAACCGACCAGCACGTCCCGCCAGCTCTTTCTGGTGTTACCATCCATACCGCACCTCCCCGGGAATCTCGTGGCCATTGCCTATCGCCAGAGCCGCTGCTGTGCAATGCCGGATAAGCGGCAGTCTTTAACCAAAATCGCCCACCGTTTCTTTACCCCTTTCGGATATCTCTGGGAGATAGACAGGTGCGGTGGGCTTCATGGCGGTACAATCCAATCTTCACAAGCTGGTCGATCTCGCGAAAGAAAAGTCGAGCGAGCGTCGCCGTGAATTGTTGCGGGACGTCACCGATCTCTTTTTCGACGATGTGCCGGAACAGAGCTCGACGGAATATTCGCAATACGATCACGTGCTTTCGAAACTTGCCGAAGACACGGCTGTGGATGCTCGCGAGGAACTGGCCGAGCGCTTCGCCGACCTGCCAACCGCACCCAAGGGTCTGGTGCTGCAATTGGCGAAGGATGTGATCGAAGTTGCCGGTCCGATCCTGAAAAAATCCCAGGCATTGTCTGAAGCCGATCTCGTCGCCATTGCCGAAAACCAGAGTCAGGCGCATTTGAAAATGTTGACCCAGCGTTCGACGGTACCGGAAAGCGTGTCCGATTCGATCGTGCGGCGCGGCGATGATGAAGCGGTCGTCTCGCTGGTCAAAAATGCGGGCGCCAAAATTTCGCGCGCCGCTTTTGAAAACATTACCGAGCGAGCTGAGACCAATGCGGACCTCCATGCCCCCCTTGTCACCCGCAAGGAAACGCCGACCGATCTGCTGAACGATTTGATGACCGTCGTTGAAACCCGATTGCGCGACCGTATTCTGGAAAAATTCGACGGCATTGACCCTGACGAGTTGCAACAGGCCATCGATGCGTCGCACAAACGGCTGGAAGCCCGGCTTTCAAATGACAAGGATGCCGACGAAGCCAAGAGATATGTCAATGGCATGAAGCTCCGGCGCCAGCTGGACGGTGCTTTGCTGATCCGGCTTTTGCGGGAAAACCAGATCATGCGATGTGCCGCCGGTCTGGCCGAAATGACAGAGACCGATCTGGGAACCGCAAAGCGCGCTTTGGAAAGTCCCAGCGTCGATCCGCTATGCCTGCTCTGCAAAGCCAACGGGCTGGATCGGCCGCTCTTCGTGACGCTTTGCGTCATGCGCAATGCCGGTAAAGGCGATGCCTTGCGAGATGCGCGCGAATATGGCCGGATTTTCGACGAACTCTCCGATCGTGAAGCTCAGCGTGCGCTGCGTTTCATGATGATGCGAAAGAACGCAGAAGCCGCCTAGCCTTCACCGCCGGCGTTTTCGGGCTGTTCGAGTCTGACCTGAGCCGATTTCAATTCCGGCGGAAGAAACACTTCCGATCCATCGTCCATATAGAGCGTTTGCGACGGGAAGGCGAAACCGGTGCCCGCATCCTGGACAATTTTCTTTAATTCGAATGCCAGCTCTTCCTTGATCCGCAACCATTCTGTCCAGTTGGTCGTGACGGTGAAGGCATAGAGTTTGAAATCAATCGACGACGGTCCGAAAGCATCCACGCGCATGAACGTCGTCACTTCCGGCGGCTTCGCAAACTCGGGATGGTTGAGAACAAATTCCAGTGTTTTGTCGCGAATATAGGCCAGTTGTTCTGTCGTGGACTTGTATTCAACGCCTATGACCCAGCTGATCCGGCGATGGGTCATGCGGGAGAAGTTTGTGACCGCATTGTCTGACAGTTTCGAATTCGGAACATAGACGGGCCCCTTGTCGAACCGACGGACAACGGTCGAACGGAAATTGATTTTTTCAACCGTGCCTTCAACCACGCCGTCAACTTTCACCCAGTCGCCGGGCAGAAATCGCCGCTCCGTCAGGATCAGGACGCCCGCGATCAGGTTTTTGAACAAGTCCTGCGCGCCAAGACCAACCGCCACTCCAAATAATCCCAGGCCGGCAATAATCGGGCCCACCGGAATGGACCAGATTTCAAGAACTGCTGCTGCCCCGACAATGATAAAGAGGATACGCAAGGCCTTCGTCATCCAGTCGATCATGACCGGCGTGAAGGCTTGCCGCATGAAGTCAAATCCGTGCGCGACCGGCGTCACCGCATTGTGCAACGCCCAGAAAATGGTGATCGCAATCAACGACTGGATCAGGCGCGCGCTGACAGTTTCCGCGCCGCCATATCCAAGGATGGACGCCGCGATAAACAGGCCGATGATGATGGGGACGAGCTGCAGCGGCGCCGCCAAAGCCTCGACAACGGCATCATCAAAACCATTCGATGTCTTTTCCGCCAGCTTTCGCAGCGCCGACACGATCCAGCGGGAAATCAGACCGCGCATCATCAGGGCCGCGGCGATGGCGAGCATGGCGATCAGGCCCTGACCGACGCTTGCGCCCAGAAAACTGGTGTTCCAGACACCCAGAACCAGCGACCAGAATTCATTGGCTTGCGAAGAAACCGTTTCCATTACGCCATCGCCTTGCGTGCTCATCGGTTACGTTCCTTGGCTTTTACAAATTTGAGATCCGGCCATTTTTCTTCCGAATAACTGACTTCCCAGGTCGATTTCGCAAGAAAGACCGGATCACCGTCAATATCCGCGGCGATGGCGCTTTTATGCCGGTCGGCAAATCGCTCGATTTCGGCCTCATCGCCCAGCATCCAACGCGCCGTTTCGTATGGCGCGGCTTCAAAGGTAACGTCCAGCCCGTATTCGGCCGAGACGCGCTCCGCCATGACTTCGATCTGCAATTGTCCCACAGCACCGACAATGAAATCGCCGCCAATCACCGGTCGGAATAATTGGGTTACGCCTTCTTCCGCCAGGGATTCCAGCGCTTTTTTCAAATGTTTGGCTTTCAATGGGTCGGCCAGTCTGGCTCGCCGCAGGATTTCAGGCGCAAAATTCGGAATACCGGCAAAAAGAATATCGCCGCTCTCGCTGAGACTGTCGCCGACCCGTAGCAGGCCGTGATTTGGAATGCCGATGACATCGCCGGCAAAGGCTTCATCTGCAATTTCGCGGTCCTGCGCAAAAAACATGATCGGCGAGGAAACCGTCAGGGACTTGCCCTTGTCGGTTTTCAGCTTCATCCCGCGTTTGAACCGCCCGGACGCAAGGCGCAGAAAGGCCACGCGGTCTCTGTGGTTCGGGTCCATATTCGCCTGGACCTTGAAAACGAAGCCGGAAACTTCCTTGCCGTCCGGCGTCACTTCGCTTTCGGCTTTCTTTACGATGGCTTTCTCGGTTTGAGGCCCTGGCACAATTTCAGCCAGCGCATCCAGCAATTCGATAATGCCGTATCGCCGCAAGGCCGACCCGAAATAGACGGGCGTCATATGCCCCTCCAGAAAGGATTGCGGCTTGAATTCCGGGCAAAGCAGGCGCGCCATTTCCGTGCCTTCCTGCAGCTCGGCGAAGACGTCCGGTGAGAGTGTTTTTTCCACCTCATCTGCCGGTATGCGTTTGCCTGAGGCGAGTTCGCCCTCTTCAGGCTTGAACGGAATGAATTCGTTGGTTTGCAAATCCATGACGCCGGCAAATCGTTTGCCTGAAGCGGCAGGCCATTGCATGGGCGCGGTATCCAGCGCCAGCTTGTCCTGAATGTCGTCGAGCAATTCTTCCGGCGCCAGCGCTTCACGATCCAGCTTGTTGATGAAAGTGAGGATCGGAATATCGCGAAGGCGGCAAACCTCTACCAGCTTGAGCGTGCGTGGCTCCACACCTTTGGCGGCATCCAGCACCATGATGGCACTGTCCGCCGCAGTCAGCGTGCGATAGGTGTCTTCGGAAAAGTCTTCGTGACCCGGCGTATCAAGCAGGTTGAAGATCAGGCCCTTGTGCTCATACGTCATCACCGAGGCCGAGACGGAAATGCCCCGGTCCTGCTCAATCTTCATCCAGTCAGAATGCGTCCGGCGGTTTTCCCCCCGGGCACGCACCTGCCCCGCCATGCGGATGGAACCCGCTGCGAACAACAGGTTTTCCGTCAATGTCGTTTTACCGGCATCGGGATGAGAGATAATGGCGTAGGTGCGCCGGTTGGCCCATTCGCCGCCAGAAGAAGTCGCGCTCATATCAGATCTTTTTTCAGTGCTGTGAGGAGCGGACCTAATGGGCCACGATCCAGCATGCAAGCTTCAACTCAGTTTTCGACCGGTTCGGTCAGGAAATGCCGGCCGACACGGTCCTCGATTTCAACCAGCCACAAGTCGGGGTCATCCTCCAGGCGGCGCTCGCAATAGGCCCGGATCCGCACGTCGTCCGTCGGCTCAGTCCCTAGCGGACGAGTCCAGATCCGCTGCCCGTCCATATCCGTCGCCGGCGCGTAGAAATCGACCCGGCCATCAAGGTATGAGACCTGCAACAGCACTGCACCTGCATCAATATCGCCCTTTTTCACCACCAAACCCATCGCGCCCGCAACCTGTGCGCGTCTCAACAGGGCTTGCACCCATATTTCTGTCCGAATCTGACTCATTTTGATTGATGGCGCGCCAATTGCTTAATAAAGTGTAAATGGGTGGGGAGCGTATCATGATAGTACGTGTAGTGCGTTGGGTTTTCGCGATAGCCGTTGGCCTGAACACAGCTATGGCTGTGGCAGATGGCCCTGCCAATTCATTGACGCAGGAAACGCCCCTTTCGAATTTGATACATGAAATCGGTACTTTACCAATATCCCCCGAAAGCGGAGATGGCCTTGTTCAGTTCTCTTTGGCACCATCCGTAAGCGCGCATGAAGGTCGGCTCTTTCTGGGTCTCACCGCCATGGGTGATGATGCGCCGGCATTGATTGTTGTTGTTAACAACAGCCGCGCCGTTCGGATCGAGCCTTCAGATGTGCCGATAACCGCTGAAATCGACCTGCCGGGCCATGTTTTGCGGACCGGAACCAATATTGTCAGCTTTGCGCTCGAACATGATCAGGGCGGAAGCTGGCAACTCGATGGCGCACATTCGCGGCTACGAGTCAGTTTTGACGACGCCTATGTCCTGGACTCTCTCGGTGAAGTCGAAGCCGCGCTCGCATCAGACGTGCCGGCAATCAACAGCGTTTTCATTGCCGACAGACCCAATGACATCATGCTGGAAGCCGTGATTGCGCAGGGCGTCGCCATGCGCATGGGACGGGCACCGCAATTTGTCGCCTCCCCTGAAAATGCCGATCTGCGTGTTTTTTACGATCTGGACCCATCGCTTGCGGGTCCCGAGATTCGCTTCGGTGGCGATGATGGCCGTGATCTGACGGTTGCCGGTCGCCATCAACAGGACATGGAATCCGGAGCCCGCCTGTTTGCCAGCCGGTCAATCCGTCAGGCTGATCAGGTCTTCCGGGTTGCAGATGCGCTTTCCGCGGCGGCCATCGGCACGGAACACACACGGATTCAACCCGAAGGCGCCACCTTGCGGGAGTTTTCCCAGGCGCGGCTACCATTCGGTGATGGCCGAGGGTCACAGACCGCTGTTGTCGTCACCGAGGCTGATGGTGATGGCCGGTTGGCCGCCTTGTCGATCATGGCGCGGACATCCATCGCGCATGGCACGGCATGGATTTATTCCTGGTATGGATCCGACAGCCAACGCGCCCCTGAAAACCGGCACCTCGTTTTTATCGGAACCGGCGTTTTGTCAGATCGCAACCTCGTCAATGCGGCACCGGTAGAATTCCGTACGGCATTGCGCGCTGCTGCGGAACAGCCGGGGCAACGCTCCGGGCTTCGCCTGTCCTCCGCCGCTTATGCTGAAGATGAATGGGCGTTGTCCGGTGTTGCCACCGTTTACACCGATCCTCACAACCCCACCCGCTGGATCGCCGGTTTCACGTCTCCGCAAGCGACCGGGTTCAACCGCGCATCCGAAATATTGTCGCGTTCAGGCCATTGGTCTGCGCTGGCCGGGCGCGCCGCTCTCTGGGATGCCGACGGCGTCACCAGCTATGATTATTCTGTCGACGGCCCACCCACTCTGGCCGCCAGATATGGCTTACCCGAATTTTCGATGCGCGAAATGGCCGCCATTCTCTTCATCCTGACCTTGTTGTTTATTTTGCGTGGCGTATGGCGTGGACGCCGCGTTCACGACAAATCAAGAGGTTGGAAGTAAGGTTCGCCCGGATTTACACCGGAGAACACAATGCGGGCCCTTCTCGCGGTTCTGGTCCTCGCCAGTGCCGCAGCCAACGCTCAGACCGAACGCGACATTTTTGCGCAACGCGCCCTGGCCCGCGCGCTGGATGACCGCTGTGAGCTTTTCTCTGACAACGAAAGACTGGCGCTGGACGGCGCCTATCTGCAAGCCCGCGGAGATTTGTTGCGCAATGGTATTGCGCCCGGTGTGATGGACATCACCTACGAGCAAATTTCCCGCAATGCGGCCAATCAGCCCTGTTCCAGCGATGCAACGCTCGCGGTTGCCAACGAAATCAAATTTGCTTTCCTCGCCTGGCAACGCGAAAGGTTTCAGGAATTTGTGGGGGCGCCTTCAGCCTGGAGCGCGACCCGCCCTTTCGCTTATGATAGCTGGGTCATCCACCAGCAAACACCCGATTCTGCCCTGTCGCTTCGCTTCGGCGTCTATAATCGCGAGCATAACCGGGCCTTGGCGGTATCCGTGCCCGATGCCGCCAATATTGCAGCCCTGGCAATCACCATGCGCGACCCGGCAATCGCACCCGATCTTCACGACCCCAGCCTCGGCGGTCTGTTATCCGTCGAGAATATGCCGACATGGACTGTATATCTCCCGCCGGAAAGCCGCGCACGCCGCTTTGTTCCGGCCGTGCGTCGAAGCCAGGATGGTCTGGATTATTTCGAGTTCGGAGCCGATGCGCTGTCAGCTTTTTCGGCACTCGACCCGCGAGAAGCCGTGCTTGTTGAAGCCTTCGATCGACAGGGGCGGCGTCTGTCATTTCAATATGTCGGTGTTGGTGATTTTGCGGCGGCACTGGCCTTTGTCAGGTCATCCCCCGACATGTCATCAGCCGGATGATGCGAGCGTTTGGCCGGCGGCCTGCGCGCGCTCGATACGGGCATGAATTTCCAACGTCGCGTCGGTTGGCGCGTCCACTTCGTCATCACGTGACATGATCGGCAAATTGACCGACACCGTCGTGCCTTCGCCGAGCGTGCTGTCGATCGACATTTCACCGCCATGCATTTCCGCCAGCGCCTTGACGAGCGACAGTCCGAGCCCTGATCCGCGCTCGGCAGAATTCCTCGCTGTAGTCGCCTGCATATAACGCTGGCCCAATTGGCTCAATTCGTCCGCCGGAATACCGGGGCCGCTGTCACCAACACCGAGCACCAGCTGGTCGTCAAGGCGGCGCGCCATGACAACAATCACGCCGTCCTTCGGCGTGAATTTGATCGCATTCGATAACAGGTTCAGCAATATCTGCCGCATGGCCCGGCGATCGGCCGTAACCGGGAGCGCCGCATCGACCTCCCGCTCGATGATCACACCGGCTTCTTCCGCACGCTGCGACAACATGCGAACGCATAACTCGACAACATCGCTGGCATTGAAATCATCCTGGCTTAGCTCATAGCTGTCCGCCTCGATTTTCGACAGATCCAGCACATCGCCTATCAATTCAAGCAAATGCCGGCCGCTTTCGTGGATGAGCTCGGCATACTCGGCATATTTCGCGGGCACCGGCCCGAACAGACGCGACTTCATCGCGTCGGAAAAACCGATGATCGCATTGAGCGGTGTTCTGATTTCATGGCTTACAGAGGCCAGAAATTCTGATTTCGCGTGGGTTTCCGCCAGCGCTTCGTCGCGCTCCTGCACCAGTTGTTCGTCGCTGATGGTAATGGTTTCTCCGCTGGAAGTTGGCGGAATAATAGCCACCACACCGGTGGATGACCGGTAGAGGTCGACATCAAGGGCGCGCCCTTTGGCGCCGCGGATCTGTGATCTCGCAATCATCTGATCATTGGAAAATTGAAATGCCGCACTGGCTTCGGCATCAAAGCCGAGATCGCAAATCGGCAGACCCGCCAGTTCCGGTGGCAGGCCTGGTACCAGCGCATTGAGTGATTTCGATCGGGCAAGAATTTTACCGTCCGCTTCAATAATCAGTGCTACCGGCGCATTATCAAAGGCGCGACTGCGCAGCCGATGCTTGGCGGCGACCGCTTTCAGGCGACGCCGCGATCTGAGGCTGATGAGCGCTGAAAACATGAAGCTGATGGCGATAAAGCAGCCGACCGCAAGAAAGGCCGGCGCGAAAATATCCATCCCCGCCGAATAGGTCGAAAAGAACCCGCCGAATTGCAATCCACCCACCAGGATGGCGGTGAGGCCAGACAATGCCGCAGCTTCGGTTACCGTATTGCGGTTGCCGGAAGACGCCGCAGCAGCGACCGGCAACAGGAAGAGCAGTGCGGCAGGTCCGGTCAGCCCGCCGCTCACGGCAGTAACGGACGCTGCAAAGGACACCCACAACAGCGACAGTATCATTTTCCCGAACGCCGACGTTTTACGTCGCGCGAGAAACAGCCCGGCCATTCCCGGAATCATCGCCGCGCCAATGCCCGCCACAACAATCGGCGTGGAAACCGGGGCAGCTGCAAAGATCAACGGTGCGACGCTAGCGAGAGCCGCAATCCAGATCAGATGAGCGATAATGCCGCTATGTCGGTAAAGCGGGTTGATAAAACGCATAAGCTGCGCAGGCCTCCGAATTTCCGCGACTCGGTCAGGAGCCGCATATCGAACCTTGTCCTCCCCACTTAACAAGGCGTTAATTCGGGGCTGAAATCGGTTAACGCAACACTTCATCAAGCCTTGATGGTGGAAAATATTGCGGTCACTGGTGCTTGCAGGTCAGGCAGTTCAGGATACTGTAATCATAGCCCAAGGGTAGAGGAGAGTTTGATCGTGCTTAATGCCTTGCTTTCAACGCTAGTGCTGGTCACTGCTGTTCAGGACACCAATTCCACAGCCTCCGAACAACCTGTTTTGCGTCTGGACGCCGTTCAGGCATCCGACACCGAAATGAATGATGACATCGTGCTGCGATCCGCCAGCCAGTATGCCGGATTTCACCGAACCCTCGGAAATATTCGCGATCGCGAAATCACATCTGGCGATGTGCTCGACCAGTCGATGGACGAATTATCTGTCTATCTGGCCCGCGAACGCCTCGTTCGCGCATGGCTCGCCTATTCGTCCCTGATTGCCGAACAGCATCCCCAATTCCTCGATGATGTTCGTGATGTTGCAGATTATTATGGTCGAGACGCCGCCATTGCCGCGCTTGCGAACGACCCTGCCTATGCAGGCGCCTTCCGCTATGCCGATCAGGCCAGTGAATCCGTACTGGAAGCTATTGACGAGGATTCAGACCAGATTCGCAATCTCGGCGAACAATACAGAAGTGCCGCCTATAATCTGCAGAATGAACGTTGGGCCAATGCGATTGCGCGTGACCGTCAAAACCGCCTGGCGGCCTTGCGGGCGGCTGATGACATTGCGGCACCTCTGGCGGGCGACCTCTTCACCACCAGCTTTATCGACGAAACCGATTTTGGAGCGGCCTCCAGCCTGTTCCAGAATACCGGGCCATTGCCCAGACTGCCCGCCTCCACGCCCGATCTGACGCTCAATGCAGATGTGCCCTATGAGCCGGATCGTGTTCGGGTGGGTCGCATTCTTTCGATTGCCGCCATGCGCGCGATCGGGGATGACACTCGGTATTCGGAAGAATCGATTCAGAACCTGTTGGCGGATCCTCTGGCCCAGCGATGTATTTCATGGGCGCGCATCAATCTCGCCCAATGCGTTGCAGCCGCGCATTTCGAGTATGAAGACTCCTTCTGCATTGCCCAACATGCCCTGATCGAAGTGTCGAACTGCCTCGAAGCAGCGCAGGATCGTGCCAATTAGGCCCAGTATGGTCGCGAGCGTACCGATCCGGCACAGGGTAAACGCAAAGTAAAGACACAGGTTCGTTTTCTATTTATTAGAATTTGTTCGAACTGTTTTCGTGTTTATTTTCTATTAACATCGGATTCGATGGCACGGTGTGCCGGAATTGGCTAGCCTCCTTCTTGCAGTAGGGACTCTACGTGTAATCGAAGGATTGGCTTCATCATGGGTTTTGCAGTTCGCGCTATATTCTGGATGGCTCTTGTATCGGCGTTCGCGCCGGCCAGCATTTTTTCCAGCGAAGGAATGGCTCCACCCGACGGGATCGCCCAGGCGATTGAGCGCGGACAGCGCCTTCAACAGGTCTGTTCGGATGTTCCCGCTCTGTGTGATCTGGCCGATGAAGCCGGTGGTCTGGCCACGATTGCCGCAAGTGAGTCCATGGTGCGCATAGAAAACTGGCTCGAAGAGCGCCAGATGGCTGAACGCGACGCATCCTGATCCCTTGCTCTTGAGGCGCGGGCATTATATTCGCCACGCATGAGCCCGGACACCCAACAGGAAATCGACGACCTGATCGAGGAATTTTCATTCCTCGGCGACTGGGAAGAGCGCTATCGCTATCTCATTGATCTCGGGCAGGCCCTGCCATCCCTTCACGAAAACGAAAAAACCGATCTCAACAAGGTCAAGGGCTGCACCAGCCGGGTTTGGCTGAATGTGGATCCGCCTGAGAATGGCCGGTTTCTCTTTCGCGCGGATTCAGATGCGCACATCGTCAAAGGCCTCGCGGCACTCCTGGTCCGCCTGTATTCCAACCGGCGCCACGACGACATTGCCGAAATTGACGCCCGGGATGTACTCACCCGGATCGGCCTTTCAGAACACCTCTCGCCCCAGCGCTCCAATGGCCTCAACGCCATGATCGCCCGTATACGTCGCGAGGCCGGCGTTACAGCCTGACCTCGGGGGCAGACATAAGTCCGTAATGAACCGCCAGCCGTTGCAGGCCGACCTTTAGAATCGTCTTCCCGGAGCGCCGCGGCCAGTTTTCAGCCTGTTCAACAGTTTCAA
>Ga0316204_10006121_pt1 | contig 18898 bp, 13 predicted proteins | sample 6monrhotite_MG_2_FD_205661 | JGI IMG/M metagenome (GOLD analysis project Ga0316204, IMG submission 205661) | Microbial mat bacterial communities from mineral coupon in-situ incubated in ocean water Damariscotta River, Maine, United States -... | ecosystem: Environmental > Aquatic > Marine >...
AGGCGTTGAAACATTAAAGCCATGGTGTTTCTCCTGTCATTTATTGAAATAGACCGGAGAGACACCGCCCCAGTTAGGGAGATGTTCTCCCCAGTCGGGTTTAGGTGTTGAATTGTTAAGCCATCACCTCGCCAAGCATTCGACGGGGTATGCGGTAGCGTTTGCCATCGTGCGTCCCTAAAAGAGGTCGCTTAGAGGTAATCACTATCCAGGGGATAGTTGCATTGATAAGACCGATCTTCTGACCGACTTCAACTTTTTTATTACGACGCTGATGGTAGGCCCTGACTTCCGTTCGCCATGCTTCATTAGCGACCGGAGTCATATCGAGATATTTCAACGGACATGAATAGTGGTATGGATGCATACCTTCCGTCATGTCCTTATATCCCCAACCGCAGCCTTCCGATTTTTGTAGTAGATAACAGGTGATGAAACGTTCTTGCCGGTTATCCTGCTTAAAAGTGATTTGGGCCACCGTCCAGAGGACGTTTCCACGTACACAGTGTGCGATGGTGTCCCAGCGGCGTTTGTCATTCTCCTCAGATTTCACTAAACCTCTAATGGTGTCTGATTTGGATGCGCCTTGTCTAAATAACCAACCCATGGTGTTACTCCTCTTTTGAAAATGAATAAGAGCGAGGCGCACCACTGCCCCGAAGGGTATGGAAATACCCCGCAGGTGAATGAAAAAAGTAAAAAATGAACCGACGGCAACATAGCCGAGGCGTTTGTCTCACAGTTCGGTGAAACGCCTATTTGGGTGCCAGTAAAAAAACCGGCAAAGGTGCTACTGATCGCAGTAGCCACGGTGAAACCTATTTTCTGGATTACACGCTCCAGAATCTTCCTTGATATCTCTATGTCTGGAATATCAAGGAAGCCCCCAGAGGGTGGGGGCTATGGCTAGTTAAGGGCAAGCGCACCGTCTCGGATAAGACGGGTCACCTCTTCTTCGACTTCTTCAGCGAGACTCAGATCGATCAAAGCACCGTTAACACCAATGCCATTGAAATCTTTGATCCACTCTTGCTCGTAGAATGTCTGGATAATAGTTTCAGCCCAGTGATCGAGTAGTGGCAGATGGCATATTGCCTTCGTTAACTGCCAGATTCGGTTTTGAGCTGCTGCTTTATCATCTACCGAATCACTATCTACTTTGGATATGGCGATAGTGCGGCGGTTAGCAAGGTCAGGGTCTGTGACCAAGCGGTCAAACACCCATAAATGAGCCATATCGCCGCCGAAAACATTATTGGCAGGCATTCGCCCAGTGTAATGATTCAAGCGCTTGGCTTCACCGATTTGCACTAACTTTCGCTGTGGAACGGCGTTCGCTTTAGCGCCGGAAGATAGAAAAAAACTATTGATTCCGCCATCTTCATTGGCGAGTGATATACCGGCCAGGAATTCCTGAATCGCGGTATCACGTCCCCATAGAGACAAAAACAACAGCTTGTCGTAAGCGTCTACCAAACTGGCATCTACATACAGATCAGGAATAACATCTAACTGCATTAGTGGTTGTTGCATTGCTTTCTCCAAAAAAATTAACCAGAGAAAGCACCCGTCGGGGTAACTTTCCCCGGTTGGGTTTGATGTTGTGTTTACGCGTTAGCGCTGTTGTTGCTCCAAATTTGCTCCCGAGGATCAAAGGTATAACCAAGATCCTTGAGACGATTCCGCTGTAAACGGAACTTCAGTCGATCCACCGTTGGATCGAGTTTGACCTGAGTACCCAGCGGCCATAACGAATCAAACAGCGTTTCATCGCCACCGTTATCGTGGTCGTGGTCGCTATCATCATGCTCACCACCGCTTTCGATGTTAACTTCGGCGGGTTGATCAGCTTGGTCTGAGATAGCCACCTCTTTTGATTCAGGCTGGTTATCTGCTGGATCAGGTTCAGCAGCAACTTCTTTATCTTCAGGCTTGAGATCATCAACACCATCGAGATTCAGGCTCTTGATTGTTGCCCTCACCTCAACGACAAAACGACCGCCAGCTAAATAGGACGAAGGAAATATCTGTGTCACATTGAAATTTCCTTCATACCGGCCTTCCTCATACTGTTCCAGTAGAGTGTCCTTAACGGAAAACTCGCCCAAATCAGTGATCAGACGACCGACATTAAACGGCCCGTTACGGCCTTGGATAGTACGTATAGTTAAAACACCATTGATATTCATGGATTACCTCTCTTGGTTAGCAATTGAAAATACGCAGAGAGATACCCCGTGACAGGGAGGACTCCCCGGCAGGGTTAAAAAAAGAATGCCGTTAGGCTGGAAGGAAAATGAACCGGCGACCGATGGTCGTTGCACCTGTTTCACGGTTCGGCGGAGGCGCTTTGGGTGTTGGCAGTGCCAACAAGGGCCACTGAGTAAACAGTGGGACGGAATTAGTAGCAGGTTAGTTCAGGCGTTTGCACGAGATCAAGGTTTAATTATTTTCGAGAATAATAAATAACTCTTGTTTTATTCAATGGCCTGTGGATCTTGAAATTGAGTACTTTAAATTGGTTAATTAACCGTGATCGATAGCTGGGTTTTGGCGTTGCCGTCCTCTGTAACACGATGATAGCTATGGGAAAAAGCAAGGTAATCCCTATTTTGGGTGAGTTGTAACCTATTGATTGTTAAGTGAATGTTGTGTTGTTATCTGGCGTTTCATTATGTAAGATGCTCTATGTTACATAACATGCAGGTCGTTGTGAGGATTGAATATATGGCTAAAGGCACGAGTGGGCGAATTGTCGTCGAAATTGACCCCGAATTGAAACAAGAGTTGTATGATGCTCTTGGTGATGAGGGGATGAATTTGAAGCAGTGGTTTTTAAATAATGTAGGACTGTTTCTTGAGGGGCGCGGTGATTCTACGCTACCTCTATTTTCATCGCAGGAACTAGGTGAAAGGAAGCACTGATGCTATTTAACCCCACTAAAGCTGCGTTTGGACGACATGAGACCTTTGCACTCCGTTATAGTTGGTTGACTAAAGGATACCAAGCGGTCTCAGCCCCCGGCGGTAACACAATATTTTCTGATGAAGATGCGACGGTTGTACTTGGCGTCGGTAAGAACATGGTTAATGCCATTCGATACTGGTTGCAGGCCGCCCAATTGATAGCGCCTGCTGCCCCTGGTTTTAAAACAACCCCTTTGGGCGACAAAATCTTTGGCAAAAAGGGCTTTGATCACTACCTAGAGGATGAGGCAACCATTTGGTTGGTTCACTGGCTGATTGCATCAAACCCTGAACTGGCAACAGGCTGGTATTGGTTTTTTAACAAATTCCACAAGCCGGAATTTACATCGCAAGAAGCGTCAGCAGCGCTACTTGATTTTGCTAAGCAAAATATTCAAAGCAAGTTTTCTGCAACCACTGTAAAACAGGATTCGGCCATTGTGCTGCGCATGTACGCACGTTCAAAAGGCAATACGCGTACTCCTGTCGAAGAGGCGTTAGACTCACCGTTATCGTTGCTAGGGCTGATTACACAAGCACCTGGTGGGCGTACATATTACTCACGTGCTCTTGAACGTGAAGCTCTGCCGATTGGTATATTTGGGTTTGCTGTTGCACAGCTATTTGAAGCTATGGGAGCTGCGGAACTCCCGATTGAAAACTTGATGTATGCCAAAGGTGGCTATCCTGCTCCTGGGGCAGTGTTCCGTCTAACTGAAAATGCGATGATTACCAAACTAGAAAAATTGATCCATCAAAAGCCCGGTATTTTTGAAATACGAGAAACCGCCGGTATCCATCAGCTCTATCTGCTGGATGAAACTGATCCGATTGAATTTCTAAACTTTCATTATAAAGGCCAGTTGCAGGAGAACGCAGCATGAGTCTCATTGATAAAGTAAGCGTTAACACTCATTACACACGTTCAATCAATTTAGAGCGTGATGCAAGCTCGCAAGCCGTAGTCGAGTCCTATATTCCAACCTCTAGAGCACTGCGTACGCTTGAGCGGGTGGCCGAGGCATTAAAAACGGATGAAAGCCCACGGGCCTGGTCTCTTGTTGGCCCATATGGATCAGGTAAATCTTCATTTGCAGTTTTCCTGGCGCATTTGTTAGGTTCGTCGTCAGAAGTAGCCACTCAAGCCGCTAGGGCAACATTGAAGCAACATGACCAAGTAGATCTGCGAAATAAGCTTACGAGTATTACAAAAGGCAACGATGGTTATTGCACCATTTTAATGACGGGTAGCCCTGAATCATTAGGTAGACGATTAGTTCTTTCGCTAGCCGATAAGTCTGAAGAGATTTGGGCTAGTCGTAGAGGTCGGTCGCACTCAATTGTGACGAAGCTCGCCACATTGGCGGAGCAAAAAGAACAACCAGCAACTACGGATATCTTGGCCTGCATAAAAGAGCTACAAGATGCGTTGGCCGGAATCGGCTATTCAGGGTTGCTTATAGTAATTGATGAACTCGGTAAGTTTCTAGAATATGAAGCTCGCCATTACGGTGCAAACGACATCTTCTTATTACAATCCTTAGCCGAACATGCTTTAGCACCTCATGATGCAAAATTAGCCATGGTCGTTATGCTACATCAAGCCTTTGAACAATATGCACGAGGTTTGGGTGAATCACTTAAAAATGAGTGGGCTAAGGTTCAAGGACGATTTGAGAATATTCCTTTTTTGGAGTCGTCGGAACAAACATTGCGTGTTGTGGCAGCAGCTATTGAGCACGACTTCTCTCGGGCCGAAAGTGGCAAGGTAAAAAAAGAGGCCAAGCAATTTGCTCAGTGTTTTTTAAACGCAAAGGCATTGCCAAGTGCGATGGGAGTCAAGGTGGCTTCTGAGCTGTTTCAAGAGTGTTATCCGCTTCATCCGATTAGCGCCCTTATTTTGCCGCTTCTATGTCAGAAAGTTGCTCAAAACGAACGTACATTGTTTAGTTACCTAGGGAGTAGAGAGGCATACGGGTTCCAAGACGCGCTGAGTCGCTGTGGCACGGTGGGCGACTGGATTTATCCTTGGGAAATCTATGAATATTTTATATTGAATCAGCCTGCCGCACTATCAGATCATTTTACCCATCGTCGGTGGGCTGAGGTTGTTACGGCAATTGAGCGTTTAGGTGATGCTACTGACGATGAAATTAATATCTTAAAGACTATTGGTTTGTTAAACATCATTGGTGTTCAAGGTAACTTCAAAGCATCTAACGAACTGATAGAGTTAAGTTTGCCATCGGAGAAATCTGTAAAAAAGGCACTTAAAGGTTTAACTCATAAGTCAACTATTCAGTACAGAAAATTTAGTTCAGAGTATCGAGTATGGCAAGGTAGCGATTTTGACCTTGAAGGGCGTGTAAGAGAAGAGACCAGTAAACTAGGTGCTTTCAACCTTGCTGAACAGCTTAACTCAAGGCATAGCCTGCTGCCTATTGTGGCGCGGCGATATACCATCGACAGTGGTACGCTTCGTTATTTCGTCCCCGTGTTTGCCGATGCCTCGAGTTACGAAAAACTTGAAGCAAAAAGTAGTGACGCACGAGTTATCATCTATTTATCTGAAAGCAGAGATGATGAAGACCTGTTCGCCGACAAAGTGGTCAATCGTTTCTCTGCGCTAGATATCATGGTTCTGTGCCGAAACGGAGATCAACTACGTGAGATTCTTGCAGAGTCACTAGCGCTAGAAGAGATCCAGCGTAGCGCCCAAGAACTTCATACTGACCCAGTAGCACAGCGAGAGTTTGCTGATCGTTATGCTGCTGCCACTGCTAAAGAAGAAGAGCAGATTTCATATTTGATTGAAGAGCCAAGGATTGGCCAGTGGTTTTATCGAGCCAAACCACTTGAAATTACCAACAAGCGAGCGCTTCAAGAAGAGCTATCCTCAGTTCTTGAAAAGGTATATCGCCTAAGCCCTAAAATATTTAATGAGCTGATCAATCGAGACAAGCCTTCTTCGCAGGCTAATGCTGCTAGAAACAAGCTTGTTCAAGCTATGTTGAGCAGTGAAAAAGATGAAGACCTTAGTTTCGAAAAGTTTCCGCCGGAGAAAGCTATCTATCGCGCTATGCTGCGAAAGTCCAATTTACATATTCAAAACGATGCTGGTGAGTGGTATTTCAAAGGGCCTGTGTCAAATAAAAAAGCAGATGATCCATGTGGCTTCCACGGGGTATGGTCGAGAATAGATAAGTTTTTAGGCTCCTCTGAAAAAACTCAAAGGTCACTCGTCGAGTTGAATAGAGAGCTGTTGGCCCCTCCTTTTGGCATTAAAGAAGGCGTGTTACCGATCCTCTATATAGCAGTGATAATTGCCAATCAAAATGAGTTGGCAATTTATGAAAACCGTGTCTTCAAACCGCGTTTTACAGAAGAGATGGTGGAGCATTTTATGAAGCGGCCTGATGAGTTTACTTTTCAGCGTTTTAGAATAGCTGGACTAAACTCCTCTATATTTAAAGAATACTCGAAGGCACTCTTTAGAGATGGAAAAATTCGTGACCTACTTGGCGTTGCTAAACCCATCGCAAATTTTGTGCTTGGTTTGCCCGAATACACCCAAAAAACCTCACGGGGAGTTTCAAAACGTAGCCAAGCTGTTCGTGATGTATTCAAGCTTTCCAAGTCTCCAGTCACGTTGCTGATCGAAGAAATACCCAAAGCACTCGGTTATGATCTTGCAGGAAAAGACCAAGACGATTCAGCTGTAGCAGGCCTGTCACAGGCGCTGACAGAAACGCTACGCGAGCTAAAATACTCTTTCCAAGAGTTGAAAGAGGAAATGCGGCAGCTGTGTGCGCAGGCTCTTCATTTTGACAAGCAAACACCATTAGAAGAGCTGAGGAAATCAGTCTATGGTCGCTATAGAGGTCTTGAAGACTACACGATTGATAGAGACGGTCAGCGTGCTTTTATTCTGCGGTTGATACAAAAAGACGATAGTGATGAGGATTGGTTCAGTGGTGTTTTGACTTTTCTTGGTCGTAAGTCAATAGACAAGTGGGGGGATGCAGACCGAGATGCGGCAGAATATCGTTTAACTGAGTTTAGTCGAAAGCTTGGCGATCTCGAAAAACTTCGACTTCATTATCAAGAGGTTGGTAATAAACTAGATTCAGATTTCGATGTTTACATGATCCGCAGTGTTAAAAAAGGTGCGCCGGACTATGATGAGGTCGTTGCTGTGGATTCAAAGCGACATGAATACATCAAGGAAGCAAAACGAGATATTACTGAGAGACTTGAAGAGCTAGGTGAGCAGGAGTTAGGGTTAGCAGCACTTGCTGAGGTGGTGGACGAGTTTCTTACGAAATACCGAGAATCCAGTAAACAACCAAAGTCCGCACAACTGAAGGCTAAAAAAGTGGCTAAGGAGGCGAAATGAAATGGCATGAATATGCTTTAAGTGCAGACGATAACACCCGCCATGTTCTAGGGATCTCAGGTGGTAAAGATAGTGCAGCACTTGCCATTTACATTAAAGAGCACTACCCAGAAATTTCTGAAAAGATGGAATATTTCTTTACTGATACAGGGGCAGAGCTGCAAGAGGTATACGATACTTTGGATAAGCTGGAAGCCTATCTAGGTAAAAAGATTGCCCGCCTAGGCAGTGAGAAGCCCTTCGAATATTGGCTCCGTCTCCACAATAATTACCTGCCTTCTCCTAGGCAGCGCTGGTGTACTCGTATGATGAAAATCAAACCCTTCGAGAAATTTGTGGGTGATGATCAAGTAATCAGTTATGTGGGTATTCGTGCAGATGAAAATCGTGAGGGTTACATCAGCCAAAAGGAGACAATCAAAGCCGTATTTCCATTTTCTGAAGATGGCCTGGTAAGAGATGAAATTTTCCAAATTCTAGAAGACAGTATCGGAATACCTGAGTACTACGAGTGGCGCAGTCGTTCTGGTTGTTACTTCTGTTTTTTTCAGCGACAAGACGAGTGGCTCGGGCTTAAACGCAGGCATCCTGATCTTTTTGAAAAAGCTAAACAGATAGAGAACGATGTTGCAAAACGGAAGTTCGATTGGGGTAAAGCTGAGGTTGAAGAATGTGGCCAAGGGTATACTTGGAGTCAAGCGGGTACACTCGAAGAAATTGTCCAACGAGCTGAAGAAAAAGAACAAAAGCAGGGCGTTACTCAAAAGAAATCGACTGAACGTTGGCAAGATGCTCTTCGGAATGAAACTGATGATGATGATCCTGAAGATCAGGCTTGTTTGATTTGCAGTTTGTAAGGACCTAATTATGTCAGAAAGGGTGGCTCAATTAATTAAAAACATGGGTTATGAGGGGATATCTCAGCTTACTAATCCTGTCATTCTGGAAATTATAAATAGATTAGAATCATCGCCCGATACCCAGCGTTTAGCTAACTTAATAGTTGAGATTTATGGAAGTGTTCCACTCTTACAAGATACGGCTAAGAGAAAACAGCTTCTCCAATATCTAAAGAAATCCCAAGCAGAAGAGCTATGCAATAGATTAGGTCTAAAGTTCTCTGACCCATGGGAGGCTTTGAGTAAATTTAATCTTACCGAAGAGAGGAAATTTGAAGTATTTGATTATTTTGAAATCAACTCCAATGAGTACGAATACGCCAACATATCAGAACCTAATTACACCTTTGTCAAGGAGATAGAGCCGTTATACTCCTTGTTTGACCATCAAGAAACAGCAGCGACTGAAGTAAAAAAATCTCTAAAAGAAGAAAAGTCTAGAGTTTTGCTTCATATGCCAACTGGCGCTGGAAAAACAAGAACTGCAATGAGCATATCTTGTGACCATATTAGAAACCAACTAAAGGATCGAGGCAGCAATGTTGTAGTCTGGTTGGCAGATACGGAAGAGTTATGCGATCAAGCTGCTAATGAGTTTGAAAGAGCTTGGTCTTGTCTTGGAGTGGGTAAAACAAGTCTATATCGTATGCATGGCAGTATTGATGTGGATATATCAGTTGTCTCATCAGGATTTGTTGTATCTAGTCTCCAAAAATTGAATAGTTTGATGGATAAGCAATTACGTGAATTCTATGAGCTATGCGCTAAAACAGGGCTGGTCATCTTTGATGAGGCGCATAAAGCAACAGCACCAACTTATCGTCACGTGATTGAGGTATTTCAAACAGCTGGTCGTGCATCTTTGTTAGGGTTGTCTGCAACACCAGGGAGAGCTACATATGATATGGATGAGAATGAGAAGTTCTCAAACTTTTTTCATAAAAACAAAGTAACACTTCATGTGGAGGGATATGATAATCCCGTCAATTATCTTCAGGAGGCGGGGTATTTATCAAAAACAAATTATCAGTCTTTGCCATATGACAATTCGGATATTAAGTTAACAAAAGCGGATATAACTAAAATAAGCTCTGTATCCGATATTCCTGATTCGGTTCTTAATAAACTTGGAGTTGATGTCAAGAGAAACATAAAGATTCTCGAGTTAGCCATCAGTTTAGCTAGTCAATCTAAACAAATAATCTTGTTTGCCTGCTCTGTTGAAAACTCTGAAGCACTCTTCTTTCTTCTGAAATATAGTGGTGTTAAATGTGGGCTTGTTACTTCAACGACAGCTAGCGCTCTTCGTAGAGATACAATTGAGAAGTATAAAAACAATGAGATCAACGTATTGATAAATTATGGTGTGCTAACTACAGGTTTTGATGCGCCTAAGACTAACGTTGCAATTATCGCAAGACCTACAAATTCATTGATGTTGTTCAGTCAAATGGTCGGCCGAGCTACTAGAGGTATTAATTCAGGCGGTAACAAATATTCAGATATTTACGTGATCAAAGATACTCTTCCTGGACTGAGAGATATGTCAGAAGCTTTCAGTCACTGGGACGATGCGTGGGAATAAATATAAAAACGGGGTCGGTTAAATGACATCAGAGCAAAAGATATTTCCTATCGAGTTAGTGCTGGACTCGATGAAAGATAGTGGCTACAAGGACGCTGCGCATGCTATAGCTGAATTGATTGATAATAGTATTCAAGCTGGGGAGGAGTCTAGTGGGGCCACAAAAGTAGAGTTGATCTGCCTTGAAGAGACATCTTTTAGGACTGATAGATCTACAAGTCGTATCGAGAAAATAGGTGTTTACGATAATGCCAGTGGTATGTCTCCTGAGATACTTGTAACAGCACTAGCTTTTGGTAGTGGAACTAGGAAGGGGGCACAAAGTGGCATTGGTAAATTTGGTATGGGTTTGCCTAATGCCTCGATATCGCAATCTAATAGAGTGGATGTGTGGACTTGGCAGGCAAAAGATGAGGTATATCATACATATCTTGATATCAAGGAAATAACAAACAAAAAGTACGAACATGTTCCTTCGCCAACTCCGGCAAAGTTGCCTGAAGAATGGCGGGACGTAATATCTGATGATATTGGCGATAGTGGTACGCTCGTGGTGTGGAGTGATTTAGATAGGCTTAAATGGAAAAGGCACAAAGCCTTTTTCAACAATGTTGAGTTTATTGTTGGACGTATGTATAGGTATTTTATTTCGAACGGATCATGCTCGATTAGGATGGCGGCGAATAATGGCGATGGGCTTCTCTTCGATGAATATGTTAAATCCAATGATCCTCTATATCTCATGGAAAATACAAATACTCCATCTCCGTACAGTGAGGAAGGAGGTTTTATTCAGTTTGGAGACGAGAAGCAAGTTAAAGTCAACCTGTCAGGGAAAGAACACATAATTCGACTCAAATTTAGCCATGCATCAGCAGAGTTTAGGAAGAACTTTAATAAGTATTACTCTGATAAGAAGTACGGGAATCCTGGTGATACCCCGTTTGGTAAGCATTGCGGTAAGAATCTAGGTATATCGGTTGTTAGGGGTGGTAGAGAGTTGGAGCTTAATACCAGCTTCAATATAGCTTATGCGCCAACTGAAAGGTGGTGGGGGGCTGAAATCTCATTTGATTCTGCATTAGATAGTATTTTTGGTGTTACCAACAATAAGCAAGCAGCTACAGCTTTTCGACAAATATCAATTGAAGATATCGTAGTTGATGAGGACTTTACTGATAAGGTTGAAGCGAGAAAGAGCTTGCAGGAAGAAAACGATCCTAGGCTTGTATTGGTTGAGATATCGGAGGTTATTAGTTCATCTTTAAGTTCGATACGCAACCAATTGAAGAAGCAGAAAGAGGGTAGCAATAAAGTAAGGAATAGTGACTCGACAAACAAAGCCGAACAAGTGGCTAACAAGTTGTCACGTGAGACCGGAGAAGGCTTGAGTGATAAGAAAGCTCAAAGTCTTACTGAAGAGCAAAAAAGAAAGGAGCTTGAAGAGGACCTAGATAATGAAGGTGTCGAACTCTGTGATGAGGACAAAGCTAGATTAATTCAAGATGCGCTTTCTAATGACAAGAAGTTTATGTTTAGTGCTCTAGATATCAGGGGGGCAGATATAATATTCGATGTAACTGATCCCGCAGGAAAACTGAAAGTGTCGATTAATAAATCACACCCAATTTTTAAAAGCCTGATAAGCCCGCTAAGTGAAAATGATGAGCAGTCTTTTGATTTGTTTAAATTGTTTTTTGCGTCTTGGGCGTTGATGGAAGATAAGCAACAAGATGAAAGGTATAGGGATTGGCTATTAGAGGTGAGGAAAGAGTGGGGTTACTATGCCAAAAAAATGATTGAAGAGTATTTGAGTACGAAATGAGTGGTGCTCAACAAGTAATATCTTCGGTCGATTTTAAGGTTGAATTAGAGAATCTTATTCCAAGCTGTGAGAGTGTATTAATAATCAGCTCTTACGTTACTTCACCTGCTGTTAAATTATTAAGCGAGCTTGTCTGTAATGACAAGTGCAATGTGACAGTTATTGGTAGGTTTTCACCTGCAGACCTAGGTTGTGGGGCATCAGATATAAATGCTCTAGAAATGGTTATAGAAAAAGGTTGGGAATTAAGGGCGCTTAGGAATCTCCATGCAAAAATATATGTAATAGATAATTCTATTTCGTTTGTTGGAAGTGCAAATTTTACTAATAATGGGTTGTCCATTGTTGGTTTTGGGAATGTTGAAGCGCTTGTGAAATTAGATGTTGATGGATCTATTAGCGACTTCGTAAACATGATATTGCGCACATCTAGCGAGATTGATAAGGAAGTGCTAGATTTAATGCGTGATTATACGGGGAAAACTAATAACACTAAGAATACTTATCCACAATATTGGCCGGATAACATCTTGAAAGAAAGCGGAAGAATTTTCGTATCTGATTTTCCAGTATGCGACCAAATACTTAGTAATTACAATGCTGGTGAAATTCTCATTTTTAATCAAATTTCTGATTTGATAGGAAAAGGTGATAAGAGAGTAGCAGAAGAACTTTTTCTAAATAGTAAAGCCTATGCGTGGTTGATTAATTTATTGCAAAAGAACGATAGAAGAATGTTCTACGGTGAAATTACCAAGGTTTTACATGATGAACTTGAGGATGATCCCGCGCCATATAGAAGTGACGTAAAAAAATTGCTTACAAACTTACTTTCATATGTTGATAAGTTCTCAGTTTGTAGTGTTCGTGTAACTAGACCTAGGCATTCTCAGTTAGTAGAGCTGCTGGATTAAAAATGGCGAAGCACATAAAGGTTGGTGATGCAGTAAATGCAGCTGAAGAGTGGGCCATTTCGTTTTTAGCCTCGAATTTACCGGATGGTTACACCCTGATTTCCAATGTTGAGCTTTACAGTCAAACTGGTCAGCCATTTGAGGTTGATTTGGTAGTTATCGGGCAATATTCCATATATCTTGTAGATGTGAAAGGATATGAAGGACGCCTGAAAGCAAGTAAAGATGTATGGTCAATTGACGGTAGAGGCATAGATAATCCGCTCCCAAAATTAAATCATAATTGTCGTATTTTAGCCTCCCAGTGTAAAAAGCGAACAAAGCATAACCAACATGCTCCCTGGTGCCAGGCGACTGTTTTTGTGACTGGAGGAGAAGGGGGGGACGTTTGTATTGATCGGAATGGTTGGGATTTACTTCCAGTATTTTCAAAGGAAGACATACTAGAAGCTTTGACTAAAAAAGAGTATGTGACATCTCAGTGCAAATATTTACTTGAACAATATCAAAAGGATCTAGCTTTATCAGCATTGTGTGATTTTAAGCTTATTCAGGATAGGGAGAGTACTCTAGGGGGGTACAAAAAAGAATACCAAATTAAAAAGGATGGTCAAGTAGAGGTGTGGCAGGTTTGCCCGAGTACAGGATCATTAGACTTCAAATATTGGATGAAGTTGGTTGATCTTACTCAGCGAGATATCGTTGACTCAAAAGAGCGGTTAAAGAACGAATATCGTTACCTTAGCGAACTGTCAGAAATATCATGTACGCCGACACCCCTTTATTACTTTGATAATGAGGAGAATGTTTGCTTGGTTCATTCTCAAATACAGGGTGAGCAACTAAGTGAAGTATCACTTAGTTTTGATAATGCTGTTAAAGCCTTGTATTCATTTGCCTCCGATATACAAAAAATACATGCGCATGGTTTATGTATGGCAGGTTTGGACGAATCTAATTTGTATATAAATCAGTCAGGCAATATAACACTCGATAATATTTCTTTAGTTGTAGAGGTGGCAAAATCTGAACAGGAGATGAGTGACGATTCTAAGCGTCTTGTGTGTGTATTTAGCCCCCACTTTTTTAGTCCTAATGGTTCAGGGTCATTGGCCCCTGTTGATGAATTGTCTCAAAAACCCGAGATTGAAGCTTGGTTGGCGGGTGTTATAAACGGAGAAGATTGCAGTATTTCGGGTCTCATAGAGAAAATTGAAGATGAAACTAATGATTTAAAAAAAGAAAACACCTTTATAGTCGAGGCTGGTGCATTATTAGGTGATAAATACAGATTCATCGAGATTCTTGGTAGAGGGTCAACATCCGTTGTATGGAGAGTTCAACATCTTATTGGTGATTATGAGTGTTGTATAAAAATATTTGACGATTTTGACGGTTGCGAGACTCTGGCTCGCCAAGAATATGAAATATTGAGGGCAAGTTATCATCCAAATATAGTTAGGATATTTGACTTAGATAGGTTGCCTAGTAGTGGCTCATTGTACCTGACTGCACAGTATATTAATGGCAATACATTAGACCAATCAGAAATTAGTGATGATAAACTTTGGCAGTATTTTAAACAGATGCTCTCTGCTCTACAGTATATTCACCGAATCAACATTCTTCATAAAGATGTGAAACCGCAGAATATAATTATTGAATCAGGCAAATCCTTTTTGATTGATTTCAATTTGTCAGCTTTTGAAACGCCTGCTATAGGAACTATGAAGTATAAAGATCCTAATGTATATAAATTTGGGTGGAGCCGGTTTTCAGATATATATTCATTGGTATTAAGTTTCTTGGAAGTTTCAATAAAGTCACATCCGTTCCAAGAGCACGATGAGTTGCCTCAGATTGAGAATAAAGTGGAGTTGCCCAAGAAAATTGAAGGTGTTTCACAATCAACAAGGTCGCGACTACAGCAAGTGATAAATCATGAGGTCGACTGGTCTGTTGTCTCGGATTATCTATCTTGGTTTGGGCTGGAAGCGCAGTCAGATATCAATCTACCAAGTGAGTTTAGATCTAGGTGGGGAATATCTGAAGGATATATGTCGAAAGTGGTTAGTGTTATGTTGTCAGATATGCAGCCACGCTCTAGGCAAGTGGTTATAAATAATACGCTAAAAGCTTATGGTCTCGTTGGTAATAAGTCGACTAGAGCATCTCTTAGTGCAACTATAAGCTCATTAAAAACCAAAATGGTTATAGCTGAGAAAGGAAAAAAAATACATCTTTCTAGTGAGTTTGTTGGTGGTTGGAGAGGAATTAACTATCATTAGATGTGTTTGTGAATAAATGCTTTGTTGTTAGTGGTGAAGGTTGGAATTTGTCGCCATAATCAAAAAAGTCGATATCCAGCTCTCTCAATTTTATTTTTATTCTCTGAATAAGTAACGGTTCTTTTTTCTTGAAGTCATCATATTTCATTAACGAAACTTTACCCGACGTGAAGTGAATCTTTATAAGGTGAATATCGTCAAGGTCACCATATAGCTGACATGCGCAGCCAATATATACTCTCAGTTCAGGAGGGAGATCGTTCGATAGTTCTTTAGGGATAACCCACGAATGGCCGCTCATAAACTCTCCAACTGGATGTGTTGTGTAAGCCTCATTAGCTTTAGCCTCGATAATTTTTGCATTACCAACGCTAAATAGAAGCTTCATTGCTTCTTCAATAGTGCCTTTATAACCACTAAAGAAATTTTTGATGTCCCGCTTCATATCATCGGGCATTTTGCTATAGGCTTTCCGACGGGCAAACTGACCAAGCGCGAAATAAACTAGTAGATCATTACGCCGTGCTTTTTGAGCTTGTTGGAAGGACTCTTCACCAAAATAATCTTTTAGCGCGTCAAAGGCTTTTTTGTGTGATCCAGCGATGGAGCGGATGCGATCAGAAAACTCAAATTCTGAGTTCGCAGGGATTCGACCGAGATCTAGGGTGGTTTCCCAGAAATCAGAAAACAACTCTTTGTGCTTGTCGATGAGTTCTTTAGTGACTTGCTTGGTTTGTGTGCGAGCTTGTCGCTCTGTGATTTGCTTCCAGTTGCGGCGAATGTGTTGGCGCTCGAAAAGAAAATGTTGCTCTTCAAGTTTATCTTTGAATATTAGAAATATACCTTGGCCAGCAGCGATGGCCGTTTCACCCAGTGAATCTTCTAGATACTCTTTGAACTCTGATTGTGTGTAATAACGTTGGAATGTGTTTCTTGAGGTAATAACGCCATCTTTGTAAGGAGTGAATTGTCGAATGACACTTTCACCAGCGACCATGACTGAGGCTATGAGCACTTGCTTAGCGAATGAAAATGCTTTTTTGAGAGTTTCTCTGCGCTCGTTGATATCTTCAATAACGTTAATAACAAATCCGAGGTTAACAATGTCACGCTTAGTCGGCTTATTCTCTGATTTGTGGACGGGGTCCCAGCCTAAAACATCGACACCATGGGCCTCTAGCTCTCGAACATCGTCACCTTTGCCACAGCCATAGTCTAGTACCGAGTGATTACCATCAAAATACCCGTGTCTGGCCAAAGTTTGCATGGGGGAGGACAATTTATTGCGATCAATTGCTGTTTTGTGGCGCTCGATTTTGCTGACTACAGGTTCTTCCGAGGCCTCTCTGGTTGCTAACTCCTCTTTTCGGTGAAGGCGTCCAGATTCATCTATAAAGCATCCCTTGGTATTGATTAGGCGTTGCCAATTTTGTTTAAAGCCAATGCTGCGGGTGTTTTCGTAAAGGCCAGCTTCTTCACCTTCGGTAGTTATCTCTTTGAATAAGGTGTAGAGAGGGTAATCGTCGTTTACGAAGGTCTCTTTACGGTGAAGGATTGGCGGGTTGTCTGATTTAGCGTAGTTGGCTTTACGTACAGAGAGGCGCTGTAGATCGACTGTATAACTGTGTTGCAGCTCAGGATAGGCATATTCATCAAAGCGTGGATAACTGAGGAAGGTGACTTTGAAACTTCGCTTTGAGAATTTGACCAAGTTCCAGTCTTTGTCGGCAATCTCGAACATACTGGCCATTTGCGAGGTAAGCGTTGCTAGCGCTTCAGGAATAAGGGCAAAAGCGCTTTTATGAATATAAACTGCATCAGGTAATTGCTTGCCAATAGGCAAGGTTTTTACGAGTTCCTGATATTTTGGGAATTCTATCTGAGTCAATGTGCTGATCTTATGTGTTGTGTTATCCAGTTGTTGCTTACCAAAAAAATAGCGTCAATATGAATCTCATTCTCACGCCCATAGTGCGCCAATCGGCACAGCAAAGAGCCGGTCACCGAATGCTGTGGTGTGATCACCATCATAGAGCAAGATACCCAGTTTAAATCGCTCACCAGCGATGTTCTGAAAACGCTTCAGCCCGGAAAAATCTTTGGCATTTAGGGTGGCCGCTGCTTTTACTTCCACGGCGAAACAGTCTCCTATGCCGTTCTCAATAATGATATCGACTTCTACTTTGTCCTTGTCTCTGTAGTGAAAGAAGTGCAATGGTTCGTCGAGCCATGTCGCCTGCTTGCGCAATTCGTTGTATACAAAAGACTCCAGCAATAAGCCAAAATCAGCGGGTTGTTGTACTAATCGTTCTTTAGTTAACCCTCGGATGGCGCACATCATACCCGTGTCGATAGAGTGCATCTTGGGTGTTTTAATAAGTCGTTTGTACTCGTTGGAATGCCATGCCGGAAGTTGTTCCACCAGAAACAACTGTTCCAGTAGCGCTAAATATTTCTTGATGGTAGGACGGTCAAGTCCTACTTTGTTGCTCAAATCGGTAATGTTAATCAATTTTCCAGCATAGAAGGCCGTGAGCTTGAGTAGCTTGGTCATCAGTTCGGGGTGATCGATATGCGTTAGATCCTGGATATCTCGCTGAATCAAGGTACTGGTGTATTGCTGATACCAAGCCGTACTGCGCCGCTCATTTGAACGTTGCAGCGGCTCTGGATAGCAGCCTGTGATAATACGTTGTAGCAGATGATCCCTAAGACGAGTCTGCTTGGCTTGTGGAGCTTCCTGTGACAGCATTTTGTTCAAGAACGTGGGCGGTTGGTCTTGGATTTCACATTCAGAGAGCGGGGTAAGGCGCACGGATTCCATGCGACCGGCTAAGGAGTCTGACAGTCGTGGTAGAAGTAAGGCATTAGCCGAGCCTGTTAGCAAAAAGCGGCCGGGCTGCCGGTTCTCATCCACGGATTGTTTGATGGAAACGAACAGCTCAGGTAACCGCTGTACTTCATCCAACACAATCTGTTTTGGCGGTAGATTGCGGATAAATCCCACTGGATCAGCTTTGGCAATTTCAAGTTGTGCCTGATCATCCAGGGTAATGTATTCCCATTCATTGTTGATTAGGCTTTTTACTAGAGTGGTTTTCCCTACCTGGCGAGGCCCCATGACAAACACAACCGGAGTGTCAGTTAGGGCTTCTTTTACATTCTGAGTGGCATAGCGAGGATACATGAGAAAGTTGTTAGTTCGTCCAAGTGAGAATATTCAATCGTCTAATTGAAATAATAACACCGTCCAATTGGTTTGTATATTACCGTCCAATTGATAGAGGTGAAAGCACTTGTTCTCAGCGAACAGCTCTTGAAAAAGAGAATGTTCATGTGATCATTTTGTATGCTCTGGATGGGACGTGCCGTTGAGCATCATTGTGAAATCAATGGTTAGGGCGCGCTTTTAGTCGCTTGCTGCAGGAAATAGCAGCGTGGGCGTTTCGTGGACACCTGTTGTGCTTTGTTATGCGTTGTGGTGCATTTTATGGCAATGGGTGCCCGCACAACACATTGATTTAAAAGGGAATCGTCTCAAACTGCATAGCTACGAACCAGGCGGTCGCACGTTCGAATCGTGCCGGGCGCACCATACAAATCAAAGGCTTAACAACGAAAGTTGCTAGGCCTTTTTTGTTTCTGCTCTATTCATCGAAATTAAGCCCACTTTTACCCCTGCTCTGGGATGGGAATTGCTAATACTCCCTCTTGCTTGATTTTAGGCTTCTTTTGTTTCTCTCTGTTTTACCCCCCAAACCTAAAAACAATGAATAGCAGAAATAAGCACATTCTTAGGCTTTGATATTGGGTTGTCCCTATATAAAGGCAGCTATTAAGCGCAATCACCGTATAATTAGAATCACTTGCTGCGCTTAGGTGGGCCCATTCGATAAGTAAGTGCATCATCGTATAATTCGTAAAGGATTAAAAAAGGTGATGTTTTGGCGAGAAGTTATCAGCAATTAAGTCAGTATGAGCGGGATATAATAGGTGTTTTACGTGCAGAAGGCTGGACGTTTAA
>Ga0316204_10006122_pt1 | contig 18895 bp, 15 predicted proteins | sample 6monrhotite_MG_2_FD_205661 | JGI IMG/M metagenome (GOLD analysis project Ga0316204, IMG submission 205661) | Microbial mat bacterial communities from mineral coupon in-situ incubated in ocean water Damariscotta River, Maine, United States -... | ecosystem: Environmental > Aquatic > Marine >...
GCGGACAGGTCAGAGGAGGAAACCTTAATGGTGCCATCATCTTCAATGTCGACCTTGGCGCCGGTTACTTCACAGATTTCGCGAATGACCTTGCCGCCGGTTCCGATCACTTCGCGGATTTTCTCGCGGTTGATCTGGATGGTTTCGATACGCGGGGCATGGTCGCTCATTTCTTCGCGCGCGCCGGACAGGGCATTGTCCATTTCAGCCAGAATATAGGCCCGTCCCTCGGCAGCCTGTTTCAGGGCGACATCCATAATGTCCCGGGTGATACCGGTAATTTTGATGTCCATCTGCAGCGAGGTGATGCCTTCGCTGGTGCCGGCGACTTTAAAGTCCATGTCGCCCAGATGATCTTCATCACCCAGAATATCAGACAGAACCGCATAATCGTCACCCTCTTTGATCAATCCCATGGCAATGCCGGAAACGGGACGTTTCAAGGGTACGCCGGCATCCATCAAGGCCAGCGATCCACCGCAAACAGACGCCATGGAAGACGAGCCGTTGGATTCCGTAATTTCAGAAACCACGCGAATGGTATAAGGAAATTCGTCATTGCTGGGCAGAACCGCTCTAAGCGCGCGCCAGGCCAATTTACCATGGCCGGTTTCCCGGCGGCTGGTGCCCATCATGCGGCCCACTTCGCCGACTGAATAGGGCGGGAAGTTGTAATGCAGCATGAAGCGTTCTTTATAGGTTCCGGTCAGGGCATCAATGAATTGTTCATCATCGCCGGTGCCGAGTGTGGTCACAACAGTCGCCTGTGTTTCGCCGCGTGTGAAAAGTGCTGACCCATGGGTGCGGGGCAGAATATTCACTTCGGATGAGATCGCCCGCACCTTGTCCAGTGCGCGGCCGTCAATACGTTTTTTGGTTTTGATGATGTCACCGCGAACAATTTTCTGTTCCAGTTTCTTCAACAGGTCACCAACCGTGCCGGCCAGTTCGAGATCATCTTCTGCGACCAGTTCTGCTTTTACCCGATCCTTGATCGCGCCCAATTGCGTGGTACGTGTCTGTTTTACGGTTTCACCATAAGCGGCGCGAAGATCATCTTCTGCCAGAGCCTCAACTTTGGCGGCCAGTTCGGAATGATCTTCCGCTTCCGGCATTTCGATCGGGTCTTTGGCGGCGACTTCAGCCAGTTCGATAATCGCATCGATCACCACCTGCATCTGTTCGTGACCGAACATAACAGCACCCAGCATGATTTCTTCGGAAAGCTCATTGGCTTCTGACTCCACCATCAGAACAGCATCTCTTGTGCCGGCAACCACCAGATCGAGGTCGGATGTTTCCAGCTGTTCATAGGTCGGGTTTAGAATATATTCGCCATCGATATAACCAACCCGCGCTGCGCCAATGGGGCCCATGAACGGCAGACCGGAAAGGGTCAATGCCGCGCTTGTACCAACCAAGGCTGTGATGTCCGGATTATTTTCCAGATCATGTGACATAACGGTTGCAACCACTTGGGTTTCATTTTTAAAGCCCTTGACAAACAGGGGCCGGATCGGCCGGTCGATCAGGCGGCAGGTCAATGTTTCTGCTTCGCCCGGACGGCCTTCGCGTTTAAAAAAACCGCCGGGTATCTTGCCGGCGGAATAAGCGCGTTCTTGATAATTAACGGTGAGGGGGAAAAAATCGATGCCCGCTCTTGCTGTTTTGGCCGCAGTGACCGCTGTCATGCAGGATGTCTCGCCATATGTCACCATCACGGCACCATTTGCCTGACGTGCGATACGACCGGTTTCCAGAACCAACGTCCGGCCACCCCAATTAATTTCTTTTCTGTGTATTTCAAACATAGATATGTCTTACCTTAACCTACGGTTTTCGCACTCTGGCCCGGGCCCATCCCAGGCCAGAGAAAATCGAAATCCTTTGTGCATGACCCCTATGGTCATACTAGTATGGCTGCGTTTTGTTTAACGCAGGCCTATTTACGCAAACCAAGCCGCTTGATCAGGGACTGATAGCGTGCTTCGTCTTTTGATTTCAGATAACTGAGCAAACCCCGGCGTTTGTTAACAAGCATTAACAGGCCGCGGCGCGAATGGTTATCTTTTTTATGAGATTTAAAATGTTCCGTCAAATTGACAATTCTTGTGGTCAAAATGGCCACCTGTACTTCCGGGGAACCTGTGTCGCCAGCAACAGTGGCATAATCTTTAATCAATTCCAGTTTCTTTTCAGCTGTAATCGACATCATATACTCCTTATAAAAAAATTAACAATTAAATACCCGCACCGGTTTCAGGATCACTTTATCTGAGACAATACAGGCGTCACATAATGCCACAAGGCGTGTGCCTGTCATTACCCTGATGATCCCCGGCGGTATCGGGTCTTCTACTTCAAGCTGCTGTCCATGGGACAAAAGCTTTGCCTGTTCTTCTGTAACGGCCAATGCCAAGATGTCGTCCAGCACGGTCACTATGGGAAGAATCCATTCTTCAGGCGGCGCACTATGGCCCATATCCTCTAACTTTTCCAGTGAAATCGACCTGTTTAAATCAAATGGTCCTACGCGGGTTCTGCGCAGGGCAGAGACAAAGCCCACCGTGCTCAATTGTTCCGCCAGATCCCGCGCCAGACTGCGCACATATGTGCCTTTCCCACAGGTCACTTCAAGACTGGCCTGCTGGCCCTTATAGGATAAGAGTTCCAGAGAGAAAATATCCACTTCGCGCGGCTTCATCACGGGATTTTCGCCAGCCCGGGCCAGATCATAGGCGCGTTTACCCTTGATTTTCAGGGCGCTATAGATTGGCGGAATCTGCGTTATCCGGCCTATAAAACCGGGCAGGGCGGCGCGAAGATCATGCTCTGCCGGGCGCATGTCACTGGTGGCTGTGATATCACCTTGGGCATCATCGGTGGCCCGTGCCTCGCCGAATGTTACGGTAAACTGATAGGTTTTCCGGGCATCCATAATGAAGGGAATGGTTTTTGTCGCCTCGCCAAAAGCAATGGGCAGAATTCCCGTGGCCAAGGGATCGAGCGTGCCGCCATGGCCAACCTTTTGCGCCTTGGTTAACCATCGGCATTTGCCAACCACCTGTGTTGAACCCATCCCAAGCGGTTTATCTATCGCCAGCCAGCCATCAAGCTTAATACCTTTACGTATTCTGGCCAAATATCACGTATCCTCGTCCACGGGAGTGTCTGATTTTTCTGCCAAATCTTCTTTATTTAAATCTGTTTTGTTTAAGTCTTGGGCAACATGGGGGCTGTGGAGCAATTGGTCGATATGATCGGCCTCGCCGAAACTGGAGTCACTGGCGAACTTCAGACGAGGTAGATATTTCATGCGCACCATACCGGACAACCGCCCGCGAATAAATTTTCTGCACCGATTTAGGCCTGCCACCACATCCGCTTCATGGACCCCGCCCAGGGGCATGACATAGATGGTGGCATTGCGCAGGTCTGGGCTACAGCGGACTTCGGTCACAGTGATCGATACACCATCAAGGGCGGGATCCCTGATTTCACCTCTGGTGAATACTTCTGACAGTGCATGCCGGATATTCTCGCCAACGCGCAATACCCGATGACTGGGTCCCTGATGGCTGGACCCTTGATGATTGGACCCTTGGGTATTCTTCGGCTCATCAAAATGCGACATATCGATCCTTAAATGATGGCGGCTCTCGATGCTATTATAGCGTGCGCTCTATGGACTCAACCTCGTAACATTCAATGATGTCACCTTTTTTCAGGTCGTTATAGCTGGCGAAATTCATGCCGCATTCGGTCCCGGACTGGACTTCTTCCACATCATCCTTGAAGCGGCGCAGGGAACCGAGGTCGCCCTCAAAAATCACCACATCATCCCGCAGCAGACGGGCTTTGGCCCCTTTGCGAATAATGCCGTCCAGCACGAGGCAACCGGCCGCCTTGCCTGTCTTGCCGGCAGAGAAGATATCGAGAATTTCGGCGGAACCCAGAATAGTTTCGCGCAATTCAGGGGCCAGCTTGCCGGACATAACCGCTTTGATGTCATCCACCAGATCATAAATCACGGAGTAATAGCGGATTTCAACGCCTTCCTGATGGGCAAGTTCCGCCGCCTTGCGGCTGGCGCGAACATTAAAGCCCAATATTGGCGCGCCGGAGGCAATGGCCAAAGTTACGTCAGATTCTGAAATGCCACCGACCGCAGAATGCAGGATCTTTGCCTGAACCTCATCGGTATTCATGCTTTCAAGCGCCCCTGAGATGGCCTCGGAAGAGCCCTGCACGTCTGCCTTGATCACCAGCGGGACAATTTCCGCCTGTTTGTTGCTGAGCTGTTCAAACATGGCTTCAAGGGTTGCTTTTGGTGCGGCCTCTTTTTCCAGTCTTGTTTTATTTTTACGGAATTCAGACACTTCGCGGGCTTTGGCTTCGGTGTCAACCACAATGAAACTATCGCCCGACATCGGCATGCCGTTCAGGCCCAGTATTTCAACGGGAACGGAGGGGCCAGCCTTCTTCACATTGCGGCCATGATCATTTAACATGGCGCGGACGCGGCCCCATTCGCTGCCGCAGACGAAAATATCGCCGACCCGCAATGTACCGCGCTGAACAAGAATGGTGGCGACCAATCCCTGACCCTTGTCAAGGCGGGCTTCCACCACCGTGCCATCGGCATTGCGGTCCTGATTGACTTTCAGGTCAAGTAATTCTGACTGCAGTTGAATGGCCTCGGCCAATTTATCCAGATTGGTGCCTTTCAAGGCAGATACTTCCACGTCAAGCACTTCGCCGCCCATGGTTTCAACAAAGACTTCATGCTGGAGTAAATCCTGACGCACCTTGTCCGGGTTGGCCCCCGGCTTGTCTATCTTGTTGATGGCCACGATGATCGGCACTTCCGCCGCTTTGGCATGGCTGATGGCTTCGATGGTTTGCGGTTTGATGCTGTCATCAGCCGCCACCACAAGGATCACAATATCCGTGGCCCGCGCCCCACGAGAGCGCATGGCAGAAAAGGCCGCATGGCCCGGCGTGTCAAGGAATGTGACCTTGTCGCCATTGGCCATACGCACCTGATAGGCACCGATATGCTGAGTAATGCCGCCGGCTTCTCCCGTGGTTACAGAAGATTTCCGAAAAGCATCAAGGATCGAGGTTTTACCATGATCAACATGGCCCATGACCGTCACCACAGGCGCACGGGAGACCATATCTCCTTCTGTATCATCAGGGCCGGACAAATCAATTTCCACGTCGGCGGCACTGACCCGTTTTACCTTATGACCAAATTCCTCAACAATCAGTTCGGCTGTATCCTGATCAACTTCCTGAGCGGCCGTGGCCATGACATCCATCTTCATTAGCGCCCGGATTACATCAACGGTTTTTTCTGTCATCCGGCTGGATAATTCAGCCACCGTGATCACATCCGGAATAATAACTTCCCGGAAGAGTTTCTGCTGCGGGCTCTGTCCCCCTTTACGTTTTTCCTTCGCACGGGCCCTTTTCAGGGCGGCAAAACTGCGTTGGCGTTCTTGCGCATCGCCGGATAAGGCCTGCGTCACGGTCAGGCGTCCTGTCCGGCGTGTTGGCTCAATCCGGCTACGGGAGGGTTTCGCGCCTGGGCGGTTTTCTTCGGTGGTCTTGGCCTCAGGTGGTTGCTTTTTCGCTGTGGCTGCCGACTTGTTTTTGTCTTTTTGAGCCGCTTGTGTTTTCTGTTCTTCCAGCGCGGCCTTGGCTAACAGCTCGGCCTCGATTTTCTTCTTGATTTCTATATCGGCCTGGAATTTGGCATCATCTTTGGCGGTTTTTTTAGCGACCTTGGCGTCCTGCGCGGCTTTTTCTTTATCCGTGTCAGAGCGGGCGGCTTCTGCTACAGCCTTTTTCCTTGCCGCCTCTGCCTCCAGTTTTGCGCGTTTCTCAGATTCTATTTTTGCCAGCTCCAAAGCATGAGCCCGGGCCTTCAATTCGCCTTCTGTCAGCTTACGGCCATCAGTCGATACGGTCTTTTTCTCCACTGGTTTGGTGGAGAGGACTTTCTTTTTTTGCGCGGTTTCAACGGGCGCGGCTGGGGCGGGGGCCGCTTTTTCGCCGGGCTTTAACATCAGCTTTTTCTTGCGCTGGACAACCACACCGCCTGAGGCCCGCCCGGCAGTAGGTGCCGCCGTCGATGGCTTCAGTTGCAGCGTTTTCCTGCCGGAAACCGACAATGGTTTTTTCGTGTCCTGATCGTCACTCATTATATATTCGCCTATTCGCCTTCAACTCACTGAAATCCAGAAAATCGTTATGATGTCATGATAACATCGCAACGCCTTCATACCGGGAAAATTCATTCAAAAAACTTTCCGTCATGCCGCCTGGCAATAATGCTACATGAACCGCATTGGGTAAACCCAATGTTTGTCCCAACTGTTCGCGGGTGAACATATCAATCACCCGCGTTTTTTCAAGCATATTCCCCAGTCCCGAGCATAATTTACTTCGCCCGTTGTCTGCGGCGTCTTGTGCGGTGACCAAAGCTGTGCATTTACCGGCCTTGATCACCGCCCGAACCTTTTCAAAACCCGAGACCAAAAGTCCGGCGCGGCGGGCAAGGCCCAAATAACTCAAACATCTTTGTCTGAGCAATAATTCTACCAGATCCGGCAGGTTATCATCCAGCCTGACCTGTATTTTTTGGCCTTTCATGGGCCGTTTTTCCACTTCTTCCAGCATTTCCACATCGCCCTGCTTGTCACCACCAGAGGCACTTTGAGCCGCCAAACTCGTCAAAACCCTATGCCCAAAACGGACGAAAGTCTTTTTTTTCATGGCTTGCCGCAGAATGTCTCTATCTGCTAAAATCCAGCCGCCACGTCCCGGCAGTTTTCCCGCCACATCCGGGATCACATTACCGCCCGGGTCCAATACAAAGCGGATCAACCGATCGGTTGGATATATATCGCCCGTGGCCAGACATTTTCTTTCTCTGGTTTTGTTCCGGTTCTTTTTTCCGGCGGGTTTATTAATTTTACTCTTTTGGTTGTTCTTCGGCAATGGCCTCAGCTTCACTTTCTTCTTCATCGTCGAACCAATGGGCGCGGGCCGCCATAATAACACTATTGGCCTGCTCTTCATCCAGTCCTGTTCCCCGCAGGATACCATCTTCCCGATTGGTCAATTCATCGGCAGACAGGTCACCAAGGTCATCCAATGTCTTGATTCCGGCTTCTCCCAAGGTCACCATCATGGCAGAGGTAAGCCCCTCTATCGCGGCAATTTCATCGGAAACGCCTAATTCAACGCGGGATTTTTCAGATTCAACCGCCTGACGTTCCAAGGCCTCGCGCGCGCGGTTTTGCAATTCTTCCACCAGATCCGCATCAAAACCTTCAATGCCGGCAAATTCCTCGGGCGCAACATAGGCGACCTCTTCCATGTTACGGAAACCTTCGGCCACCAGCAACAGGGCCAATGTTTCATCCACGTCCAATTGTGCCACGAACAGTTCTGTACGGGCGGTGTATTCCGCTTGACGTTTCTCGGACTCAGCTTCTTCGGTCATGATGTCTACTTGCCATTCGCTCAACTGAGAGGCCAGACGCACGTTTTGTCCGCGCCGCCCAATGGCAAGGCTTAATTGATCTTCCGGCACCACCACATCGATACGCCTTCTGTCTTCGTCCAGAACCACTTTGGTCACATCTGCCGGGGCCAGCGCGCTGATGATGAAGGTGGCCGGGTCTGCTGACCACTGAATGATGTCAATTTTCTCACCAGCCAGTTCGTTAACCACCGCTTGCACCCGGCTGCCGCGCATGCCAACGCAGGCCCCAACGGGATCAATGGAACTATCCAAACTGCGCACGGCGATTTTTGCCCGGCTGCCCGGGTCCCGGGCGACACCAACGATTTCGATGACACCATCATAGATTTCCGGTACTTCCTGTGTGAAGAGTTTGGCCATAAAATCAGGGTGAGAGCGGGACAGGAAGATTTGCGGCCCGCGCAGTTCCCGCCGGACATCAACAATATAGGCTCTGATCCGGTCACCGTTTCGCATATGTTCGCGCGGGATCATCTGATCGCGGCGAATGATGGCTTCAGCCTGCCCCACATCAATGATTACATTGCCAAATTCAATGCGTTTAACCACCCCGTTGATGATTTCACCAACCCGTTCCTGATATTCATCAAACTGACGCTGGCGTTCCGCATCCCGCACTTTCTGGACAATGACCTGCTTGGCTGTCTGGGCGGCAACCCGGCCAAAATCAATTGGCGGCAGTTCATCAGCAAGAAGATCGCCAACCACCGCACCTTCTTTTAATTTCAGGGCTTCTTTCAAGGTCAGTTCAGTGGCGTGATTTTCCACATGATCGACAACTTCCAAAACCCGATAAAGTTTTATATCGCCAGTTTTGCGTTCAATATGGGCTTTGATTTCATTTTCCGCGCCATAACGGGAGCGGGCCGCCTTTTGAATGGCTTCTTCCAAAGCTTCTAGGACAATTTCCTTGTCAATATTTTTTTCCCGGGCAACCGCGTCCGCAATCTGAAGTAATTCAATTCTGTTTGCACTAACTGCTGTTGTCATAGCTTCGAACTCCATTCATGCCCGCTGGGGCATTCTCTTCTTAAATTCTATCCTTATTGACGCGATGCTGCTGTCAGCAACTCATCGGTCAACACAAGTTTTGAACGGTTAATATTATTAAAGTCCACTTCAAAAACTTCACCGTCCACATCAATCTTTATTAAATCACCTGTCAAACCCTGTAACAGTCCCTTAAAACGTCGGCGCCCGTTTTCGGGAACAGACAATTCAATTTTAGCTTCGTAACCTGCATAATTTTCAAAATCTTTGCGGCGGGTCAAGGGCCGGTCAATGCCGGGGGTACTCACTTCCAAAACATACTCTCCCGAAATGGGGTCTTCCACATCAAGAATGACAGAAATTTCCCGGCTCAAGTTCGCGCAATCCTCAACCACCATTGTGCCATCTGATCGCTCGGCCATGATTTGCAGTGTCATTTCCTGTTTCCGGGCCTCGCCGCCGCCTGAATTCTGGAGCGCGATACGAATGACTTCATAGCCCATAGCCTCGGCAATGGGGTCAATGATAGAATGTAACATTTCAATCTGTGACGACACTGTAATTTCCACTTAAGCTTTCACCAAATAAAAATGCAGGCCAGTGATCCACTTGCCCGCACTTTAAACCTTCAAGTGATTCGGTTGGTATATATATAGTCGAAACCCTGAGAACTTCAAGTGAATAGTATGATGTGCCGGCCTATGCGGTGCGTGGTCGGCGGATAAAGCGCAAATAACTGCTTTTGCGGCCCTGTTCCACTGCTTTGATTTCATAGCGGCTGGGGGGCCAGTCATGGGGCCTGCTGCGCCATTGCGCCGGGTCGTCTGACAGCCAGGTAAAATCCATAGAGCGCAGCATATGGGCCATAATCCAGCGGCAATATTCCCTATGATCTGTTCCAATGCGCAGTTCTGCCCCGTCTTTTAAAATACGGGATAAAACGGCAATATTCCCGGCGCTGACCACGCGGCGTTTATGATGGCGAGCTTTGGGCCAGGGATCGGGAAATAAAATGAATGCACGGCCAATGGACTGATCCGGCAGGCTATCCATCAGCAGGCGGGCATCATCATTAAAAATTCTGACATTGGCCAAGTCCTGACTGTCCACCAGGTCCACAAGGCCGGAAATTCCATTCAGGAATGGTTCGCAGCCGATCATGCCGATATCAGGGCTGGTTTGTGCTTGGGCGGCCAGATGTTCGCCTTTGCCAAAACCAATCTCGAGCCAATAATCCCGTATCGACCCATTAAAATATTTCACAGGCGGGATAGGACATACCGCGCCTGTTTTTGGTAAAATTATTTCGATTTGCTGCCGCCAGTGATCAAGCCGTGCTTGCCGCGCCGGTGATAATGGGGCCGCTAGCCGGCGGCCATATACCCGACTGCCTTTTATATTTTCCAGATTTCGTATATTTTCCAGATTTTGCATCTATGTCATATAATCCCGCCCGTGCCATATGTCCATGGCAAAATAAGCGGAGAATAATGGGGCCTGACCCTAGAAGTGGCCTTTCAACTGTGCGGCCAGATCAAGTTTTTCCCATGAAAAGCCGCCATCCTCTTCCGGCGTCCGGCCAAAGTGGCCATAAGCCGCCGTGCGTTCGTAAATTGGCCGGTTCAATTTTAAATGCTGGCGAATGCCGCGCGGACTTAAATCCATGACCTCAAACAAAAGCTTTTCAAGCTGCACCGGGTCAACATGGCCGGTATTATGGAAATCGACATATAAGGACAGGGGATGGGACACGCCAATGGCATAGGATAATTGTATCGTGCAGCGATCGGCAAGGCCCGCCGCGACTATATTTTTAGCCAGATAGCGCGCAGCATATGCCGCCGAGCGATCCACTTTTGTCGGGTCTTTGCCCGAGAAGGCACCGCCGCCGTGAGGGGCCGCGCCGCCATAGGTGTCGACAATGATTTTCCGGCCCGTCAGCCCTGCATCCCCATCCGGGCCACCAATGACAAAATTACCTGTCGGGTTAATATAAAGCTCATCCTGGGGACACATCCAGCCTGCGGGCAAGGTTTTTTCAATATGGTCCAGAACGATTTCCCGTACCTGCGCCTGAGAAACATCAGCAGCATGTTGGGTCGATACCACAACAGATGTTGCGCCAACCGGAATCCCACCCTCATATTTCAGCGTGACCTGACTTTTCGAGTCCGGGCCCAGTTCTGTGATGCCGCCATGCCGCGCCTGGGCAAGGGATTTTAATATGGCGTGGGAATAATGTATCGGGGCCGGCATAAAAACATCGGTTTCATTGGTGGCATAGCCAAACATAATGCCCTGATCGCCGGCACCTTCGTCCTTATTGTCGCCGCTATCCACGCCCATGGCAATATCCGCAGACTGTTCATGCACATGAACCTCAACCGACATATCCTGCCAGTGGAAGCCCTCCTGCTCATAGCCAATTTCTTTGACGACCCTGCGGGCAGCGGCCTCCATCACATCCGCATCTATTGATGCTGGGCCGCGCACCTCACCGGCCAGAACAACCCGGTTTGTCGTGGTTAAAGTTTCAACGGCAACACGGGCTTCCGGCTCAGCGGCCAGAAAAAGGTCAACAATGGCATCTGATATACAGTCTGAAACTTTATCTGGATGGCCTTCTGATACGGATTCACTGGTGAATAAATAGTTTTTTCTGGACATGTATGTTCTCCAACAAGGGCAATATGATATTTGGATTGATATATAACAGATCTTTTATATAAAGAAAACTTTATATTTTAGTTAAGATGAGAAAATTATTAAAATTATTGGAAATAAATTGTGAGATAAAAAAAGCCTGAGATCAAAAACCTCAGACTTTAACAATGGCCCTTCACGGTGACCCGTTAATCATAGCGATGGCATCATTCAGATGGTGCCTCTTTAACAGGGATTTCTGAATTTGCCCATTCCGGCATGGTCACATGATTTTCCGCAGAAACGCCGCTACGGCTCAACACGATAGGAATGGTCCGCAGTAAAATTTTCAAATCCGTCAGAAAACTACAATTGTCCACATACCAAACATCCAGAATGAATTTTTGGTTCCAACTGATGGAATTCCGACCCATGATTTGCGCCCATCCGCTGATGCCGGGGCGCACTTCGTGGCGGCGCATCTGTTCAGATGTATAGCGGGAACCATATTCAGCGATGAAAGGCCGTGGCCCGATCAGGCTCATATCACCTACCAGCACATTCCATAATTGTGGCAGTTCATCAATGCTGCAGTCCCGAAGCAATTTGCCAAATTTGGTCAAACGATATTCATCCTCCAGAAGCTCGCCGTTCGCATCCAGACAATTGGTCATGCTGCGAAATTTCCAGATGGTGAATGATTCGCCGTTTAAGCCCAGTCTTTCTTGCGTGAAAAATATCGGGCTGCCCAATTTAATGCGCACCAGAAATGCGGTAATAATCAGAATGGGTGACAGTATAAAAATCAAAGAAAAAGCACCGATGATATCCAGCAGTCTTTTCCAGATGTTTTTATAGGTTACGCCTCTCATTTTTTCTTCCTTATTTTCTTCTTTATTATCGCTGACAATCTTTTAGTAAAGCTTTAAGGTTAATGCAGGATTAACATGTTGTAAAAAGCTCACTATTTTAAGAATGCCCTGCCTGTAAACGACCCTTAAAAATAAGTAACAATGCGTATATTAATAAACCAACAATACAACTTTGAGTCACGAATAAGTTGATTTCATTAACGGGATTAACATCTGGTTATAGCCATTGCAAGAAAAAAAAGCCATGTAGTCTTAATGGACTAGCCAATATGCTTCGCACATGCAGCGTAATAAAAGCGCTATTTGTTCGCGGACGCAGTAGAAATCAGATGTTTTTTGAGTTTTTTAAAGTTTTGTGCGGATCAGATCAATGGTTTTTTTCTTGCCGTAAAGGGCAATGAATGAGCCCATGCGCGGCCCCTGTTTCTGTCCGAGGAGTATTTCATATAACGCGCCAAACCAGTCGCGCAAACTATCATAATCTTGCTGATTACCCACGGCAAAAACAACATTCTGATAGTCAGATGCAGGCAGATCATCCGCCAGCTTTTCCAGTTCGTCGATGAGGCTCTCAAGGGCGATTTTTTCTTGCGGCGATGGCGCACGGTATTTTTTATGGGGTTTGACAAAATTCTCGTAATAGATCAAGGCATAGCCGACCAGTTGATCCAGCAAGGGTTGGTGCGCCGGGCTGGCCCCTTCGGCATAATTACTGATGTAGCCCCACAGGGTATCCTTATCTTCTGCGTTGCTGGCACTCACGAGATTCAGCAGCAGCGCGAAGCTTACCGGCACAGCCTGCTTTGGTGGATTGCCCTGATGCACATGCCAGACCGGGTTGGTTAATTGTGTCGCCGCATCCTGGGCGCTATATTTGGCCAGATGGGCGATATAGTCATCCACTGTTTTAGGGATCACATCGAAATAAAGCTTTTTTGCCTTGCGGGGCGATTGGAACATATATAGCGACAGACTCTCTGGTGTGCCGTATTTCAACCAGTCTTCCATGGTCAGGCCGTTGCCTTTTGACTTGGATATTTTCTCGCCATTCTCATCGAGAAATAATTCGTAGCTGAAGCCCCCGGGCGGTACGGCGCCTAAAATGCGGGTAATGGCACTGGATAATTTAACGGATTCGATCAAATCCTTGCCAGCCATTTCATAATCAACCCCAAGCCCGACCCAGCGCATGGCCCAGTCTGCTTTCCATTGCATTTTGCAGCCCCCGCCTGTGACGGGAACTTCTACAGTTTGTTTTGTGGTCTCATCCAGATAAGTCACTGTCCCGGCGGCCATATCCCGGCTGATGATCGGCACCTGCAGCACATGACCTGTACGGGGGCAAATGGGTAGAAAAGGACTATAGGTGGCTTGCCGCTCCGGGCCCAATGTGGGCAGGATCACCGTCATAATTTTATCATAAGCCCCGAGCATTTTCATCAGGGTGTCATCCATCTCGCCGCTAAGATAGCTTTGGGTCGCGCTTTTGAATTCATAGTCAAAACCGAAACTATCCAGAAAATCACAAAGGCGCGCATTATTATGATGGGCAAAACTTTCATGGGTGCCAAAGGGGTCCGGCACACGGGTTAAGGGCAGCCCCAGATGTTCGGCCAGCATATCCTGGTTGGGCAGATTGGTCGGAACTTTGCGGAATCCATCCATGTCGTCGGAAAAAGCGATTAATTTTGTCGGTATGTCACTGAGCTGCTGAAAGGCATGCCGCACCATCGTGGTCCGTGCGACTTCGCCGAAGGTGCCGATATGGGGCAAGCCGCTTGGCCCATAGCCGGTTTCGAACAGAATGTACCCCTTATCATTACCGGACGTCTCCAGCCGTTTTAGAAGATTTCGGGCTTCCTGAAAGGGCCAGGCAGTACTGTCCTGCGCAAGCTGGATCATTTCCGGTGATAAAGGCATCGATTTTACTTTCTCTAATTGTCAACAGACCCTAGGCCTTGATAAAACCCTTTGATCCTTACGTCAACTCTTGGCTTTCAGGCATGGGACGAATATAGTCACTTTTTGATCTTAATCATAATGAGTCCCATATTGAATGACCGCCCCACTTGTTACCTTCCCTGATCCGTTTGAGGCTCTGTCCCGGTTGCCGGCCCTTGTGGTTGGACCTGGCTCTGGTACGGTCCTCACCCCGGACGGTGAAGTGATCGATTATGATATCAGCGATCTGAAGGGCATTGTCCGGGATCAGGCTTTTCTGATCTGCAATCATATGGTGACGTCACGGCGTCTGGGAAATGTACCTTTCAAGGCCTTTGATGTGCTGGCGCTTTTTGCTTTTATCCGGCCCGCAGAATTTTGCCTACCGCTGCCCTATGGTCTGGCAAAAGCCATGGATATGGCCGGGGACATTGCCGGGAAAGACAATAATCCGGCGGCGGAAGCCCTGATTATCTTGCAGGCAGCTCAAAAGCTGTTTCAGGAGCTGGTCGCTCCGGACTATGGCTTCCCAGAGGGTATTGTCGGCGGCGCGCGTGTCATGGCCGAGGCTGGCTGGCCCTGGGGGCCGTTAATTTTAGGGGCCATGGGCCAAGATACTAAAGGCCAAGATCCCAAAGATCAGGATTATGCAGTCTGGACTCATTTGCCTGAATGGGAAGAGGGCGCGCCAAAACCGCCGCCGGGCATAGAGCCTGTGGGCGAAGAGGAATGCCTTGCCCGCCTGCAGAACTTATTAGGCCCTGATGCGGAAGAACGTCAAAATCAGAAAGAATATGCTGCCCTGACCGCCCGGGCCTTCGCGCCGCCTGAAAATCCCGATGAACCGCAAGTTGTCTTGGCCGAAGCCGGTACCGGCATTGGCAAGACATTGGGTTATATTGCATCGGCCAGTCTTTGGGCGGAAAAAAATGGCGCCGCTGTCTGGCTCGCCACCTATACCAAAAATTTGCAGCGTCAGCTGGATCAGGAATTGGACAGTCTTTATCCTTATTCAAAAATAAAACAGGAAAAAGTGGTGATCCGCAAAGGCCGGGAAAATTATCTTTGCTTGCTTAATTTACAGGAACTCTCCCAAGGGGCCGCCCAGCCTCAGGGGCGCATTTTTCTGGGCCTTGTGGCCCGCTGGGCCAGATACAGCCGGGACGGGGATATGATCGGCGGCGATTTCCCCGCGTGGCTTGGGGAGAATTTCGGCAATAATCGTCTGGCACAACTGACCGATCAGCGCGGCGAATGCATTTATGCCGCCTGCGCCCATTACCGTAAATGTTATATTGAAAAAGTACAGCGCAAAGCCCGCACCGCCGATCTTGTCATTGCCAATCACGCCCTAGTCATGGCGCAAAGTGCCACCCGCATGGGCGATCCGGATTTGCCCAGCCGTTATGTATTTGACGAGGGCCATCACCTGTTTGATGCTGCCGACAGTGCCTTTTCCGCCCATCTGACCGGGCAGGAAGGGCTTGAATTGCGCCGCTGGATTCGCGGGGCCGAAAACTCCGGCCGCCGCAGCAAGGGTCTGAAAGGCCGGATCGAGGATATGATCGGTGATGATGACGATGCCCGGCAGATTTTGGAACAGATCATCACTGCCGCCCGCTGTTTGCCGGCGGACGGCTGGCATGGCCGGATCATTGAGGATAATGCTTTTGGGCCGGCAGAAATTTTTCTCGGACTGGTGCGCAGGCAGATTCTTGCCCGCCAATATACGGCGGATCACTATCACAGTTTGGAAACCCCCGCAGATCAGCTCATTCCCGGTTTGGCAGAGGCCGCAGAAGACCTTCATGCGGCGCTCGGTAATTTGGGGCAACCGTTAAAAAAATTATCGGCACTCCTGTTGAAAAAGCTGGATGAGGACGCAGCGGAGCTGGACAGCACTATGCGCGCCCGGCTCGAGTCCGTATCCCGCACCTTGACCCGGCGGGCAGATATCCTTACCGGGGGCTGGCTGCCGATGTTATTCAGCTTGAGGGGCGAAAAGAATACCGCTTTTGTCGACTGGTTTGAGCTGGACCGCAGTCAAGGCCGGGAAAGGGATACCGGCATGTATCGTCATTGGGTTGATCCGAGCCTGCCTTTTGTCGAGACCGTCCTGAAACCCGCTCACGGTGTGGTTATTACCTCGGCCACTTTGCGGGACCGTGCTATGGATAGTGATAATCAGGACGTGGAATGGCACGCGGCCGAGGTGCGCACCGGGGCGGCCCATCTGATCAATACGCCGCGCCGCCAAAGTCTGACATCGCCCTTCAATTACGCGCAGCAAAGCCGGATATTCATTGTCAATGACATCAATAAACGCAGTCTTGACCAACTGGCCGCTGCCTACCGGGAATTGATGATGGCATCGGGCGGCGGTGCGCTGGGTATCTTCACCGCGATCAGCCGTCTGCGGGCGGTTCATCAACGGCTTTCGGGCCTTATGGAGCAAAATCATATTCCGCTTTTCGCCCAGCATGTTGACCCGATAAATGTCGCCGCGCTGGTGGATATTTTCCGGGAAATTGAGGATAGCTGCCTTTTGGGGACGGATGCGGTGCGCGACGGGGTTGATGTGCCGGGCCCATCCTTAAGGCTGTGCATATTTGATCGTGTGCCTTGGCCCCGGCCAACCATTTTACATAAGGCGCGGCGGGAAAATTTTGGCAAGCAGACCTATGATGATTTGATCACCCGTCTGCGTCTGAAACAGGCTTATGGTCGCCTGATCCGCAGGGCTACGGACAAGGGCGTATTTGTCATGCTGGATGGGGCCATGCCAAGTCGTCTGCTGACCGCCTTTCCGGAAGATGTCTTGATTGAACGGATCGGCCTTGCTGAGGCCATCCAAAAAACCAAAGAATTCCTGGCCGATTAAACCCGGTTAGAATTCACACAAAGATTTGGCCTTTTAAATAGGTTACCGCATGGCCGGCAATATGAACGCGGCCTTCTTGCGGTAGATAGGTGCATTTCAGATCACCACCGCGCGGGGATATTTGCCGCGCCATTAACGCGGCCTTGCCCAGTCTTTCCGCCCAATAGGGGATCAAACTACAATGAGCCGAACCGGTGACCGGGTCTTCCGGAATGCCGTGATGGGGCGCAAAGAAGCGCGAGACAAAATCAACGCCCAGCTGATCGGCAGGGGCGGTAATAATAATGCCAACATCATTGATTTTGGCCAGCCGCGCCATATGCGGCGTGACGGCGGCGACTTCTGTCTCACTGTTAAAGATCGCCATATGATCGCGGGTCAGCCGCAGCTGTTCAGGCCGGGCCGCCAAAGCTTGAACAAACTCATCAAAGATCGTTATTTCTTTGCCGGGCCAAGCCGGAAAATCAAGCTGCAGGCGGTCATCATCGCAGCGGAAGACAGTCACTATGCCCGTCTGTTCCGTGCTGAATTTTACCCTATCCTGTTGCCAGCCAAGCTCTTTAAACAGGACATGGGCCGCCGCCAGCGTGGCATGACCGCATAGATCAACTTCGGCCACCGGGGTGAACCAGCGCAAGTGAAAATCTGCATCCTCCTCTCTTGCGCGGGTAAAAAAGGCCGTTTCTGACAGGTTATTCTCTTGGGCAATATTTTGCAGGACTGTCTCATCCAACCAGGCGGCCAATGGCACAACCGCAGCAGGATTGCCCCGGAATATTTCCGATGTAAAAGCATCAACCTGAAAAATACTATAGTCTGACATCATCCTGACCTTAATGGGGCCTGATCCTAGGGTCAGGCCCTAGGTTACGATTATTTTTTTTCCGGCCTCAGCGGTTTTTTTGCCGCCAACAGATGGCGGAATATTGACGCCTTTTTCAGCGGCAGGACGGGCGGCGATCCGCTCTATCCATGCGGTTAAGTGGGGCAGGTCATCAATCGTCACCCCGGCCCAGTCATAAGATCTGACCCACGTCCAATTGGCAATATCCGCAATGGAATAGTCCCCGCGTCCTGCCCCCGCCAGATAATTCTTGTTTGTAAGCTGCGTATTCAAAACCGTATAAAGTCGTTTGGTTTCATTCTGATAACGCTCGATCACCGGTTGAATTTTTTCCGGGAAATAGCGGAAGAAGACATGGGCCTGCCCCTGCATGGGGCCAATGCCGCCCATCTGAAACATAAGCCATTGCAGCACTTCCATGCGGCCTCTAACATCGCTGGGCATCAACATGCCGGTTTTTTCCGCCAGATAAATCAGAATGGCCCCGGATTCAAATATAACCAGGTCATCCTCATCCCGGTCAACGATCGCCGGAATTCGCCCATTCGGATTTAGGGTGAGAAATTCAGGTTCTTTTTGCTGACCGCTGGATAAATCAATCGGGTGAACGTCATAGGCAAGCCCCATTTCCTCCAGCGCGATAGAAACCTTATGTCCGTTGGGTGTGGCGGCGGTATATAAATCAATCATACTAATTCCTATAAAATATGAGGTTTTTCTCAGATTGCTATGATATTACCATCTTTCAGATCAATGTCGATGCTGGTCAAAGACTGTCCGTTACATGGGCCGGCGAGGCACAGGCCGTTTTGGATGTCAAAAAGCGCACCGTGGTTCTGGCACATGATATATCGGCCTGATTTTTCGGTGAAACGGCCTTGTTTCATATTCAGCGGGATGAACGCATGAGGGCAGCTGTTGAGATAGGCAAAGGCCTTATCCCCCATGCGCTGGATAAAAATATCCTGCATGTCCGCACCAGACCCATAGGAGAATTCTTTGGCCGCACCGTCTTCGATGTCCAAAAACTGACACAGGATTTCACCGCTTTTGGGGCCGCCCGGAAGGTCACTGGCTTTCATATCAAACTCCCGCTTTTGGCATCCAAGGCCCGAGGGCGGGCATCCAGGGTTCAATCATAACTTTAGCGAACAGGCCCGCCTTGG
>Ga0316204_10006123_pt1 | contig 18895 bp, 23 predicted proteins | sample 6monrhotite_MG_2_FD_205661 | JGI IMG/M metagenome (GOLD analysis project Ga0316204, IMG submission 205661) | Microbial mat bacterial communities from mineral coupon in-situ incubated in ocean water Damariscotta River, Maine, United States -... | ecosystem: Environmental > Aquatic > Marine >...
CCAGAAAGGCGCTGAGCTCCGTGTCGAGTGCGATATCTGCAAACAGTTCCTCAGCCTCTTTGCCCACCGGATCATCAATACCAAGAAACGCATGGATAATCTTCTCATCGGCATTAACGCTGGCCGCCCAGTCCGCTGCCACCTGATCCAGCGGGTCGGCGGGACCCCTGTCGGCAATTGGCGGGCGCGGCACGACCTTCGCCAGCTCAGACACCGTCGCATTTTCGGCCGCCAACTCGGCAAACCGGGCAGCGGCCTCTACGGCGACGGGATCTAGGGCCTCGGGGATTCTTGAGTTTTGGCCGACGTCACCGGCTATTGGTGGCGGCAGCTCTTGTGAAACGACATTGCGTGGACCGGCGTAGGCAGTCTCGACAGCGGTCCTGTCGGTCCAGTCATAGGAAACCGGATCGGCTCCGATCTGATCTGCGCCTAACATAGGGTGTGACGTTGCGTCCGACACCGACACTGGCCTCGCTTCCGAATCACCCCCAGTTGAGTGATGTGGGTCCAGAGTCTAGCCTACTGTCATTTGAAACGAATACAAAATGAAAATAAAATGGCCGCTAATGGATTGATAAACAAGTAGGTTTTCCGACTCTCTATTTGCCATGAGATGGTGCGAAGCGGGAAATTGGCGAATCGACTGGCATCGTCAGGCCGGGGGCCGGCGCACCATGCCGCCCAGATCGCGCCCGCCGAAGACATGAATGTGAAGATGGGCAACCTCCTGGCGGGCGTCGTCGCCATGATTGGCAAGAATGCGATAGCCCGGGTCGTCCAGTCCGGCGTCGCGAGCAACCTGTCCAACCGCGCGAATCAGGCCGCCGATTTCCGCATCCGTGGCGTTGGTCGCAAAATCAACCATCGACACGTAAGCGCCCTTGGGCACAACGAGGATATGCGCCGGAGCTTGCGGAGCGATGTCGTTGAAGGCCAGCGCGTGGTCATTTTCATATACTTTGTCACAGGGGATTTCTCCCCTCAGAATTTTGGCAAAAATGTTTTGTGGATCATATGCCATATCGGCGCTCCTCCAGATCAGTCCTCTTTAGGGCGGTTTCTCTTTTCTTCGATTCCGGACATCCCGACCCGGCGCTCCAGTTCTTCCCAGACCTCTTCGGGCTGAATGTTCATCTCAGCCCACAAGACGAGCAGGTGATAGAGCGCGTCTGAGCTTTCGCTAACCACATGGTCACGCGACTCCCCAAGCGCCGCGACGACCACCTCAACCGCCTCTTCGCCAAATTTTTTGCAGATCTGGTTGCGGCCCCGCTCGAACATTTTTGCCGTGTGGGATTCTTTAGGGTCACCCCCCTTACGGTTTTCAATCGTTTCGTAGATGTCTTCCAGAATATGGCTGCTGGTCATTGAGTGTCCTAGATATCAATTTCGCGGACCGGTACACCGGCCGCTTTCAGATGAGCTTTGGTTTCGGCAATCGTATAGGTGCCGAAATGAAAAATCGAGGCCGCTAAAACCGCTGATGCATGCCCTTCGGTAACACCCTCAACAAGATGGTCCAGCGTGCCGACGCCACCAGATGCAATAACCGGCACCGGCACCGCGTCCGCGACAGCGCGGGTCAATGGAATGTTAAACCCCTGCTTGGTACCATCGCGATCCATTGAGGTCAGCAGAATCTCCCCGGCACCATAGGCGGCCATGCGTTCGGCCCAGCCAATGGCCTCAATGCCAGTAGGCTCTCGTCCACCGTGGGTAAAGATTTCGAACCGGTTTTCACCGACCGACTTGGCATCAACGGAGACGACGATGCACTGTGAGCCGAACTTTTCTGCCGCCTCGCGAACGAAGTCGGGATTTTTAACAGATGCCGTATTGATCGAGACCTTGTCGGCGCCCGCCAACAGCAGCTTGCGAATGTCTTCCGTTGTCCGCACGCCGCCGCCAACTGTAACCGGCATGAAGCACTGCTCTGCCGTTTGTTGGACGACCTCATAGATGGTGTCGCGATTTTCATGGCTGGCGGTAATATCCAGGAAACACAGCTCATCCGCGCCGGCGGCGTCGTAGACTCTGGCTTGTTCGACGGGGTTTCCGGCATCGACCAAATCGACAAAATTCACGCCCTTGACGACGCGTCCCTCCTTGACGTCCAGACAGGGAATGATTCGGGTTTTCAGCATCAGGCGACTTCCAGCAGGGCCGTCGCGCGGGCGACATCTACGTGGCCGTCATAAACGGCACGTCCGGAGATGACTCCCTCAATTGTGCCGTTGTGGTTGGCGGATTTAGCGACAATATTTTCCAAATCCGACATCGACGACACGCCGCCCGAAACAATCACCGGAATGTCGACCGCGTCGGCGAGCTCCAGAGTAGCGTCCAGGTTGGGACCCTGCATGGCACCGTCTCGGGAAATGTCGGTGTGGATAATGGCTGCGGCACCCGCGTCTTCAAAGCGCGCCGCCAGCTCCAGCGCCGTCATCTCTGAGACCTCGCCCCAACCCTCAACGGCGACCTGGCCGTCCTTGGCGTCAATTCCGAGCGCAACGCGGCCCGGAAACCGCCGGCAGGCGTCTTTCACGAGATCAGGATTACGCACCGCAATTGTTCCCAGAATAACCCGGCGCACACCCGCATCTAGCCAGAACTCGATGGAATCAAGGGTTCTGATGCCGCCTCCCAATTGTACCGGAACCGAAAGGGCATCCAGTATGGCCCGGACAGCCGCGGCATTGACCGGTCTTCCGGCAAAGGCACCATTGAGGTCGACGACATGCAGCCATGTGCAACCCTGATCCTGAAAGGCGCGGGCCTGAGCACCCGGGTCGTCGTTGAACACGGTCGCCTGATCCATTTCACCACGCAGCAGCCTGACGCAGCTTCCGTCTTTCAGGTCAATGGCCGGGAAAAATATCATCGTGATCGAAAACCTCTTGTTTATGGGGTCCAGGTGAGAAAGTTGGCGATAAATTTCAAACCAACGGCCTGACTTTTTTCGGGGTGAAACTGCGTGCCCACCAGATTATCGCGACCAATAATCGCCGTCAGCGGGCCGCCATAATCGACGGTCGCCAGCTGATGCGCCGGGTTATCACAGTGGAATTGATACGAGTGAACAAAATAAGCGTGCCCATGTTCCGGCAATCCCTCAAGTAAAGGATGAAGTGGGGAGGAAAAATCCAGGTTATTCCACCCCATGTGTGGGATTTTTAATGTTGGATCTGCGGGAGTGATCGCGCGTACGTTACCGGCAATCCAGCCCAACCCCGGTGTGTCTCCGTGTTCACGCCCCTGATCCGCCATCAGCTGCATGCCGACGCAGATTCCCAGAAACGGCCGTCCACCATCGATCACCGCCTGGTTTAGCGCACCTGTCATGCCGGGAACAGCATCCAGCCCTCGCTTACAGTCGGCAAAGGCCCCGACGCCGGGAAGAACGATACGGTCGGCAGAGGCTACCTCTTCGGGGTCGCTGGTTACCATAACTCGCTGATTTTGACCGACATTTTCAGCCGCCCGCTCGAAAGCCTTGGCTGCTGATTTCAGGTTTCCAGAGCCGTAGTCGATGATCGCGACGCTCATGTCCGGCCCTCGGTGCGGTTGATTTCAAGAGCCAGGTCAACATCTTCATCGAGGTAGCGTCTAAGCGCGGTCTCGGAGCTTTCCGCCGAAACGACCGCTCCCAGAACAAACCCCTGACGCTCCAGGGTCCAGGCACGAAGGTCGTGGGCCAGCATCCCGCTCAGCAGCGCAAATGCGGCAACAAGAACGGGGATGCTATAGGTGTCTGAAAAGAACCGGGGCCCCAGTCCATTGATTACACCGGCACCGATGATCAGCCCAAGCGCCACCCACCACATGTGGTGCCACAATGCCCACAGGCTCCCGACCAGGAAGGCGGGCCAGGAAAATCCGTCTTTCAGAACAACGATGTCCTTTTCCGGATCAAGACCGTGGCGGCGAAGATAGATGGTGAAAATTCGCATGTTTTATGGCTGACCGTATCATAGGGCCTTAGAGAGAGCCGCCGAGAACCCCTTTAGTTGATGGAATTTCATCAGATTTCCGGGGGTCGATCTCAATTGCCTGACGCAGAGCGCGGGCCAGGGCCTTGAAGCATGATTCAATAATATGGTGGTTGTTTTCACCATAGATATTTTCCACATGTAAAGTAATTCCAGCAGCTTGGGCGAAGGCTTGAAACCACTCCTTAAAGAGTTCGGTATCCATTTCACCGAGCTTCGACTTGGAAAATTCGACTTTCCAAATGAGGTAAGGGCGATTGGAAATATCCATATTGACCCGTGTCAGAGTTTCGTCCATGGGAATGGTCGCTGATCCGTAGCGCGTGATGCCCCTACGCTCACCTAACGCCGCGCCTACGGCCTCACCAATGGCGATACCAACGTCTTCTGTGGTGTGGTGAAAGTCGATCTGCAGATCACCTTTGGCTTTGACGTTCAGGTCCATCAGGCTGTGGCGCGACAGCTGCTCAAGCATATGGTCGAGAAATCCAATGCCGGTACTTACCGAATATTCGCCATTGCCGTCCAGGTTGAGAGAAACGCTGATTTCGGTCTCGTGTGTTTTACGCTCGATACTGCCCTGACGCATCGCCGGTGCTCCGCTTATGAATTCAACGCGCCTTTTATCAGGAAGCTACGGAAACTACCAGCCTTGCAAGGAAACTTCACAAATCTGATTTTGCCTCTATAGTCCCTTGCGCTGACCGACTGGGCAGCCCAAATTAGGCCCTTAACGCTCTTCAGTACTGATGTCTGTAACGGATAGAGAAATCATGGCAGGTCAAGGCTCAAAAGGCTGGCGCGGAACAACGATACTCTGCGTTCGTAAAAATAACGAGGTTGTCATCGCCGGTGACGGCCAGGTCAGCCTGGGTGACACGGTGATCAAGGGTAATGCCCGTAAGGTCCGGCGGCTGGCAGACGGCTCCGTGATTACCGGCTTTGCCGGCGCAACGGCGGACGCCTTCACCCTATTTGAACGGCTCGAGGGCAAGCTAGAGCAATACCCCGGGCAACTGACGCGGGCCTGCGTGGAGATGGCCAAAGATTGGCGTACCGACAGGTATTTGCGCCGTCTTGAGGCGATGATGGCCGTTGCTGATAAAGACGTATCATTGGTCCTGACCGGAACAGGAGACGTGCTTGAACCCGAAGATGGGTTGATTGGCATCGGATCTGGTGGCAATTACGCCCTGGCTGCGGCACGGGCACTAATTGACCAGGACAACATGGACGCCGAAACCATTGCTGCCAAGGCGATGGATGTCGCCGCCGACATCTGCGTTTATACCAACCGAAATATTATTCTCGAGAAATTATGACCCTTACCAACAGCTTCACACCCCGCGAAATCGTTTCTGAACTGGACCGGTATATCGTCGGCCAAAACGACGCTAAACGCGCCGTCGCCATTGCCCTTCGCAACCGCTGGCGCCGCCAGCAGCTGGATGAGGCCATGCGCGAGGAGGTCTTGCCCAAAAACATTCTGATGATCGGCCCGACCGGAGTCGGCAAAACGGAAATCGCCCGGCGCTTGGCCAAGCTGGCGCAGGCCCCGTTCGTCAAGGTCGAGGCGACAAAGTTCACAGAAGTCGGTTATGTCGGGCGCGACGTCGAGCAGATGATCCGTGACCTGGTTGAACTGGCCATTCATATGGTTCGTGATCGCCAGCGCAAAGACGTTGTTGCCAAGGCGGAGCTCAACGCCGAGGATCGGGTTCTCGACGCGCTGGTCGGCGACAGTGCCTCCAAGGATACCCGCGACAAGTTTCGAAAAATGCTTCGCGAGGGCACGCTCGCAGACAAGGAAATCGAAATCGAGGTCAGCGACACCTCCAGCCCCGGCATGCCAACCTTCGATATTCCTGGCATGCCCGGATCACAGATGGGCATGATCAATCTGAACGACATGCTGGGGAAAGCCTTCGGTCAGAACACTAAGCCGAAAAAGCTGAGCGTTGCCGATTCCTATGAACTGCTGATTGCTGACGAAAGCGACAAGCTTCTGGATGAGGACAGCATTGTTCGCGAAGCTATTGATGTTGTTGAAAACAATGGCATTGTCTTTATAGATGAAATTGACAAGATTACGACCGGCTCCGAACGCTCGGGCACTGACGTCAGTCGCGAGGGTGTACAGCGAGACTTGCTGCCATTGATCGAAGGCACAATCGTTTCTACCAAACACGGTGCCGTTAAGACTGATCATATTCTATTCATTGGGTCTGGGGCCTTTCATCTGGCGAAACCTTCCGACATGTTGCCCGAACTGCAGGGGCGACTGCCAATACGAGTGGAGCTACAGGCCCTTAGCCGCGACGATCTAGTGCGCATTCTAACCGAACCAGAGGCCAGCCTAATCAAGCAATACGTGGCCCTTATGGGGGTTGAGGACCTGACGCTTGAGTTTGCCGACGATGCGATTGATGAGATCGCTGACCTGGCGGCCGAAATCAATCAGGGCGTGGAGAATATCGGTGCCCGTCGTCTGCATACGGTTCTCGAAAAGCTGTTGGAAGAAATCAGTTTCTCAGCGTCCGAAAGAAGCGGCGAGACCGTCACCATTGATGCCAAAATGGTCCGTGATAGCCTTTCGGGACTGGCCCAGAATGCGGATTTGAGTAAATTTATTCTTTGATTCAACCGTTTACTAAAACAATATAGCCACTTGATATCGCGGCCTGAATCTCTGTACTTAATGTAATTTATAAGAGGGTGCCCAAAACTCTAGTAGGTGGGGCCTCCGGGCGTCCCTTCACGGCTTTCGATTTCTGCCAAGACCCACTCGATGGTTTGTTCATCCAGTTTGGCAATTCTTTCCGCTAATAGATTGGCAAGATGGGTTGCTTTCGGACTGAGCCCGGCGGTGTCGACGACAACACGCGGGTGCGACAGCTCGGCTAACCGCCTGATCTCCTCCGCCTCGTCCCACATCAGATCAAAATACCCGCAGATCTGCTGAACCAGCCCTGAGCCCGGACGTCCGCGATGGCCGTGTTCAAGGGCAGAAAAATATGCTGGCGTAACCCCCAGGTCTTCCGACATTTTTTTCAAGGAAATTGATTTGGCAGACCGGTACTGACGAACCCGCTGTCCAAAAGGCGTCATCGTTTCCTCCTAATCAACACGTAAAGCGCCCCTTCACCACCATGTTGGCGGGCGGCGTGATCGAACCCCTTGATCCACGCGTTCATCGGCGCTTCATTTAGCCAGTTCGGGACGGCACGCCGCAAAATCCCAATCTCACCATCACGCGTCAAACCCTTTCCGGTAATCACCAGTACGCTTCGACGCCCCTCATGGTAGGCCGCCTCTATGAAGTTCAGTAGAGCACGGTGCGCCCCGGTCTGTGTCATGCCGTGCAGATCGAGGCGGCGATCAATCTGCACTTGCCCGCGTCGCATGCGTGTTTGAGTCTTACGGTCCAGTCCAGGAGCCTTTCCATGCTGGAACGGCGGGTTCGCTGGCCGAACATGGGCAGGAGTATTTAAAATAAGGGGTTTTGGTTGATGTTGTTTACGGTCGCTTTTGTCACAGGTTGTTTCTGATGACCTTGGCGTGGCTGTCTTGTTTTTTAAGATTAAGGGAGTGATGCTTTTTGTCACCTCTTCCCACAACACGACCTCATCCGCTCGCATGGCCCGATTGACCTGACGACTGGAACGCGATGGTGCGGGACGCTTAGGGGAGCTCATCGTCGACAATAATTATATGAAGGCGCTGCGGACCATGCGCGCCCAGCAAGAGTGTTTGCTCTATATCTGCGCTTCGTGACGGTCCCGTAATAAAATTGAGTGTGCGGGGCATATAGTCAATTGGTGCCTGCTTTTCCGGGTTTATTTGCCGTAACTTAGCAAACGCCTGCTCATAATCACCATATATTTTACCTGCCTCAACAATGGCAATATTAGTTAGAGGCAGGAAATTTAATGTCGTCGGCGTGTCGGCGCCTGAAATTGTAACCAGCGTTCCGGTCTCCGCAACACCGGCAAATGCCGAGGTAACGCTGACCGCATCATCCCTGTCCGCAATTCCGGAATCGGTCTCAAGCAGCGTTGAGGACCATGGCAGATCCTTAAGCCTCGGTGCCATTTTAATCTTTGGCGGGATGTTCGACTCTTTTAAAAACCGCGCCACCTCCCGAGGAACTTTGTCGGCAGAGCCCAGCTGAACCACGCTTGCATTAACTTTTTCGGCCTCTTCTTTAAATAAGTTTAATCGAGCAATCTTATCTAGGTTTCCTCGCTCCGGAACAAGGTTAACCGCATGCCTCTGAAGCCGCTCAGCAGCGCCGACCGGATCAGTAGTGGCGAGCATGTCTTTTTTTGCCGCCCGAACACGATCAAGAATATACTGACGCGAGCTGGTCACGGCGCTCCTCCGTTGCCGCCGCGGTACAAATCCATAAACGTTTTACCCTGGGGTGCAGGTAGATCGCGAGCCGTTGTCCACCCGCCAGCCAGCGGCAACCACCGAAACCGGCCAGACTTTCGTCCAAACAAGGCAAGCATCCCCATAAGGTGGCGGTTAACAAATCGATATAAAGGTGGCGTTTTGACCATTTTTGCCCACAGTGACAACGTCAGGCGCGACATCGCCGAAGATTGTTTTCGGGTAAACTGCTGTTTGCGCCAGGCGCGAAGCATACGGGGCAGGGGGATGCGCATGGGGCACACACTTTCGCACTTGCCACAGAGCGTCGATGCGTTAGGTAAATGCGATGCCTCATCCATACCGATCAGGCTCGGAATCAGCACCGCGCCCATGGGGCCGGAGTAAACCCAGCCATAGGCGTGACCACCGATTGATTTATAGACAGGGCAATGATTGAGGCAGGCGCCGCAGCGAATACAGCGCAGCATTTCCTGAAATTCCGTGCCCAACAAATCAGTGCGGCCATTATCAAGCAGGATCACATGGTATTCTTCCGGCCCATCGGGGTCATCGGGGCGCTTGGGGCCAGAACAGAAGGTGGTGTAGACCGACATTTCCTGGCCGGTCGCCGAGCGGGCCAGGACGCGGAGAATGGTTGCCGCGTCTTCCAGTGTAGGCACGATTTTTTCGAGGCTGGCGATGACAATATGGACGCGCGGCAAAGAATAGGTGAGGTCAGCATTGCCCTCGTTGGTGACCAGAACGTTTGATCCGGTCTCCGCAATCAGCATGTTAGCCCCGGTTAGCCCAACATCCGCGCCAATGAACTTTTCACGCAGTTTTTCGCGGGCCTCCTCAAGCAGCGCGCGCGGCTCTTCCAAAGAGCGGTCCTCGGGCAGGTCTTTGTGCGCCTCAAAAAAAGTTTCGGCGACCTGTTCTTTGGACAGATGAATGGCCGGCGCAATAATATGGCTTGGCGGCTCTTTTCTAAGCTGAATAATGTATTCACCGAGATCGGTCTCAATTGGCTCAACACCATTTTCTTCGAGAAACTCATTAATGGCGATTTCTTCGCCGATCATGGACTTCGACTTGGTAACCGTTTTCGCATCCACCTTACGGCAAATATCCAAGATCGCCTGACGCGCCTCATCAGCGTCTTTTGCCCAGTGCACCTGGCCTCCCCAGTCGGTAACCCGCGCCTCAAATTGTTCCAGGTAGAAATCAAGATTGGCGAGCACATGGTTTTTGATATCGCGGGCCTGATCACGGAGACCCTCAAACTCTGGCAATCGGGCCGCCGCCTCCAGTCGCTTGACCGGAAAGCCCCGGGTCAGCTTACCAAGGGCCTGCTGCAACGTCGGGTTGGCCAGGGCGGCATTGGTATTGTCATGAAAGTTACGTGAGGTCGGCTCCATGGTCAGATCTTTCCCCGGTCAGGAACGCCAATGGGGGCGCTATCAGTCATATCAGCCAGGACTTCCGCCACATGACGAACCTCGACATCCTTACCGCGCCGGGTCAATCGTCCGGAAATATTCATCAAACACCCAAGGTCTCCACCCAGCACGACGTTTGCGTCGGTAGTAAGAATATCGTTAACTTTGGCATCAACCATATTTTCTGAAATTTCAGGGTATTTCACACAGAACAACCCACCAAATCCACAGCAGGTTTCGGCTTGCTCTCCTTCAATTAAGGTCAGTCCGCCGACTTTCGACAGAAGGTTTCTGGGCTGGTCCTTAACGGCCATCTCCCTGAGGCTGGAGCATGAATCATGATAGGTCGTTGACTTGGGATACGCCGCCTCGATTTCACTGAATCTTAGTACGTCATGCAGGAAAGACGTGAGCTCATGCGTTCGTGACGCGAGCGCCTTTGCCCGCGGGGCCCAGGTCTCATCTTCAGCCAAAACCTCCGGGTAATGGTGCTTGATCATGCCGCCACACGAGCCTGATGGCACCACCACATAGTCATAACCCTCAAATGCGGCGATGACTTGGCGGGCAATATCCGCCGTATCAGGATTGTCGCCGGAATTGTACGCAGGTTGACCGCAGCAGGTTTGCTGGTCCGGCACACTAACTTTACAGCCAGCGGCTTCTAGCAGCTTGATCGAGGCAAACCCGACAGACGGGCGGGTCAGGTCGACCAGACAGGTGACAAACAGTCCGATATGGGGTTCTGAGTTTGGAGAATCAGCTGACATCATGCGCCAAGAATGTAACTTTCTGAACGCGAAGGCAAGTCGAGGTTAGCTGGCGGGCCGGGGCTTTGCTGATTTCGGCAAAAGCAGGAAATAGGTTCCTTTTTCTTTCATGAGCCCGGCTTTGGTCGCGGCGTGTCGACCGTGTCCCCAGAACAAGTCGCCACGGATGGGGCCTTTGATGGCGGAGCCGGTGTCCTGGGCGACAACCAGGCGGCGCAGCGGTTTTTTGGGTTTGGTTCCGGGATCGGTCGTCACCAGCCACAGGGGAATTCCGTAGGGAATATACTTGGGGTCAACGGCGAGGCTACGCCCGGGCGTTAACAGGACACCCTGGGCGCCAACAGGCCCGCTCGTATCAGAAATGCGAAAAAAGATATATGAACGGTTTTTTTTACGAAGCACGCCGCCGCCCACCGGGTTGGCCTCCATCCAGTCCCGAATGGCCGGCATGGTCACGTCATCGAGGCGCATAATGCCGTTGGCCACCAGCTCCCGACCGACAGCCGTATAACGGTGCCCATTTCGCCCAGCATAAGCCAGCCGGATGAATGACCCATCCGCCAGACTAACCCGGCCCGACCCTTGAATATGAAGAAAAAACGCATCTGCGGGGTTATCAACCCAAAGAATTTCAAGCTGGTGACCGTTCAGAGTGCCAGCCTCAATTTCGGCGCGGGTATAATAAGGAACGAGCCTGTTGTTTAGTAGTCGGCCGGCAATTTGACTGCCGTTCCACTTATGGTCAAACTGTCCAAGATCGGCGGAAATCAGGTCCTTGGGGCGCGAAAGAATAGGATAACGGTAGCGTTCGTCTGGGCGAAATGCACCGTTCAGCTCAGCCTCATAATATCCCGTGAACAGGCCGGCAGCTGTCCATTTGGAGCCCACTGAATAAGCCTGAAACCGGGATTCGAAAAAGTACTGCGCTTCTGCGGCGTTGTCTGGGCGTATGATTTTGGCCGACTGGCACAGCGGTATCCAGTCCTCAACCTGGCCCATTTCTTCCAGGACCCCCATTCGTTTAGAAGACGGCTGCTTCTGAATCAGCGTACAGCTTTTCAGAAACGCCGGCAGAATTTCGCTGTGAACATCCGTTTTCCAGCCGGGTAGGTCTTCGAATCTGATCGGGTCCAGGCCGAACCCGGTTTTCGGGGGGTCGGTTTTAGAGATGACGGGCGGAAGAGGAATGCTGGTCGAGACGATACCAAGCTCGGCACACCCCGTCAGGGCCAACAAACCGCCAGCCGCCACTAGGTGACGAAACCACACCTTGCTCTGGACCGCCTTAATCAAGGCTCCGTGTCGCAACAAGCGACCAATTGGGATCCTTGGACCTGGTATCGTGGGCAAAGGTCCAGAAGTCGGTGACTGTAATCACCGCATTGGGGCTGCCCTCCACCACATCGCCGTTTTCATCGCGGGTAATATTGATCTGATCGGTAACAAACTTGACGGTGATATGGGCAACCCGACCCTCAACATAGGCCTCCATTATATCCGCCGCCTGAATGCCGACCAGAGTGTCTTCCATAACGTGGCCCGCCCGTTCTCGGTCCTGGATGACTTTGGCGAAATTGGCATAGACATCATTGCTGAGCAGCTGCTTCAGCGTATCCGTATCGCCTGAGGCATATGCGTTCAGCACCATCTCAAAGGCAACCCGGCCCCCGACCAGAAAATCTTCGGCGCTAAAAGACGCGTCAAGGGTGCGAATATCGTGAACGCCCTGAGTGAGCTCATCCGTTGCCCAGCTCTCTTCCTCGTCGTCGCCTTCTTCGCCTCGGTTAAGCTGATCGTCTCGCTCTGAAAGCTGAATGACATTTCCATCAGCGCCTTCCTCCGGCCGGTCACGCTTGAAAAGATCATCAAGACCGTTTTCATCGCTGTCGCGTCGCCCAAGAACGCCGCGCAGGCGCAGCACCAAAAACACCGCGATCATCGCGAAGAAGATTATGTCTATAAACTGAAAGCCGTTACTCATGTTCGGTCGGAAATTCAAAAATCGGGAAAGTCGGCACCCTGGACCTGGCCGACACCCCTAGATTAAACAAAATCTTGGTCCATATAATAAATTAAAGACTAAAGGCGCTCAGGTCCACACACCATTCTAATGAATTTGGTGTTTGTGTTTCTGGTCGCCCCAGTCTTTGTTGATAGATAGGTCGGACAGCCGGAAAGGGCAAGTATGGGCGCGTTTATTTTGATTGCGATGATCGGTGTGCCAATTGCGGAAATCGCCGTTTTTATTGAGGTCGGGGAAAAGATCGGCCTTGGAACAACCCTGGCTGTCGTCGTGATCACGGCAATCATGGGCACCGCCCTCCTGCGCCAGCAGGGTTTTTCCGTCCTCGCTCGGGCCCAAACCAGCCTTCGGGAAAACCGCTTCCCAATCAATGAGCTATTTGACGGACTGTGTTTGGTGTTTGCAGGGGCATTGCTGCTGACCCCCGGATTTGTCACCGACACGATCGGGTTTTTACTGTTTACGCCTCCGGTTCGCCACCTCTTGCGCGGTTGGGCCAGGAAATTTTTGGTATCGCGCGGCCAGGTTCACATGGGAAACGGTGCATATTCGGGCCCGGGCGGGTCCAGACCCAGTGACGACCCGACCATCATCGATGGCGATTTCGAAGAGGTCGCAAAAACCCACACAGCTGATCCGGTCGAACCGGGCCCTCGCGCCGGGCTGCCACCGAAATAACCTCGCCGCCAGGGAAACAAGCACTGAAACAGTTGTTCCGCCCGCCGAGACGTGTTAGCCACGGGACGCTTTAACTATGGAGATCAGTAATGGCGGATACCCCGGAAACAAACGAAGACGCGAACGAAGCTGAAGGCGCGGCCACCGAACAAGCCCCCCCCGTTCTTGTTAATGCCCAATACATCAAAGACCTGTCCTTCGAGGCGCCAACGGCGCCTGGAATTTTCCAGGTCATGCAGCAGCAACAGCCGGAAATTAATGTTAACATCAACGTCGATACCAATAAGTTCGACGAGAATGTTTTTGAGGTTATTCTAACCATGGCGGCGACCGCGATGGTCGGCGAAGAGACCGGTTTTATTCTTGAGCTGGAATATGCAGGTGTTTTCACCCTGAATTGCCCACCGGAACATCTGCAGCCGCTGATCTTCATCGAATGTCCGCGCCTGCTGTTCCCGTTTGCGCGAAATATTCTGGCGCAGGTTACCCGCGATGGCGGTTTCCCGCCGCTGATGGTCGGGGCCGTCGATTTTGTCGCCATGTTCCAACGCGAACTGGAATCTCGCGAGGCCTCAGAAATAGGGCCCGAAAGCGCCACTGAGGGCAGCGCCGATTAGTCGGCGCTCTGTTATCGTCTGAATTTACTGGCCTTGGTCAAGCCATATTGGCTGATCAAGGTCTTCCAGAAAGACTTGATGGCGGGCCTCTTCGTCCGGGCTTGGCTTATGGGGCCGGGGCGGGCGAGGGCCGCCTGATGGCACCACCGACGAACTGGCCGTTTCGTTGCGGCGCTGGCTGGCCAGCTCTAGCCCCTGCTGGCGCCCTCCCGTCAACTCAAGATAAACATCTGCCAACAGCCGGGCGTCCAATAGGGCACCGTGAAGATCGCGGCCTGAGTTATCGATCTGAAACCGTTTACAAAGGGCGTCCAGATTAGCCGGGGCCCCAGGGAACATCTTTCTCGCCATGCGGACAGTGTCGATGCTGCGCAACATATCAAGCGCACCCAGCTTCACCTTTGCCAGCTCGGCATTAATGAAACCCATATCGAATTCGGCATTATGGATAACCAGAGGGGAATCACCGATAAACGTTAGGAAACCTTCGGCGATTTCAGAGAAAACCGGCTGGTCCCGCAGAAATTCTGCCGACAGTCCGTGAACCCGAAAGGCCTCCTCCGGCATATCGCGTTCCGGATTGATGTATTTGTGAAAGGTCGCGTCGGTCGCCACGTGATTGATCAGCTCAACACAACCAATCTCGACAATCCGATGTCCGGCCTTCGGGTCAAGGCCCGTCGTTTCCGTATCAAGTACGATCTCACGCATGGTTGCTCCTGCCGCGCTCTGGAAGAGTAGAGAAATCTACCCTTTCGCACGTCCGGATAAACAGGGGCCGAGTGGCCAGTGGTTGCCCCGCCAGGTTCGGACGTCCTGAATGATTTTACGGATTGCGCACAAACTCTCAAGTCGCCCATTGCCGGTCTGAACAACAAAATCAGATCTTCGTCGCTTTTCGCTGTCTGGCATCTGTTTGGCAAGAATGGCCGCAAACTTTTCTGGTGTCATACCGGGTCGAGACAAAACCCGTGCGCGCTGTACAAACCATGGGGCGCTGACAGTAACAACGCCATCACACTGACGCTGCCCCTCAGTCTCATATAAAAGAGGAACATCGAGAACGACCAGAGGCTGTCGCCGTCGGGCGGCATCGCCCAAGAACCGGCGCTTATGGTCGCGAACGAGAGGATGAAGAATAGATTCCAACCGCTTTAAGTCATCTGGATCCTTGAAAACGATATCACCTAGGCGTTTTCTGTTGATCTTACCATTTTCAACCGCCTTCCGAAACCTGATCGCGACCTCATCAAAGGCTTGGCCGCCAGGGCTCATCAGGTCATGGACAACCTTATCGGCATCGTGGACGGGCACCGAACAGCTACGGAAGACGTTGGCGGCAACCGTTTTCCCCATACCGATGGATCCGGTAAGGCCAAGAATGATCATGGCGTTACCCGTTCATCCCTTTAAGAATGTGCGCCCGAAGGTCATCGGTGACATCTGGCATAACACCAAACCATTTTTCAAACCCAGCTCGGGCCTGATGAAGCAGCATACCAAGGCCATCAACCACTGGGTTCCCCCGTGTAGCCGCGGCCTTAAGCAGTTCGGTCTGGAGCGGCGCATAGACGATATCGTTAACCAACGCCCGGACAGGCAGAGCATCAAGGCCGATGGCCAGAGAGGGATTCCCCTCCATACCAAGCGCTGTGGTGTTAACCAGCAGATTGGCACCATCAAGTGCTTCATCAATGCTGGAGAAGTCATAAACGTTGACTGGGCCGTGCGCTGAGTCAGCCAGGACTTCAGCCCGGTCTCGGGTTCTGTTAACCAGCCTCAGATCCGGTACCCCAGCGTCGATCAGGCTGCAGACGACGGCTCGCGCCGCGCCACCGGCACCCAACACAACAGCGGGCCCTGCGGTCGGATTAAAATCGGGAGAGCCCTGAACAAGGTTTTCAAGAAACCCAAACCCATCCGTATTGTATCCGATGAGGTTTCCGTCTTCGGATACAGCCACTGTATTTACAGCCCCGATCTGTTGGGCTGGGGGATCCACAATATCAACGAGCTCAAGGGCCGTTTGCTTGTGGGGGACCGTGATATTAACCCCACTGAACCCGAGCTTTGGCAACGCCCGAAAAGCGCTCTCAAAATCTTCCGGTCGGACAGGAAGCGGCACATAAGCGCCATCAATTCCATATTGATCGAGCCAGTACCCATGCAGACGTGGCGATTGGGAATGTTGAACAGGCCACCCCATAACACCAGCCAGTTTCGCTTTTCCAGAAATCATACCCATTATCTCATGTTTCGATGATGTTTTGCTGGCGGAGAAAAGCCAGCACCGGCAACAAAGGTAAGCCAAGAATGGTAAAGTAGTCACCCTCTATGGTCTGAAAAAGTTGCGCGCCCTCTGCTTCAAGAAGATAAGCACCGACAGAACCCAGAATTTGTTCACCCGAGCGGTCCAAATAGGTTTCAAGAAATTTATCGCTGAAGTTTCGCATTTCCAATGTTGCAACAGCGGTATGGGTCCACACAGTTGAACCCTTATGGACAATTACCAGACCATTAACCAGGCGATGGCGGGACCCCCTCAGGGTTTTCAGGTGATGTCGCGCGCCCTCCATGTCAGCGGGTTTATCAAACCAGTTGCCCTCACATTCCAGGATTTGATCGGCACCTAAAACAAATTTATCCGGATGTTGTCCGCTAACTTTGGCGGCTTTGGCAACGGCAAGTCGAAGGGCTGTCTTCTCAACGCTTAAACCCTCGCTTCTCGCATCTCGCTTCAGAGACTCTTCATCTATATGTGCGGCTTCGCAAAGATGTGGGATTCCGGCGCGTTCAAGCAGGACTCTCCGGGATGGAGACGCCGATGCCAAAACAAATAGAGGGTTGTCTGTCAGGAGTTGAACTCCCGAAATTCCTGATAATGCTGAATTATGGTAGCTGCCGTTTCTTCGATGGATTTTCGGCTGACGTTGATAACGATCCAATTATGTTTGGTATAAAGTCGTCTGGCATCAGAAATTTCCTTCGATACCATCTCGATATCAACATAATCCGTGTTTTCATCCTGATCGAGCAACTTCAACCGTTGGCGGCGAATTTCCACCAGTCGCTTGGGATCTTTGGTCAGCCCAACCACCAACGGTGAATTTACCTTAAACAATTCGTCCGGGATCGGACAGCCAGGGACAATGGGGATATTGGCTGTTTTGATCCCGCGGTTGGCAAGATAAATACTAGTTGGTGTTTTTGAGGTTCTCGACACGCCCAGTAAAATTACATCGGCCTCTTCGAGGTCCCATGTTGACTGACCATCATCGTGGGCAAGCGCATATTGCATGGCCTCAATGCGCGAGAAATATTCGGCATCCATCACATGTTGTCCGCCTGGACGTGCCCTGGTTTTTGCATTCAGGTATGTACCAAGAGCAGCAATGATGGGATCCAATACGGAAACACAAGGGACCTGCAGTCGGCGACATCCTTCTTCCAGTAAATCGCTGTGCTGTTGATTGACGAAGGTATAGAGGACAAATCCAGGATTTTTTTCGATAGACTTGATAACTTTTTCCAATTGTTCCGGTGACCGTACCAAGGTCCATACATGTTCTATGGCTTCGATATCAGAGAACTGGACCAGCGAAGCACGTGATACATGATCAACGGTTTCACCGGTGGAATCAGAAACAAGATGAATATGGAATGTCTTCATGAAATCGCCTGATCAGGTTAACGGGGGTCTGTATAGATTGTGGATAAACGCTCCTTCTTTCAGGATCAATGGATTAATACCCGAACCCCTGTTTTTCATTCGATCGCTTATCCATAGCTGTTTGGAGTTATTCACGGCTCTGGAAAAAATCTCCATAAAGGCGATTATCAAAAACTTATCCTCATAATTCACGTGATGTGGGAAGAATGAAAAGCAGAGAGTTTTTGTGGATTGATTATGGTCTTTTAGGACTTCTCAACATACAACTCACATTCAGGACTGACGAATTTTAAGTATCTTGTTAGGCTGTGTATGACTTTAGAAACAACATTAATCCCCATGATTCACCCTACAACTACTACTACTACCTTATTATCTCTATATATACTTATTTAGGTATAGTTCAGAACAACTCTCAAAACCGGACAACAAAACACATGAAATCAAGCTCCGAACGTAAATTGGTCCGCTCTTTGAATGGTGAGGTTGTGTCTCCTCCGCCGTTTTGGTTTATGCGACAAGCTGGACGTTATCTGCCTGAATATCGGAAAATTCGTCAGACGGCTAAAAACTTTCTGGATTTCTGTTATACGCCTGACCTTGCTGTTGAAGTGACATTACAGCCCTTGAGGCGATTGCAGGCAGATGCTGCGATAATGTTTTCTGATATTCTGGTGATCCCTGATGCCTTGGGTCAGAACGTCGCTTTTAAGGAAGGAGAAGGGCCGGTACTGGACCCAATTCGTGATGTTCAGGCGCTCAAAGCACTTGATATTGGACGCCTGCATGATCATCTGGCTCCGGTGTATGAAATTCTTGGCCGTTTGCGTAAGGAAATTCCCGACGACACGGCGCTTATTGGATTTGCTGGAGCGCCCTGGACCATAGCGAGTTATATGGTAGAGGGTCGTGGCGGAACGGAATGTGGCCGAGCCAGAACCTGGGCGTATCAGGACCCTGACGGGTTTGGTCAGTTGATTGATCTGCTGGTTGACTCGATTAGCAGCTATTTGATTCGGCAGGTGGAGTCAGGTGCCGAGGTTTTACAATTGTTTGACAGTTGGGCGGGTGTGTTGTCCGAGACTCAATTCCGGCGCTGGGTAATTGAGCCTAACCGACAGATCGTTGAGCGGGTTAAAGCTGTTTATCCGGATATTCCGATTATCGGGTTTCCCAGAAATGCTGGTGAGCTCTATCGGGATTTTGTCGAACAGACAGGTGTTGATGGCGTCAGTCTTGACCATACAGTGTCACTAGCTTGGGCTAAAGAACAGCTTCAACCGCTGTGTACGGTCCAGGGAAATCTTGATAATCATCTTTTGCTCGCCGGTG
>Ga0316204_10006124_pt1 | contig 18895 bp, 18 predicted proteins | sample 6monrhotite_MG_2_FD_205661 | JGI IMG/M metagenome (GOLD analysis project Ga0316204, IMG submission 205661) | Microbial mat bacterial communities from mineral coupon in-situ incubated in ocean water Damariscotta River, Maine, United States -... | ecosystem: Environmental > Aquatic > Marine >...
TGTTCTTTGTCCTGCTCCCAGGTCTGGAAAATCATCTGCACCTGATCCGCGTCCATCCCGATCCCATTGTCTTGAATTGTAATTTTGATCATGGATTTGTTCCCCGTGGAACAACTCTCACCCGGACTGGTTCGCTCGACCTTTGTTGAGATCTGTCCATTATTCTTGGTGCCGCTAGAACAAGATTTGACTTCAATAGATCGAGCAGCATTCAGGTAGATGTTTAGGAGAACCTGCTGAAGAAGGATGGGGGGGATGCTGATCTGAATGTCGGGATCTACTTCTTCGATCTTGAAGCCGTAGGCTTCAAGATTCTCATCAGAAATGAACTCAAGTGACCGGTGATGGATCTCGCACACATGATATTGAGCAGTGTATTTTGAATCAGTTTGTGTTGATTCGAGGAAGATCTCAGAGAGCTGAGCGATCTGTGTGCTGGCATGGCAGGCAGCTTGCAGCGCCTTGAGGCTCAGGTTTGGATTGTCCATATTCATCAACGCGAGTTGTGCCCGTCCGCCGACCTGAGTCATCAGGTTGTTGACTTCGTGAGCAAACATTGACGAGAACACGCCGAGCTCTGCCAGGTCCGATGCTTGCTCGAAATGAGTTTTTATCGTATCGAGGAAAACACCGATCTGTTCAACTTCTTGGAGAACTGACTGGTCGAGCACCGGGTGGGGCTGTGGGGCGGGTTGGAATGATAAAGATCTTGGTTTCGGCATCTCGTCAGTTATCTCGACCGGATCCTGATGCCATTCAAGATGATGGTAAAGAAACTGGTAAAGGAGCCAGTAATCACTCGGGTAACGACATATTACCCCCCAAAGTTGGGTAGCTATCACGAACTCTCGACTCCTCTGGAGGCTGTCCGAAAAAATGAAACTTGGGTTTATGTTTCAAATCCGCTGAGCCATTGGCCCTGGGCAGGTTCTGTAGCACCCCCACTGATCAACCAAGCCTTTATTTCGTTTGGGCGGACATCCGTTTCTGGGAGTTGAGCAAGGTCTACCCAGACAAAGTCAATTTTATCTTCGATGCTTGGAACGGTATCTGGCGGGGTCTTTGAAGATCCAATTTGTTCCATGTGGAACACGGTATTGATCTCGTGGTGGGTCTTCTTGCCGTCGTTGAAATATTGCTCCGTGGTCAGCAGTAGGGGGCCGATTTCGGATCTCAGCCCAGTTTCTTCGAGCATCTCTCGCTTGAGGGCATCGCTTGAACGCTCGGCGAACTCAACATGCCCGCCCGGAAGATAGCAATAGTTGTGTTTGATATTTCGGCACATCAGCACTCTACCGCTATCAATATACAACCCACGTGCGATGAACTCGATCGATTTCTTTGTACCCATTCCTGATTGTATGCAAATGAATCAAGTCAGCAGCGGTGATGCGCAAGCGTGATCAGCACCGATTGGCTATTGTTTATTCAAAGCGTTGCCAAGAACAGCAACCAAAAAGAACACGGAGGCTCGCAGATGGGATCACCGACAAAGAAATCAAAGAAGACACGTTCAAAGCTCGGGCGTGGCCTAAGCGCATTGGTTGATCAAACTGCAGGCACTGCTGTACAAGTGTCACCAATCAAGCCAGAACAAAATACGAACACAATTGCCGTTGGCGACAAGCTCGCAAGTGTTCCTGCAGAGCGATCAGATGGTTCTCTCCAGCGGGTTCTTGAAATAGATGTGACCACAGTTGTTCCCAATCCACATCAGCCTCGGCGTGATTTTGAGGAGGAATCCCTCGAAGACCTCGCTCAATCCATCGCAGAGCATGGCTTGATGCAACCGATTGTGGTGCGCAATGCGCAGGAAGGCCGGTACGAACTCATCGCCGGCGAGCGCCGTTGGCGGGCGACCTGTCGAACAGGTCAGCTGATGATCAGGGCAATCGTTCTCGATGTCGATGATGCCAAGTCGGCCGAGTTGGCGTTGATCGAGAATATCCAGCGCGAGGATCTGAATCCGATCGAGCGGGCGCACGGCTTTGCGACGCTCGGCAAAAGATTTTCGATGACCCAAGAGCAGATATCAAGGCGCGTAGGGATCAGCCGATCATCGGTTGCCAATATCTTGAGGCTTATCGAGCTTGAAGACGAGATTCAGCTGATGATTGCGTCGGGCTCGTTGGGCACAGGGCACGGCAAAGCGCTGCTCTCATGTAAAGATCCGGACCGAAGGATGGACCTTGCGAGACAAGCGGTTCAACAAGAGTGGACAGTTCGTATATTAGAAAAGAAAGCTTCCGCCAATATAGGATCATACTTAGAACAAGACAATCTCGATACATCTCCAACAAATCAGGAATTGGGGGGGGGTATTTCCCGCATTGGATCAGTTCTTATGGACTTGGAAAAACGACTTGGGGAGCAACTTGGCACGGAAGTTAAACTCAAAACAGACCGGTCAGGAAAGAAGGGATTGATTTCGATAGCTTTTTATGACCTCGATCACTTCGATGGTTTGATGACCCGGCTCGGCGTGGGAGAAGCTGATGAACTCGGGGTTGATTAGCACACTAACATAGATCAAAATAGATACAGCATCCGAAGAAATTGTGTTGGTAGCTGTTTGGTTGAGCATCCGCAGTTGCGGGTGTTTTTATTATTCTGAAATCGTTTAATGTGAGAAAACGGATTTGGCTGCCTCTACGATTACCACTTACTACTAGGGAAGTATCTTTAGAATCCTGTAAACAATGATCGGCTCAGGACCGGCATCCGAACGCTCGGAAAACACACGGAAGAGCGACACCATGGCTAAAAAAACAACATCAAAGAAACAAGGGATGTCCTTGAACACAATGAGTCTTGCTGAGCTTCAGCAGGAACTCCAAAGGCGTGAGAAAGGGATCCGCAAGCTCGAGCGCCGGCGCGAACGCTTGCTCGAAGATCTGGCACAGGTAGATACCGAGCTCGCATCGGTAGGTGCTCTTGGGGCTGCGGGGAGAATCCGTCGTCGACCACGCAACGATATGAATCTTGTTGATTCACTCGCGACGGTACTTAAGGGCAAAACAATGTCGGTTACCGATGTCACTCAGGCTGTACAAAAAGCCGGGTATATCACTACGGCAGCGAACTTCCGCACAATTGTCAACCAGGCGCTTATCCGTGAAAAAAAGGTATTCAAGAAGGTATCGCGCGGGCAGTACACCGCGAAATGATACTTCTGTAATGAGCTGACGGGTTCAATCAGAAATCGTATCGCACGATTATATTTACCCTCAAAGGCTGACTGATACAACTGTTTATAATAGTAAAGAGACACCCGATGATTCGGGTGTCTCTTTGTATAGTGCTTGAAAGTGTGTTCGATCCGGGTGACAAATCAGATACTGATGAGTCCGGGTTGAGAATCAGTTATGGCTTGATTCCGCTGTGAAGGCGAGATGGGCGATCGAGAAAGAGTGCTTTATCTATGTCTGACGAGAACATGCGTAGGTTCGAGTCTTTCATTCGGGCGTGGGAGTTGAGCCGATCGGAGTCACGCTTGGCGAGTGTGTGCATAGCCGGGGACGGATCCCATCGGATTGAATCGATGTTGCCGGCATGGCTGGGCCCAGATGAGCAACCCACGAGGATGAGCGGGGTGCTGATGAGAACAGCAGTTGTGATTGATCGACGGAGTGTGCGAGTGGTCTTCATTGGCAAGCCTCGGGATGAATGTGTGTGATTCAAGGTGAACGAGCATAGCGAGAAACTGTCTTGGTGTCACGCCTTATCATGGGCGTGTGCTCGCAAATTGTCGGTTGGGGATCTAGACGGAGCCAATCCCCGGCATCTTGGATGATATCCGATGTGTGATCCGGTACGGTTGAATGCCGCTGGGTGTTCCGGATAACAAGGGAAATGACCAGTTGAGGGCGAAGGTAGCTGTGTATTGTCCACATACAATGCACATAGGGATTGAAAGAGGATGAAATTCGGCTGGGATATGGAATTGCGGGATCAGTTGGCGGCTTGGTGTGGTATGTTTGGGTGAACGCTGCCCATCGCGGTCGGTCAGACAAGTTTGATCCCTTTGAGCCTCTGATTGGGAGCTGAGGAATTTCGGGCGAAGACCAAGCCTCCATCGAGTGGAAGGTCGGGATCCGGACCGAGGCACCCCCTTGATAATCAGGGATTCGGACACTGACACCGACTGCGATGGGCAGCGGTTTTTTAATTGAACACCGCGCGGGCGTAAATGGCTGCCAGTTGGCGGTTTGCGGGTGTCAGGATGGCAGACCAACCGGTGTTGAGTGCTGAATTAGGATCTTTAGGGTCACAAATACGGGTTTCTGGCGCTGGCGCGCGGATTGCATGAAGTTCTCCTGCACGGTATGGGTGCAGCAATATAGGAGGACTTTGTTATGCGTATGGAAAAACTAACCACACTTGCCCAGCAGGCGCTTGCGCAGGCACAGCAGACTTCGATGGCTGCTTCAAACCCGGAGGTGGGGGGGCTGCATGTCCTTGGTGCGCTGATCGAAGACCCCAATGGGCCCGTGGTCGCGATTATGAAAAAAATCGGTGCACCGATCGCGCAGTTAGCTCAAATAGTCCAATCCGAGCTTGGTAGACTGCCCAAGACTTCATCGGGAGCGGGTTCGAGCGGTCGAGAGATCATGGAAATATTGGGCAAGGCCGACGCATCGGCAAGCGCGATGGGCGACCAGTTCATCTCATGCGAGCACCTGCTCCTCGCTCTCACGCAGACTCCCACCGGAGCAAGCGAAGTGCTTAAGGTGCACAGCGTAGATACAAAGTCGGCTGAATCGGCGATTGAAGAAATCCGGACGGCGTCGGGCGTGAGCAATATTACAGATCCAAACGCGGAGGCGTCCTTTGAATCGCTCGCCAAGTACGGGATTGATCTGACCGATCGTGCGCGCGAAGGGAAGATCGACCCGGTGATCGGGCGCGATGAAGAAATCCGGCGATGCATGCAGGTGCTCTCTCGAAGAACCAAGAACAACCCAGTGTTGATCGGCGAGCCCGGAGTGGGCAAGACAGCGATCGCGGAGGGATTGGCGCTGCGCATTGTTAACGGCGATTGCCCAAGCGGGATGAAGGACAAGCGGATAATCGCGCTTGATGTTGGGCAGCTGCTTGCGGGTGCTAAGTACCGCGGCGAGTTTGAGGATCGGCTCAAGGCGGTTTTGCGAGAAGTGGAGGGTTCTGACGGGCAGGTGATCCTGTTTATTGATGAGCTGCACACAATCATCGGCGCGGGGGCTGCCGAGGGCGCGGTGAGCGCGGGGAACCTCTTGAAGCCTGCGCTAGCGCGTGGTGAGTTGCGATGTATCGGCGCCACAACACTCGATGAGTATCGCAAGCATATCGAAAAAGATGCAGCTTTCGAGCGTCGGTTCCAGAAGGTGCTTGTGCTTGCACCGAGTGTTGAAGAGACAGTCGCTATCCTGCGTGGGCTCAAGGACCGATACGAGACACATCACGGCGTACGCATCCAGGACAGCGCGATTTTGGCGGCGGCGTCGCTGAGCGACCGGTATATCACCGAGCGATTCCTTCCTGACAAGGCGATTGACCTGATGGACGAAGCGGCGAGCTCCTTGCGGATGGAGATCGATTCAATGCCTCAGGAACTCGATGAGCTGCGTAGAAGAATCATGCAGCTCGAGATCGAGCGCGAAGCACTCAAGCTTGATGAGAGCAGCGAAGCCAACAAGAAAGAGATCGAGCGGGTTGAGGGCGAGCTCGCCGAGCTGCGAGAAAAAAACGGAGCTTTGACCGCCCGGTGGGAAGAAGAGAAAAAAGATCTTGATGTTGTCCAATCGATCAAGGGAGAGATGGAGCACAAGCGAGTAGAGCTTGAACAATCACAACGTGTCGGTGATCTCGAACGGGCTGCGAAGATTCAATACAGCGATCTTGTTGAGCTTGAAAAACAGCTCGCAGACGCGGAAGCAGAAATTGATGAGCGGGCGAGCAAGGGTGATGTGTTGATCAAGGAAGAGGTTGACCCAGAATCGATCGCAAGGATTGTCGGCCGATGGACCGGGATCCCAGTTTCGAGATTGATCGAGTCCGAGCGAGATAAGCTGATTCAGATGGAGGCTCATCTCAAGGAGCGCGTGGTGGGGCAGAACGATGCGCTCGTCGCGGTTGCTGATGCGGTGCGTCGGAGCCGGGCGGGCCTTGGTGATCCAACCAAGCCGATCGGCAGTTTTCTCTTCCTTGGTCCTACTGGTGTGGGCAAGACCGAGACTTGCAAGGCCCTCGCCGAGTTCTTGTTTGATACCGAAGACGCGCTCGTTCGTATCGATATGTCCGAGTATATGGAGAAGCACGCGGTGTCTCGGATGATCGGATCTCCTCCTGGATATGTCGGGTATGAAGAAGGGGGAGCGTTGACAGAAGCTGTCCGTCGGCGTCCTTACGCGGTGATCTTGTTCGATGAGATCGAGAAGGCACATCCGGATGTGTTCAATGTGTTGTTGCAGCTTCTCGACGACGGCCGGCTTACTGATGGTCAGGGGCGCACAGTAGATTTCAAAAACACAATCGTGGTGATGACAAGCAACATCGGTAGTCAGAAGATTCTGCAGATGGCCGAGCACGGGAGCGAGGATTGGGAGATCGAGGCTGCTGTGCGAGATCTGATCCGGCGCGGTCCGGGCGCGGATCTTGATGCCCAAGGCATGAAGCCCGATTTAGAGACCGGGAAGATGAATGTGAATCTTGATGTCGGGATGCGTGAACAGTTCTTCCGCCCCGAGCTTCTCAATCGTATTGATGAAACAGTGGTATTCCATCAGCTTCACAAGGACACGCTCAAGGGGATCGCGGGGATTCTACTTCAATCGCTATCGGGCAGGTTGATGGATCGTGGGATCACGATTGAGTTTACCGACGCGGCGAAGGAGCAGTTGATCGCGGAGGGATACGACCCGGCGTATGGAGCTCGTCCGTTGGCGAGAACAATCCAAAAACGGATCGAGAACCCGTTGGCGGGGCGGATATTATCGGGCGAGTTTGAGGGAGGCGATCGCATCATCGTTGATGCGAGCGGCTCGAGTTTCCGATTTACCCGCGCCGATCACGGGGCGGAGACTGAACATTCGGTTGAATCGTAGAAATATCGTCCTGATTCAATGGATTCTGCTTTGAGTTCTGGAACGAGATGCCAGCGAGAGAGCATTGAGCGACCGGAGAGTGTTTTTCAGTTGGCTTTGGTTGTTTCGGTTGTGATATCTCGATCTTATTTGCACCCGTTCCGATCGTTGTTTCGGGTTAATTCCAAGAATGTGAGCGAACATCGCAGCCGGGTCTGAAACCGATGGCGATGGGGTGCGTATGGGATGTTGGCCAAATCAGGCCGATGACGGACCATGATTTCTCGCTCATTCTTGAGCAATGTCCTCGGGCAGAGTGGTTCGGTTTACAAGTCAATAGCAGGTGCTTCAGTGCTGATATCGTGCGTGTGTGTGCGATCCAGAGCGGTATCCCATATGGAGTCTACCTCGAGCGTCGGTTCTGCGTCCCCGGAATCGACGCATTCACAGAAATGATGTTTTCGGCCCCGACGCCGGGTGGGTAGATGTTCTGACCAAGATTCTTTCCTAGTCAATATCTTCCGGATACTAATGGGCCCATGTAGATCAGATCTCGGGGGAGCCATGCGTGTGTGTGCGGGTTTCCAGCAGGTTTCCTTGAGTGCTGTGATGGATCGGGAGTGTTGAGGGGAGAGAGAACGCCCCGATCCAGAGTTGTCGCCGAGGTGGATGACCGGCGACAACATCGAACGCCGAGCTGGGATGTCCCCCCCAGCTCGGCTCTTTTTTTGCGTATCTGATCCGGAGATCCCTATCCTTCGTGTATGGGACACCCCGAATCATCTTGCATGCATCAATCGCAGAAGAAGAGTTTTCGGCGGAGACATCGCATGAGCGGGAACGCCGAGTTTGAAGCGGTGTTTGAAGCCAGACTCAGAAAATCTCGTGGCCCAATCACTGTGTTCCTGAGAGCAACTCAAAACAACGAACCCAGGATCGGGCTCTCGGTTGGGCGCAAGTATGGTAACGCGGTAGTGCGGGGGCGGTTCAAGCGGATGATGCGCGAGGTGTTCCGCCATCATCGTTTCGAGTTGCCAACTCCAAGCTGTGGTGGGGCCTATGACATCGTCGTTACGACGCGTCGGCACGATGCGATGACGATTGATTCGTACTCTGATTTTTTTATGGAGGCGGTGCAGGCTGCACATCGGACGTATGAAAAGCGGGTTGAGCAATGAGCCGTGATCGTCGGCTCAGTGTTTGCTCGCGGATCGGCAACTGGCCTTTCCTTGCGGTGATCTATCTGTACCGTGCGACGCTCTCGCATTTCATCGGAGGGCAGTGCAGATTCGAGCCCACCTGTTCTCGGTACGGGATAGATGCCTATCGAACCTATGGGCCGATCCGTGGGACAAAGATGACCGTGAAGCGGATTTTGCGTTGTCATCCATTTTCCAAGGGTGGATACGATCCTGTGCCGATACCATCAGACGGGCAAGATCATGATGAGCATGACTCGCATTGCAAGACAGACGGAACAAATGAAAGCGAGCGGAAATAATGAGCCGACTACCAGCAGCCAAGCGACGCGAACAACTTCTCGATGTTGCTGCGGAACTCTTTTCAACCAAGGGCTATGCCGGGGCAACCACCGCGCAGATCGCTAAGGTTGCGGGGATCACCGAGCCGATTATTTATCGTCACTTCAAGTCCAAAAGAGATCTCTTCGTCGCGCTCATCGAGCGCACCGGGAGACAAACCCTTGAGCAGTGGGAGCATGATCTTGAGGGCGTTGATGACCCTGGAGCAAGGCTGGCCAAGATCATCGACGAGAACCCGATGGTGTCCGAGTCCGGGCGTAAGGGATACCGTGTGTTGCTCCAGTCGATCTCGGAAGTCGATGACCCGTTGATCCACAAGGCGGTCTCGGATCACATGACACGATTGCACGCGTTTATCACGCGGGAGATCGAGCGGGCACAGGAAACGCACAGGGTGACAAACCGGTTCTCGGCCGGCGTGATCGCTTGGGTCCTTGTCAATGTTGGCATGGGCTACGGCGTGCTTACCGCTATGGGTGTTCCCGGGCATGGGTTCGATAGCTCAGGTGTCCATGTCAAAGATGTGTTGGCGAGGATACTTGTAGGGCGAGAGCCTCAGGGTGAATCGAGCCCAGAATCGAGTGTGAACGAATCAGAGAAGAACGAGGTTTTCGATCGCGGGGAGGAAGAGTCGGAAGCCTAATCCGGCGAATAGGCTCAAACTGTTTCCGTGGGATGATCAGACGATTGATTGGAGCTCGATGCTGCCGGTGTACTTAGACAACAACGCGACGACCCGCCCGAGCAAAGAAGTTGTCTCGGCGGTGCTCAGCGCGCTTGAAATCCATTGGCATAACCCGTCGAGCATCCATCGCCCCGGGCAAGAAGCCAAGCATGCCATCGAGATAGCGAGGTCTCAGGTCGCGGATCTTCTGGGGGCCAAGTCTCGCGATGTGACTTTTACAGGATCTGGGACGGAGGCGATCGATATCTCGATCCGTGGGACACTTGGTGCGGTAAAAAAAACAAATCCGAACAAGAACATCATCATCACGACGCCCATCGAGCACAGCGCAATCAGGAATTTGTGCAAGCAGCTCGAAGATACCGGGCAGGCACGGGTGATCATGATGCCGGTGGATCGGTCGGGTGTTGTAGATATCTCGGGGCTCGAATCGCTAATCAAGGAGCACGCGTCTGAGCGTGGTTCACAAGTGGCGTTGGTGAGTATGCAGTGGGTGAACAACGAGACCGGGGTGGTTCAGCCGGTACACCTTGTGGGCGAGATCTGCGACCGTCAAAATGTAGTTTTCCATTGCGATGCGACGCAATGGGTGGGCAAGATGCCCACGGAGTTAGGCAGTGACGATTCGCCCAAGATTGATCTGCTTAACTGTTCGCCTCACAAGTTCCATGGCCCGAAGGGGGTGGGGGTGCTGTGGGTTCGGCGCGGGGTGAAGCTGCTACCGATGACGCCGGGATCACAGGAGCTCGGCAGGCGTGGCGGGACTGAGCCGGTCCCCGCGATCTTGGGCGCCGGGGTGGCTGCAAAGCAAGCTAAGCAATGGGTTGAAGAAGAATCGAATCGTGAGTCAGTGGCTTCGCTCCGGGATTGTCTTGAGCGCGGAATACTCGGATCATGCTCAGGCAGTGTGATCAACACGACGACCGATCCGGCGCTCAGGATTTGGAGCACAACGAGCATCGGGTTCCCGAGATTAGAAGCCGAAGCGATGTTGTTGTCTCTGTCCGAGCGTGGCGTGTGTGTGTCGGCCGGTTCAGCGTGCGCGTCGGGTTCGCTGGATCCTTCGCCGGTGCTTTTGGCGATGGGAGTTGACGAGATGACCGCTCATGGATCCATTCGATTGAGTCTGGGTCGAGAGTCGACTCAGGGCGAGGTTGATCGGGCGATCGAGTTGATTGAAGCTGTCACGGCGCAACTTTCGCGTTCTATGCCGGCCTAGTCAATGGGCTTTTTGGGGCCTATTCGATGCAGATTCAGGCTTAAAGTGTGGTTTGGAGACCCAAATCCCGCTAGGCTGGGCTCATGACACAGATGCAATCGCCGTATCAGGACCAATCCGATGTATCGCTCTATCAAGAGCCCGACCGCACCAGCATCATGGCTATTTTGAGCATGGTCCTCGGTATTGGCGGGTGCTGCTTGGGGATTACTTCCATCCCGGCTATCTTTTTAGGGATCTTTGGTCTCATCGGAATATCAAGGAGCAAAGGGCGCGTTGGCGGGACCGGCTTTGGTATCGCGGGGATCTTGATCGGGCTCATCACGCTCGCTTTGTGGGGTGGGATCTTGGGTGCAGGCGTATACGGGCTCAAATCAATGGAGAAGATCTTCGGCACGAATACCGAGCAGGTCTTTCTTGATCTGCAGGCGGACAACTTTGACTCTGCCCGGAGTTTGCTTGCTTCGCCGGCTGCAGACGCGACAGATGCAGAGCTTGTCGCATTCCGCGAAGGGTATCGCGGCGGGCTTGGCGACTTCATATCAAAGACAGATGGCATTGGGGATCTGATCAGCGGTTACATGGCGATCGGCCAACTGATCCAGCCTTACAACGGACGACCCGGGTATATCCCGATCCCGATGATGTTCGATTCGGGATATGGGTTGGTGATCTATGTGATCGATCCAAACGGATCGAGTTCGGGCGTGCCAATGCCGATCGAATACATCGTCATCGATGCTCAGGGCAATGAATATCATTTGCCAGGGACAGGTACGATTTTACCGATGCCAGAGACAGGTTCGACGTTGCCGATTGAAGACGAGGTTGATATCGAGCCTGAAGAGTTGCCGATCCCCGACGAAGGACCATGATTGAGACAGCACGAGCTCGGGGTTCCTGATAGAGTGGTGGTATTGTGAGTTCCGATGAAGATCGTCAACCGATTATCCGCTGCAAGGGCATCGTCAAACGCTTCGGCGGGCAGACTGTGCTGTCGGGTGTTAATCTCGACGTGTATCCCGGCGAGACGATGGTGATCATGGGCGGGTCGGGCTCTGGAAAGAGCACGCTCTTGCGGACGATGATCGGTACACACAAACCCGAGGAGGGATCTGTTGAACTCTTTGGGGAAGAGATCTGCGATCTCAAAGAAGATGGGCTCAACGAGGTCCGCAAGAAGTTTGGGATCTTGTTTCAATCCGGGGCGTTGTTTAACTCGATGACGATCGCGGAGAATGTGGCGTTGCCGTTGCGAGAGCACACAGATCTCGACGATGAAATTATCGATATCCAGGTGAAGATCAAACTCGAGCTTGTTGGTCTGCGCGAAGATGCGTTTAAGTATCCGGCGCAGATCTCGGGGGGGATGAAGAAACGGGCCGGGCTGGCGCGGGCGCTGGCGCTCGATCCCAAGATCCTGTTTTATGACGAACCCAGCGCCGGGCTTGATCCGGTGACGAGCGCCCAGATCGATCAGCTGATCATCGCGCTCTCGCACCAGCTTGGGGTGACGAGTGTGGTGGTCACGCATGAGATGGACAGCGCGTTCGCGATCGCGGATCGTATGGCGATGCTCGATCGCGGGGTGATGCTGTGCATGAACGAGCGCCCTTGGTTTGAGCAGCTGCGCGATATGCCTGCGGATCAGGCGACGAAAATGGATGAAAAACGTCGTTTGGTCCGACAATTTTTGAGAGGGGACGCTGAAGGGCCATTGGCGTCTCGGCGTGATGAGATGGCCTACGGCGAGGATCTCTTCGGGATGACTCCAGACAGGGTAACCAGAACGCCGAGTGTTGAACCTACCAGGGGATAAACGGGCCCGGCAGTCGATCAGGCGCGTGACGGATTGGACGCGGTGTATGAAAACCGTGAGAACATGGGATTGAACTTATGAGCTTGCAAGTCGTCAATAGGAATAATGTGGTCGCGGGTTTTTTTCTTATCGCCAGTGTGCTTCTCGCGGTCGCTATCTCGTTTATTCTCTCGGATATCACCGACAAGTTCGGTTCTAAATCAAACTATGTGTTCCGATTCCCAACCTCTGTGGGTGTGACCGGGCTCAAGCCCGGGGCCGAGGTCACCTTCGGCGGGCTCAGCGTTGGGAGAGTGGAATCGATCAAGGCATTCACCCAGATTGATGCGGTCTCGGGGGTAGAGGTGACCGTAGCGCATGATGTATCGGTATCGGTTGTGTCGGGGCTGGTGCTCTTCGAGAACGCGTACGCGGATCTGACGCTGCCGATGCTCGGGGGTGTTTCAAAGATCAATATTCCATCAGCCGGGAGCGGTTCGTTTGATGGCGGGCCGGCGGATGCAAACTCGGTGCTCGACGAAAACGAGATTCTCAGGGGTCGCTTTGCTCCCTCGATCCTTACGCAGCTTGGATTCTCGACCGAGGACGCGATCAAGATCCAGGAAACGATCGACGATATCAAGCAGATCTCAACGAATGCCAATGATGTGACTGCGAGCTTTAAGCGGATGACTACAAAGCTTGAGCCCGAGTTTGCCAGCGGCGTGGACGACGGACGATCCACGATGGCCAATATCCGAGAGTTCTCGGAAGGGTTCAACGGCGAGAATGGGTATTCATCGCGTGTTGATGGGATCTTGAGCAGCACGCAGGATGCAGCTGAGAAGTTCAGCCCGGCGATTGATGATGCCCGGTCGACGATCAACGAAGCCAGAGAGGTGATCTCTGAGAATAAGACCCGGGTCTCGAGGATCCTCGACAATGTTGAGCAAACGACAGAGCGGGTGCGATTTGATTCAATGGGGCGCATCGATGAGTTGCTCGAAAAGGGAACGCTCGCGCTGGGGTCGTATAAGGACTTTGCCGACGAGGCCAGCGATATGCTTGATGTGAACCGTCCGAAGATCTCTGCAACGCTCGACTCCGCGCGTGGTATTGGTGTTCACGGCGAGTTGTTCCTCGAAGAGATCCGGTCTCAGCCTTGGCGACTGCTCAAAAAACCAACGCAAGAGGATCTTGAGCGAGAGCCTATCTACGAAGCTGCGCGGGCTTACGCCGATGCGGTTTCAGATCTACGGATCGCATCTGAGGCACTCGATGCGGCGGTTTCGCATGTCTCTCAGACGGGCACGCCTGCGAATGCTGCCGACTTGGCGCGGATCGCCAATGTGGTCGACGAGGCATACGGGCGTTATGAAGAGGCCGAGCGGGGTTTGCTTGAAAGACTGCGGAGCCCAAGCCCATCAACATCACCGTGAGCACCATGAGTTCAGTAATCCAACGAATTGAACAGGCCCTGAGCCAACCCAAGCGGAACATCATGATCAGCATTGTTCTGGTTGCGATCGGAGCCGGTGCGTTGATGGTGGGCAACTGGCGGGCTCGCAATGCGCAGATAGATCTCGCGTATCAAGATGGGATCTCCTCGGCCGTGGCGTTCTGTTCGAAAACACTCGCCGCGGTCTTCGGCGAGCCGGTGCCCGGTGCGGGCGAATCGGGATATGGCATGCGGGTGTATGAGTCAGAACTAGACACCTGGGTTGAGCTCGATGAAACCGATCGGATCACAGCTGCTCGTGTCGTAGTATTGGTCCACGGGCTCGATGAGCCCGGGGGGATTTGGGACCAGCTATCACCGGCGCTGGCGGGGGATGACCACACAGTGGTGCGGTTTGATTATCCAAACGATCAACCGATTGCGCACAGCGCGTCTTCGTTCCTTGAATCGCTGGGCGGATTGAACGAGCTGGGTGTTGAGCGTATTGACCTGGTGTGCCATTCGATGGGCGGTCTTGTTGTCCGAGATGCGATCACGCGTGATGGATTCAGTAAACAATCAATTGTTGTTGATCGGCTTGTGACAATTGGCACGCCGTTCGGTGGATCGCCTTGGGCGAGACTACGGGCGGTAGCTGAGATCCGTGAGCAGGTCCAGAGGTGGATGGAATCCGATGATCTCGATCCCAAGCGACTGCTGGGTTTCGCTCGCGATGGGGTTGGCCAAGCTGGGACCGACCTGCTTCCAGGGTCTGATTTTCTTGTTGAGCTCGACAGCCGTGCGTTGCCTGCGGGGATTGAGATTACTTGCATCGTGGGGCGGACACTGCGTGAGCCGGGAGATGATCTGGGATCGATGCTCGCGACGGGGGCTATGAATGACCTGATCGGCGAGCGCGACGCAGGCGTGATCCAGAAAGAGTTTGAAAAGATCAGCAATGAACTCGGCGATGGGGTCGTGCCGATCTCATCGGCTGTCCTTGAGGGGGTGGACGATGTGGTCGAGTTGAACGCCAATCATCGGGGTTTGATCAGGAATATCGAGCTCAGCGAGGCGATCCGCGAACTTAACAACATGGCCCCTTCGCCTGAACCGCCTGCGATTGAGATAGTTCTGGATCGGCTGCGTCGGCCATAAGCTTGCGAAAATAACCTGATAAAACCCGTCCAAGCCAGCTATGGGTGTTGTATACTGTGGCCGATGGCCCAACGACGACATCATTACGAGCATGCCTTTGAGCGATATCTGCGAGATTCGCGGATCCCGTATATCTCGGTGAACGAGGCAAAGAAATCGCTCTTGCCTGAGCGGGCGATCCTGACAACACAAGCTGGCGACGATACCCCAAAGAAGCTCAAAAACTTTGATTTCGTGGTGTATGGAGCGGGGACAAATCTGCTTGTGGAGATCAAGGGGCGTCGGCTGCCCGCGTCCGTCTCAAGGACGGCACACCTGCAAAGCCGCGTATGGAATCTTGGGTGACGATGGACGATATCGAAGCGCTATCGAGGTGGAGGACACTGTTTGGTCCACAGTTTGAGCCGGTGTTCGTGTTTGTATATTGGTGTGATGATGTGCCTCCGGACGGATTATTTGTAGAGACGATTGAGCATCGCCAGCGGTGGTATACAGTCCGTGCGATTTCGCTTGATTCATATGTGAGCGCAATGAAGGTTCGCAGCCCCAAGTGGGGGACGATGAACCTTTCAGCTGCAGATTTTGAGGCGCTGAGCTGTCCGTTCAGTGTGTCTGGATCGGGTTTGAACAGCAAACTCGTTGGACCAGATGATCGCTTGGAATATATCCGTGAGCCGATGCTTGATCGGATTGGTGAGCCGATTATTGACCATGACGGGGTTTGTGCTTGACCTTTAGGGTCATAGGTGTGTAGCGTGGGAGCATGATTCACACCTTATCAGCTGAGAAGCTTGCCCGTTTGATGAACCGGATGCGACCATTGAGCATGTCGATCATGTGTCTATTGATGGTTGCTATGGTATCAGTTTCGTCAACGCTCGCGATGGCACAAGACCAGCTTCGTCCGCCCAAGACTACCGAGCAGCCCAGCGGCCCAAAGTATGTCATTTTCGGTGTTGCGGTGCTGTTAACAGCGATGATCGTCTTTGCTGCTACCTTGAAATCCAAACGGACTCACCAAGATTAATCGAGTTTTGGTGATTGTTCTTCGGTGTTTTCTTTGTAGATCATGGTTTGTATTTTGGTTTCAACAGATCTGCGCAGGGAACCACTGAGAGCCTCCAACGAAGAGTGACAAGCCTATACGCTTGTCCTGCGATTGGATCTGGCAAGGCACATAGAGCGCGGGCGAACCTAAAATAGGATCTAGGCGGTATGCCATAAGGGACTATCAGGGGACATGGATTGATCCTGAGCTATTACGGAGATTCCTGATGACAACACACAACACGTCGAACGCTCCTCATGTTGAGCAAGAGTACCAGATAAAAACTAAAACACGGCGAACAGATGGCTTAGGGCTCGCTCGTCCATCGCGCGGGCTGATCGTGCTCAACCTCGCGCTATTGGGTGCTTTGAGCGTTGTCACGTTTTCACCCGGGGCGGGGGCTCAGATGGGCTCGCAGGTGAACCGGGTTCGGGGCGAGTACTCGATCGTTGGAGGTGCATCAATCGGAGGGGTCTCGAGCACGGTCTATGTGCTTGATTCAGCCAACCGTGAGCTGATCGCTCTCAACTGGAACGACAGCACCAAGTCGCTCGAAGGCGTTGGGTATCGTGATTTAAACAGAGATTCCTCGAGTGACCCGGATCGGTAAAAGGAGCGATGATGAACCAGACACAGAAACAAACACAGTCGAGCTCCGAATCGCGACCAACTCGTCAGCCAACCCGCCAGCCGGGATGGCTCTGGGTGAGCGCCGGGGTATTGGCAGCATTAATCGTGGTGCAGGGCGGCGGATTCTTTGAATCTGCAGCCCAAGCGGAGATGGCGACCACCAGCGGGTCATACTCGATCATGACGACCGACGGGGGCAACGACGAGATTTTGGTTGTTGTCGATTCGAGGCAGGAATCGCTTATGGTGTACCGCACGGTCAATAACAACAACCTGCAGATGCTCGAGCGAGAAGAGCTATCGAGTCTGTTTTTACGTGCTCGCGCCCGGGCGATGGGCAGCCCCTAAAGTTCTCTATGGCCGGTCTAGTGACCGGTTGATGTTTTCAGATCCTCGTTGCAGCGTATCTGCGCTGTTTAAGCAGTTATCCATTGCCCATACATCCCCTTCCACAGTTTGAAGCCGACCTTGAGGATTATCTTCAGGAGAAGGAAGACCGCGAGGCGTACGAGAAGCTCAATGCTCCGAGCACGATCGTGGTTCGGTTCGGGTATCTGCGGATGGTGGGTGAGTTCCCGTATTCCGGTGAATCCAAGCCGGGGTGTGGGTCCCAGCTTGTCGTCGAGACACACCGCGGGACAGAGATAGGCGAGATGCTCACAAGCACCTGCAAGAACTCTGGATGCTCAAAGAGTGTGACACGCAAAGAGATGCTCGAGTATATCGAGAACTCGGGCGGGCGCCAGTACCCGTTCTACGAGCGTGGTCGCGTGGTGCGGATTGCGACACCAGACGATCTCAACGCCCAGTCGAAACTCGAGCAGCGGAAGAATGAATATCGGATGATCGCCAAGCGTTTGGTCGAGGAGGCGGGGCTTGAGATGACGATCATCGAGGCCGAGCCGCTGCTGGGCAACGAGCGTGTCATTGTGTATTTTGGAGCCGAGGACCGGGTCGATTTCCGTGATCTCGTGCAGGACCTTGGCAGCGAGATCGGCACCAAGGTCGAGTTGCGACAGATCGGTGCTCGCGATGAAGCGCGGATCACCGCGGACTACGAGCGGTGCGGGCAGTACTGCTGCTGCAAGAACTTCTTGAAGGTTCTCAAGCCGGTGTCGATGAAGAGCGCCAAGGTACAGAAAGCGACGCTCGATCCGCTCAAAATTTCAGGGCGATGCGGGCGATTGATGTGCTGTCTGCGATACGAAGACGAAACTTATGACCAGTTGCGGAAAAACCTCCCGCACCGCAAGTCTCGGGTGGGCACGCCTGAGGGCGACGGGATTGTGATCAGCACGCAGATCCTGACTCAGCTTGCGCTGGTTCGATTGGATAACAATACCGATGTGGCGATCCCGATTGAGGATCTGACTGAGCCGGATTCGAAGACGGCTCCGGAGCCGGGCTCGCGATCAACATCTTCGATGCGTGGGGCGACCAAACGGGGATCTTCTCGATCTGATTCTCGAAACGGGGCTGGATCAGGCAACGGTTCTGCTGGTGGTCGATCTGGCCGTGGCGAGGGCGAGCGTTCAGGGAAACGGTCATCAAAGAAACGGCGATCAACGGGTCAGAAAAACGAATCAGGAGCATCTCCTGCGGCAGAGGTCGTCGAGGGGGGTGGTTCGCCTCAGACAGGCGATCGTCCCAAGAAACGGAGACGGCGACGCAAACGCGGGAATGCTGGTGAATCTGGTGGAGATTCGCCGAGCACAGGTGCATCGGAATCATCACGCACGCAAGTATCGTCGGGATCAGCCCCGCCATCGGGGACGGGATCAAACTCAGGGGCAAGTTCTGCTTCAGGGGGGAAGGGCTCTGGGCCGAAGAAAAAACGGAAGCGTCGCCGACGTAGATCATCGGGAGAAGGCGGATCTCCCGGGGGTGCAAATGGGGGCACAAGCGGGGGTCCTAGCGAAGATTCGGGTGGCGGATAAGGCTATGGGTTTTGCAGCGGGTCGGATTGAGTTTGTTTTCATAGATTAAACCGAGTTTGGCCAAGTCTTTGGCTGGGGCATTTCGATTATGAGTCAATCAACGAGCAAACAGGAATCCAGAAGCAATGCTGTAGGGATCAAGGAAACGCTCACGAGCCTTATCATCGCGTTCATGCTCGCGTTTTTGTTCCGCGGCTTTGTGATCGAGGGCTTCCAGATCCCGACCGGTTCAATGGCGCCAACGCTGATGGGCAAGCATCTCCGATTTACGAGTCCTTACAATGGGTACGACTGGTCTGTTGGTCCTTGGACATACGCGGATCGCCAGCGTACGAGGCCGGTCCGTCAGCAGGATGACATCAAGGTCAACGATCCGATGA
>Ga0316204_10006126_pt1 | contig 18884 bp, 11 predicted proteins | sample 6monrhotite_MG_2_FD_205661 | JGI IMG/M metagenome (GOLD analysis project Ga0316204, IMG submission 205661) | Microbial mat bacterial communities from mineral coupon in-situ incubated in ocean water Damariscotta River, Maine, United States -... | ecosystem: Environmental > Aquatic > Marine >...
GCTTCGGCATTGGCCTCGTCTTTTTTATCTCGTAAAGAGTCCTCTTCGCTATTAATGATCGGGACAGGGGCGCTTTCTACAAATCTTATTAGGGCTCATGCTTCGGTTAGACCCATTTCTAAGGTGTTTGTTTGGGGAAGAAATCTCGAAAAGGCGCAGGCCATTTGCGACACCTTGAAAAATGAACCTTATACAACTCAGGTTGTTCCAACGATCGAGGAAAAAATTTCGGAGGTGGCTATTGTTTCTTGTGCCACCTTATCCAAAACTCCGCTTGTTTTGGGCAAACACCTTAATCCTGGACAACATATTGATTTGGTGGGTGCCTATAAAAAGGACATGCGCGAAGCGGATGATGTCACGGTTGAAAAAGCATCTGTCTTTATAGACACCTATCAAGGAGGTCTTACCGAAAGTGGTGATATTGCAATTCCGTTACAAGAAGGAACTCTTACAAAAAATGATATAAAAGCAGACCTATTCGAACTCTGTGCTCACAGTAAAAATGGAAGGTCAAACCACGATGAAATCACCATGTTCAAATCGGTTGGGCATGCGTTAGAAGATTTGGCTGCGGCATCCTATTATTTCAAAAAATTCATACATGCGTAGTACGTATTCAAACATACAAAACAACACAGAATTTTCTCCGCCACAAGGGTGGCTCAAAATTAAAACCATTGACATGCATACAGGGGGAGAACCTTTGCGAGTCATTGTTGATGGCTTCCCTACACTGGATGGTGATTCCGTATTGGCGTCAAGGAGGTATTGTAAAGAACATTATGATCACCTTCGCAAAGCACTCATGTTTGAACCTAGAGGGCATGCCGATATGTACGGTTGTATTTTGCTTCCTCCAAATGATCCCAGTGGCGACTTCGGAATATTATTTCTTCACAATGAAGGGTATTCTACCATGTGTGGACATGCCATTATTGCTATTTCAACGCTTGCCGCCGAAATGAACTGGATCGATGTCCATGAAGGTGATAACATCTTAAAGATCGACGCGCCCTGTGGTAGAATTACTTCTTTTGTTCGTGTAGAAAATGGAAACGTACAAGGTGTCCGTTTTCATTGTGTTCCAAGCTTCGTGGTAGGACTCGATAGAAAAGTTCTAATTCCTGATCTTGGTACGATCACCTATGATTTGGCTTATGGAGGTGCTTTTTACGCCTATGTAGATGTATCAAAAAACAACTTTGATTTCGATTTAAGTCCGTCTTCGTATCGTGCATTGATCAAAACGGGTATGGATATAAAACAGGCCGTGATGCAACAAGATTCAGAAATAATTCATCCGTTCGAAGAAGACCTAAGTTTCTTGTATGGCACTATATTTATTGGAGATGCGCTACACGAAGGGTCAGATAGTAGAAATGTTTGTGTTTTTGCCGAAGGAGAAGTAGATCGTTGTCCTACGGGCTCAGGTGTCTCAGGAAGAATCGCTATTCATAAAGCTAGAAATGAAATCGATTATAACGAAACCATGTCCATAGAAAGCATCACCGACTCTATTTTTAAAGGTTCTTTAATTTCTGAAGAAGACTATGGACCTTTCAAGGCTGTTATTCCGCAGGTAGAAGGCACTGCGCACATTACAGGAATGCATACCTTTGTTATTGACCCCTTGGACCCAATGAAAAACGGATTTATATTACGATGAAAAAGATCTTCCCATTCATAGTTGTGCTGACCCTCATTGCTTGCAATAATTCGGAAAGTGAGAACAACGTGAGCGAACGTGAAAGCTACCTGAAATATGACAAGAATGTTCTTGATTATCGTCACTCTCCCAAAGACTCTCTTGACAAAGAGGGATTAATGTTTTCAGATCAGGGTGCATGGTTTGCGTATAGTTTCCCTGAATCGGCCTCAAAAGTTGCTGGTTTTTCAGGTCCGTTTTTAATGACACAGCAAAATGGAATATGGGCCAGCGCATCTCTTTCTAATCTTAGTCTTCGTAGTGAAAACAATACGAACATTATAGATTGGGATGCTTCGTTGGTGTCGCAAACAAGTGCATCACATGGTCTCACCCAACTATTTAAAAACGATTCAATACAAATCACTCAGCACCTTGTATTTAGTTCGGGGCATACCGTGATTCAGCAAACGAAAATTGAAAATTTATCTTCAAAAGGCATCACAATTCATCCTTCCATAAGCGGAGAACTCTTTGATATAGGGTTAAAAATTTCTGAAGAAAATGAAACGATTATGTTCTCTTCGGAAAAATCAGATGCTATGGGTTATCTTAACTTTCCTGGGGCGAGTCCGGCTATAATGACTACTGATAACTACTATAACGCTCATTTTGAAACCCTCTATTTGGAACCCAACGCCGTCCATAACATAAGCTGTACACAAACCTTTATTTTCCCAGAGTACTCTTGGGAGAAAGAAAAAGAGGCTATCCACAACATGCGTTTTGATTCGGTACTGAAAGTGAGACGCACCGAAAAAGATAGGCAACTGGTTGAATTATTAGCACAAAGAAGGTCTTCTTTTCAATCAGATTCCCTGGCCCGTGTACTGGCCAAAGCACAACTTACCTTACAGAACAACTGGCGTATTCCTGCTGGAGAGATAAAGCATGAAGGTCTGTTTCCCAGTTATCATTATACCTGGTTCAATGGTTTTTGGTCATGGGATTCTTGGAAACATGCCGTAGGGCTCTCATACTACAATATGGATTTGGCAAAGAAACAAGTGAGACTCATGTTTGAGTTTCAAAATAACGATGGTTTTGTCGCAGATTGTGTGTATAGGGATACCACTATTGAAGCCCATAATTACCGAAATACAAAGCCACCGCTCTCGGCCTGGGCTGTGGCCACTATTTATGACAAAGATGGAGATTTGGCCTTTGTAAAAGACATGTACCCTAAACTTTTAAAATACCATCAATGGTGGTACGCCAAACGCGATCATGATGGAGATAGTTTGTGTGAATACGGTGCTACAGACGGCAGTTTAATTGCTGCAAAATGGGAAAGTGGTATGGATAATGCCATTCGGTTTGACGCTTCAAAAATAGTAAAGAACGAAGAGGGTGCCTTTTCTCTGGATCAGGAAAGTGTTGATCTCAATGCCTATCTCTATGCTGAAAAGAGATACTTGGCCTCTTTGGCCAAAGCACTTCAGAAAACAGAAGAAAGTAGTCAATTTAACCTAGAGGCTGAGCGCCTAAAAGAAAAAATCCAATCTCAGTTTTACGACCCTCAGGATGGATGGTTCTACGACACCAATTTAAATGGTGATACGTTTATAAAAGGTGAAGGAAGCGAAGGGTGGACAGCGCTTTGGGCGATGGTCGCTACCCAGAGGCAAGCAGAAGCAGTAAAGCAAAAGATGATGGATCCAAAAAAGTTCTATACTAAAGTTCCGTTTCAAACCATGAGTGCCGATCATCCTAGGTTTGACCCACTCAAAGGATACTGGCGCGGTCCTAATTGGTTAGATCAGGCTTATTTTGGGGTAAAAGGGCTCAGGAATTATGGCTTTAATGAAGAAGCCAATGCGGCCACACTTCAAATTTTAACCGGGGCTCAAGGAGTTATGGTAGACGGAAAATCCATACGGGAAAATTACCATCCTATTACTGGAGAGGGGCTAAATGCCCAAAACTTTAGCTGGAGCGCTGCACATATTATAATGCTATTGCTTAATGAATAACGTTTCGATATAGAATACATGGATTACAACGACCTTAAAATAGCTTCTTCGCAGGCAGAGAAAATACTAAAAGAACTGTATTCCATTCAAGGCACCGCAAGCCCCCTTCCTGGGGATACCGATTTTAATTTCAGAATTGACCTTGACGACCAACCTACCTATATTTTGAAAATTGGACGTTCAGATGGGAATGAAGATTTTTTAAACTTTCAGCAAGAGCTACTGCAACATATTGAAAAACATGGCACCCATATTAACGCTCCCAAAGTGGTGCTAAGCTCGCATGGACATGCTGCACCAAAAACAACTGACGTCCACGATAACACCCGGGTTGTAAGGTTATTGACCTGGATTCCGGGACGCCTTTGGAGTCAAGTAAATCCGCAATTAAATGACCTAAGAACCAGTCTTGGTATTGAATGCGGTAAGTTAACAAATACGCTTCAAGGTTTTGATCATCCTCAAGCCCATAGAGACTACGTTTGGGATGTGGCGCAATCATTATGGACCAAAGACCACCTACACTTGTTTGATTCCGAAGAACAAGAAATTATTCGCATTTTTCAGCAAAAATTTGAAGATTCCTGCACAGAATATTCGCGCCTCAGAAAAGGCGTTGTGCATAACGATGCAAACGACAATAACGTATTGGTTTCTGAAAGTTTACGTTACCCAAAAGTAGTTGCTGCTATTGATTATGGAGACGCCGTCTATACCCAACTCATCAATGATTTGGGCATTGCATGTGCCTATGCAATTATGGGACACAACGACCCCTTAGATGCTTCATTGGCCGTAATTAAAGGATATCATGAGTCGTTTCCATTAGAAGAACGAGAACTGAACCATTTATACAATGCCATAGCGATGCGTTTGGTGATATCGGTAACTAAATCGGCACTTAATAAGGTTAAAGAACCGGACAACGCGTATCTAGTCGTTAGTGAAAAACCAGCTTGGGATGTTTTGCGAAAATGGAGCGCTGTCAATGCAGAATATGCTTCATATAGTTTTAGGAATGCTTGTGGTTTTGACGCTCACCCCAATGTCGAGGTATTTAAAACTTGGGCCTTAAAGAACACAATACATCTTTCATCTTTATTCCCTACTATAGAAAGAGACCAGGCACATCATTTAGACCTAAGTGTTTCTAGTAAATGGATCGGGCATCAGAATGACTTTAATGACCTCGATCTGTTTCAATTCAAAATTGACAAATTACAGCGGACCGTACCCGATAAAATTATTGCTGGGGGTTATTTAGAACCTCGTCCCATATATACATCTACGGCTTATGATACTATAGGGAATCACGGCAGAGAAAGTAGAACCATTCATTTGGGTGTTGATTTTTGGCTTCCTGCGCATACACCGGTCCACGCTCTTTTTGATGGAGAAATTGTCACCGCAGTTAACGATGCTGGAGACAAGGAGTATGGCGGACTCATTATCACTAAACATACCGTAGACGGGCTTGTATTTTACATTCTTCATGGCCACCTTACTGTGGAAAGTGCCGAAAGTAAAACCGTTGGGCAATTTATTAAAAAAGGGGATTGTATCGGTTATTTAGGCAATTATCCTGAGAACGGAAACTGGGCACCGCATCTTCATTTTCAGATCATGCACACCATGCTTGATTATACCATAGATTTCCCCGGTGTTTCCTATAAAAAACAACTGGCTGTATGGAGGGACCTCTGTCCAGATCCTAATCTATTATTTAAAACCCAAGAGTTAGCTCCCAAACAAATCAAATCAAATGAGGCTCTCATTGCTTATCGAAAACAGCATCTTGGGAAGAGCTTAAGTCTTCAATATGACATCCCAATAAAAATGGTTCGGGGAGCTGGGCAGTACCTAATGGATCAATTTGGAACCAAATATCTGGACACTGTGAACAATGTGGCGCATGTAGGCCATGAACATCCAGCCGTAGTAACCGCCGGACAAACCCAAATGGGGCTTATAAACACCAATTCAAGGTATCTACATGATGATATCAATTCACTTGCCGAAGCGCTGTTAGAAACACTCCCACCTGAACTCAGCGTTTTGCATTTTGTGAACTCGGGAAGTGAAGCCAATGAACTTGCCATACGAATGGTAAAGGCCGTAACAGGATCCAAAGACATTATTGTTTCTGAAATGGGTTACCACGGAAACACGAATATGTGCATTGATATTAGTTCTTACAAATTCGACGGTACTGGTGGTTCAGGAGCCCCTGAACATACGCACATTTTTCCAATACCCGACGCATTCAGAGGTGCATACCGCGGTGAAAACACAGGCGAAAAATATGCTGATGAAGTACAAAAGTGTATCGACATTGTGCATGCAAAAGATCGTAAGGTGGGAGCTTTAATTATTGAACCCATTATTAGCTGTGGGGGGCAAATAGAATTACCTGATAGTTTCCTTAAAAAAGCGTACGAAAAAATCCGTAATGCAGGAGGTATTTGTATTTCGGACGAAGTTCAAGTAGGATGCGGTCGTATGGGAAACACCTTTTGGGGCTTTCAATTGCATGATGTAATTCCAGATATTATTACCATTGGAAAACCCTTAGGTAATGGTCATCCCCTAGCCGCAGTAGCCTGCACTCAGGAAGTGGCACATGCCTTTGCAAATGGCATGGAATACTTCAATACGTTTGGAGGAAATCCGGTTTCTTGTGCTATTGGAACAGCAGTACTACGTACCGTGCAACGAGAGGGTTTACAACAACATGCGCAGCAAATTGGCGCGTTTCTTACGTTGGAACTAAAAGCGCTCGCGAAAGAGTTTCCTATCATCGGAGATGTAAGAGGTCAAGGTCTTTTCTTAGGAATAGAACTAGTAAACGAATCTATACAACCCCTCCCCGAGCACACTCACTATTTGGCCAATAGAATGAAAGATCATGGTATTTTAATGAGTATTGACGGTCCCGATCACAATGTGTTAAAAATAAAACCGCCGCTGGTCTTTACGAAAGAAAACGCTGAAGAACTTTTACAGTATCTTAGAAAGATCTTGGCTGAAGATTTTATGACCGAGATTCCAAAGTAACGCCTTGACACCACCATGAAATGACAACCACATTGGAAACAATAAAAAAACAACTAAGAGGTATATACCTATCCATAATGGTCTTGGTGTTCTTCGGGTGCCAACAGTCTTCATTATCTTCAGTAGGTGAGCAAACGTTTCATTTTAATCATGAAATTTTTGAGGATAACAAGTTACCTCCACGCGCCAGTTTTTTTGCTTCGGAAGCCGAATTTATTTCAAAAAAAGAAAACTCAAAACGGTTTTTAAGTTTAAACGGAAACTGGAAATTTCATTGGACAAAAGACCCTAGAAAAAGGCCTACTACCTTTCAAAATTTAGGTTTTGACGACAGCACTTGGGATTCCATTCCCGTTCCTGCCAACTGGGAAGTTGAAGGGTATGGCAAACCAATTTATCTAGACGAGCGCTATCCTTTTACCACCCAATGGCCTGCCATTCCTGAAGATTACAACCCCGTGGGAACCTATCGTAAAGAGATTGAACTTTCTTCAGATTTTCTAAATGAAGAAGTGATTCTTCATTTTGCAGGAGCTAAATCTGCCATGTATGTCTACATCAATGGAGCCTATGTTGGTTATTCACAAGGAAGTAAAACCCCAGCCGAATTTAATATTTCTGAATTTGTGCATGAAGGAAAAAACCTTATCACCCTGCAGATGTTTCGATGGAGCGATGCGAGTTATGTAGAAAGTCAAGATATGCTCAGAATGAGCGGTATTGAACGCGAAGTATACCTATATACCAAACCCAAGGTTTCCATTTTGGATTATGCAATTCATGCAAATTTGGACGACACCTATCAATTTGGTGTTTTTAGCTCAAACGTTTTTGTCACTAATTCTTCTTCCGAAATTGCGCAAAGAAACATTGCCCTTGCTTTATATGATGAGGATCGACTTGTCTTTTCAGATTCTATTTCTCTAGAAATTACAGCCCATGAAACCGTTGAATTTTTCCCTTCAAAGATTATAAGAGATGTTAAACAATGGTCTGCCGAAGCACCCAACCTCTATGATCTGAGCATATCTGTTTTAGATGAAGCCAACCCACAGAACAATCAATATGTAAAAAGCCACGTTGGTTTTCGTCGCGTGGAGATCAAAAAAGGGCAGTTACTAATTAATGGACAACCCATATACATTCGTGGTGTAGATCGCCATGAAACAGACCCATATACAGGTCATGTGGTTTCAAGAGCCTCTATGGAAAAGGACATTCGGTTAATGAAGCAAAACAATATCAATGCCGTGAGAAGTGCACATTACCCCAATGACCCCTATTGGTTGGATCTTTGTGACATTTATGGCTTGTATGTGATTGATGAAGCAAATATTGAAAGCCATCCGTTGGCGATTTCAGAAGAAACGCAGATTGGTAATGAAATGAGTTGGTATCCAGCCCATATTATGCGTACCAAGCGGATGTTCTATAGAGATCGAAATCATCCGTCCATTTATTCGTGGTCTTTGGGAAATGAAGCTGGGGAAGGAGACATTTTTAAACAAACTTATGGGTGGTTGAAAGAGCATGACACTTCCCGTATTATTCAGTATGAGCCCGCTGGCAAAGAACATTATACAGATCTATATTGTCCTATGTATCCCAAGCCACAGTATCTCATAGACCACGGAACATCAGACTCTGACAAACCTGCGATTATGATAGAGTATTGCCATGCCATGGGAAATTCGGTAGGGAACCTTCAGGACTATTGGGATATCATTGAAGCCTATCCAAACATACAGGGTGGTTATATCTGGGATTGGGTGGATCAAAGTCTAGAATATCAAAATGAAAATGGAAAACCATACTTGGCCTATGGTCATGATTATCATCCCGATTTACCTACGGATGGGAACTTCCTTAACAATGGTCTCGTAGATCCTTATAGAAATCCGCACCCTCATCTTTCCGAAGTAAAAAAAGTATATGAACCTGCACAATTTGGTTATCTAGGAAACGGTGTTATTCAATTAACAAATAAAAATTTCTTTACCGATTTTTCCAATCATGGGCTTTCCTGGAAGGTGTTAGCGAATGGTGTTCTCCTTGCAGAAGAGAACGACCTATCTTTAAATCCATCACCACAACAAACCTTGAATCTACGGCTCGACAGGTTGCCGGAAATGACAGACCCAACCATAGAATACATCGTAGAATTACGTTTGATTCAGAGAAACGCCCAGAACGGTATTCCAGCAGGTCTCGAAGTAGCTTGGGATCAATTTGTACTGAAAAAAGCCACAGAAGAAACCCCAAAGAATCTGCCTATATCACAGCTTGAAATTTTGGTAGAGAATACCGTCTACAGTATAAAAAATGAAATAACAGACCTCAAAATAGATCGAAAAACTGGCAACATTTTCTCTTGGTATCACAATGGGGTTGAGATTACAACGGAGCCAATATGGCCAAATTTTTGGAGGCCTCCAACAGACAATGATCTTGGAAACGGAATGGATTCTTGGGCTAAAGTATGGCAAACTGCGACGTACAATTTTAAGACTAACTTGGTGAAACAACCTACTGTGGATGGGAATGGAAGTGTATCTTTCACTGTAGCCTATGAACCGCATGGTCAAGAAGCCGAAGTTTTGGTGACCTATGAGTTAATGGCACATGGCACGCTGCATGTAGACTACATTTTCACACCTATATTAACCGAGCTTCCCAACATTCCTCGCTTGGGAATGTACCTTATTTTGCCAAATACTTTCACCGATGTATCTTGGTATGGCAATGGGCCGCAGGAAAGTTATTGGGATCGAAAAACGGGTGTCAAAGCGGGTATTTATGAAGGAAAAATTGTGGATCAATTTCACAGGTATTCCCGCCCTCAAGAAACAGGAAATAAGACCGATGTAAGATGGATGCAAGTGCGTTCAGAAAAACTATCTCTGGAAGTACGCAGCACCTCATCTCTACTGAACGCTAGTGTATGGCCCTTCGGTATGAAAGAATTAGATTTTGACAGCGACATTGATGGCGCCGAATCGGCTTCAGGCTTGGTTCCGGTAACCAAAAAACATGGAGCAGATATTACCATTGGAGATAAGGTGCAATGGAATATTGACTACCTTCAAATGGGCGTAGGCGGAGATACATCATGGGGTAGATTAGTGCATGACGAATACACTATTCCAGCAAAGCGGTATCAATATTCATTTAAAATTATTCCAAAACAATTATAGCCTCTTAGTATCTTTGATGGTATAGTACGGCTATCTACTAATAGTGAACATATGAAAAAACTGATTATTTTACTCGTTCTTATCTCCTGTACCTCATGTGAGAGTCAAACCAATGAAGCCGAAGATAAAGAGGCCATTATTGCTGTAATGAAGGCACAAGAAATTGCCTGGTCTGAGAATGACCTTGAAGGCTTTATGAAAGGATATTGGCGCAATGATTCCCTTAAATTCTTCGGGAGTCGAGGTCTAACCTATGGTTGGGATCAAACCTTGGCGAATTATAAAAAAGGATACCCTACCAAAGATCATTCTGGAACGCTAAAGTTCAAGATACATGATATATCTAAGGCCGAAGGCAGCGCCTATTGGGTTATGGGGGAGTATTTTCTAACTCGAAACGTAGGAGATGCCAATGGTGTCTTTATGATCATTTTCAAGAAGATAAATGGCGAATGGAAAATCGTAGCCGATATGTCCTGTTAAATATTTAATTGTTATGAATCCCATTGTTAGAAAAGCCACTTTGGATGACCTGCCAACCCTGTTGGAATTTGAGCAGGGTATTATTGTTGCCGAACGCCCCATGGATCCAACCTTGCAAGACGATCCAATTAGCTATTATGATATTTCGATGCTTATAAACAGTCCAGAATCTGAGGTCTATGTAGTGGAACTAGATAATGAGATTGTAGCTTCTGGATATGCCAAGATTAAAGATGATAGGCATTATTTAAAGCATGCCAAACAAGGGTATTTAGGGTTTATGTTTGTCCCAGAAGAACACCGAGGCAAGGGTCTTAACAAATTAATCCTTAAAGCATTGATGCAATGGTGTAAAGCGCGTGGAATTTTCGAAATTAGATTAGACGTCTACGAGGACAACCCTCCAGCCATTAAAGCATATGAAAAAGCTGGGTTTAAAAAACATCTGATCAATATGCGACTTGATATTACAGATTTGGAGTTATAGATTGTCGCGCATTAAGGCTTCAATCTCCTCGATTTCAATGGGCATTTCTTGCATTAAATTTACAGGGCCTGAGGCCGTAATGAGATAATCATTTTCCAATCGGCATCCAATGCCTTCCTCCCGAATATAGATTCCTGGTTCGCAAGTAAATACCATTCCCTCTTCAATGGGCCTAGAATACAAACCAACATCGTGCACATCCAAACCAATGTGGTGTGCCGTTCCATGCATGAAGTACTTTTTATAAGCAGGTAAGTCTGGATCTTGATTGTCAATATCCGACTGATTAAGTACCCCTAATCCCACCAGCTCTTTTTCTACCAATGACGCCATTTGTTTTTCATAATGGGCATGATCTACACCTGGCATCAGTAATTTTGAACCTTCCTTTAAACATCGTAGTACCGCGGAATATACTTCAGCTTGTCTTTCAGAAAACGTTCCATTTACGGGGAAGCAACGGGTAGTGTCACTATTATAATTGGCGTAACAGATTCCGAAGTCTAACAATATCATATCCCCATCAAGGCAGACATTATCATTGGTGTTATAGTGCAAAACACAGGCATTTTTACCTGAAGCTACAATGGGCTTAAATGCATGACGCGTGGCACCCCGTTGTGTTAACGTATAGGTGAGCTCTGCCTCTATCTCATATTCTTTAACTCCAGGTCGAGTGGCTTTCAGGGCTCTTTTAAAAGCCTCAGTTCCTATTGCCCCAGCTCTCTTCATTTGAGTTACTTCTTCTTCAGATTTTATGGGACGTAACTCACGTGTGATCTTCGCTGCTCTATGATATTCGTGCAAAGGGTATTTTTTCTTACACCATGTAATCATACGATCCTGCCTTGTTTCTTGTTCTTTGGTGGTTCTTTTCCCATGTTCATTATGACCCAAATAGATGCCATCAGCCTCGAATGCCATTAGCTGAAGCATTCTTTCGAAATCATGTACCCACTCCACTCGAGAGATCCCTGAAACCGCCATAGCATGTTCTTTTGTAAGTTTATTACCGTCCCAGATTCTAATTCGTTCGTTGGTCTCTGAAATAAATAATATGGCGCTATTCTCAGGTTTAACTGCGTCCGGATACAAAACCAAAATCGTTTCTTCCTGATCGACTCCAGAGAGGTAAAACAGATCGTTGTTTTGGGCAAAACCCATGACATCATCTGCATTGGTATGTTTAACGTCATTGGACGTAAGAATGGCAAGGGTGTTTTCCTTCATTCTAGATGCAAAATTCTCTCGGTTTTGCCTAAACAAGGTATTTGGAATAGCGTCGTATCTCATATTAGAATGTTCTGTCTGGGTTGTAGGGGTTCATGTCTAGGGATGGTTTTCGTTCTGAAATAATTTCAGACACCACTTTACCGGTAGCGGTGGCCATACTCCATCCCATCATGGCATGACCTGTAGCCAAAGTGGCATTGCTGCATTTTTTTGTTTTACCAATATAAGGCAATCCATCTGGTGTTACTGGCCGTAATCCGGCCGCTGCATCATTCTTCTCCTCGAGGGTTATTTCAATATCTGGATAATAGTTCTGTACTCCCTGAGCTATGGCTTCTACCCTTGTTTTATTAATGGTATGATTGATTCCGGCAACCTCCATGGTTCCGGCAAATCGCGTAAAACCATTCATAGGAGTTACGGCTACCTTCGCTTCTGCCAGAATTGCGGGGATGGTGATTCCTGTTTCTCTTTCGGTATTAATTCTATATCCCTTTCCAGCTTGTAGCAAAAGTTTACAACCTACTTTTTTACTTAACAAGCTACTCCAAGATCCTGCCGCCAGTACAAACTCATCTCCCAAAACCTGCTGTGTCTCGGTAACGATTGAAACGACTTTATTACCCTGCATTTTAAGGTCCGTCACTTTTTCATTGAGATAAAAAGTAACTCCCACATTTCGTAAATGGGCCTTCATATCTTCCATAAACTCATGCGGAGTTGTATGGGCATCACACTTATAATACGTAGCTCCCTTTATATTGAATTTGGCATTAGGTTCCATAGAAGTTATTTCAGAAAGACTTACCTCTGAAGCATCCAATCCTAATTCTTGAGCCATAGTAACCAATTTAATTTCACTTTCCAGCATTTTTTCTGTCTGACACAGCATAAATAACCCCCTCTTCTCATAATGAAATCTAAACGTGTCCGTTTTTTTAAGGTCATCGTATAGTTCCTGGCTTAATACTGAAATATCCTTGATGACATTCACAGATTGGGTAACATGTTTTGGGTTGCACGATTTATTAAATGCCCAAGCCCATTGCAAGAACTCAAGATTAAATCGAGGTTTAATAAACAAGGGGCTGGACGGATTGAACATCCATTTAATTCCCTTTTTCATAACTCCGGGTGCGGCTAACGGAATAAAATGACTCGGAGCCAAATACCCTGCGTTCACATAGGAAGCGCCTTCAGTAAGATTTGACTGATCAATAACGGTCACCTCGTGCCCCTCTTTTTGAAGATAGTAGGCTGAGCAAAGCCCAATAATTCCTCCTCCTATGACGACAACTTTTTTACTCATGTATTATTCCCATTTAAAATCCCAAATAGGTTTGGTTTCGCGTAAATGTTCTACAAAATAATTCCATCGTTTCTTGATAAAATACGTTCTGTGTTTTCCAGTATAGCCATGTCGCTGACTCGGAAAAATGACTAAATCAAATTCTTTATCAGCATTGATTAAGGCTTCTGCCAATTTAAACGTAGCCGATGGATTTACATTATCATCAATACCCCCATGGGTTATCAACAGTTTTCCTTGTAAATTCGCCGCATTGGTGATATTTGAGACCTCTTCGTAAGACTCATCCACAGGCCATCCCATATACATTTCGGGCCACCAGGCCTTTTCCATTCGGAAGTCATGATCTGCAGAACTCGCTACGCCTACTTTATATATTTCTGGGAACCCTAACATGGCTCTACCCGTATCATACCCTCCTGCTGAATGTCCAAAAACACCTACGCGTTCTCCATCAATCCAATCAAAAGTTTCAGACAAATATTTAATAGCCAAAACATGATCTTCCAAGTTGTTTCCCATGTTTTTATACGAATGATCATGGAACGCCTTGGATCGGCCAGACGTTCCCAAACCGTCTACCATCATAACCACAAAGCCTAGTTCTGCCAAAGACTGATTCATAAAACCTCGATCATAAGACTTTGGAAACATCTGTGTATGCGGTCCCGTATAACTATGATCAATAATTGGATATTTCTTGTTCGAATCAAAATTGGTTGGTTTCCACAGGGCGCCATAGATTGTTGTTTTTCCATCTTTCGCTTTTAGCTGAAAAACCTCGGGAGTTTTCCATCCTTTGGCAGTCATTATACTCGCATCTGCCTGTGTTAATCTCGCTACAATATTTCCTGTGGCCGCTTCCCTTAGGACTGTCTGTGTAGGCGCTTGACTCGTGGAAAAATTATCTACAAAATGAGTTCCGTCTTCCGAAAACGAAATTCGATGGTGCGTCTTTTCCGAAGTCAATAGTCTTGTGTTTCCGTCTAAATCTACTTTATACAATTGCTGATGATATGGATTGTTGCCCTTTTCTTTTCCAGAAGCCAGAAAATAAATCCATCCAGTACTTTTATCGATGTGCTCAATACTATTAATAACATAGCTTCCTTTGGTAAGTGCTTTGATCTCACCAGAGACGATATCTACGGTATAAAGTTGCCTCCATCCACTTCTTTCAGAAAGGAAAACCAGCTTGTTCTTTTCTTCTAAATTCCAATACGAGAAATTATCAATATTGGTCGTGCTCGTCTCAGTAATCAAAGGTTTTGTAGTCCCAGCATTAAGATCTACTTTAAGTACAGTTTCTTTTTGATATCCTCGTTGTGCATAACTAGCCACTAGCATGCCAGATTGCTTCAAAAATTGGGTAGACACGTTATTAATGTGAGTGTTTGAAGGAAGGTCGATTTCGATCTCTTTTCGAAGGGCAACATTAAAAAATATGGGCTTCAAACGCACCATATTTGTATCTCCGGGAGAGCCTCGATAGTAAGACAATAATTTTGGCTTATACAAGCTATCTATACTCCAATCCAATAGATACATTTTCTCCGCATTACGGAGGTCTACAACACTTGTAGAAATCCATTGAGAATCTTCAGACCAGTTCACGAAGAACCTTTTTGGGCGCTCCCCCTGCTCCCCTTCCATTTTATCGTACCATCCATACCAGCTGGCATATTCATAGTTTTTCTTACCATCAAAACTTAGTTGATACACAGCTTCGTTTTCTGTAGATTTGATAAAAAGGTTGTAATCTTCGGTGTAAGCAATCCACCTTCCGTCTGGAGATTTACTTTCAAATACATTAGTTTCTTTCTCTTCTTTCTCTTCGGAAGGAGTCACTCTTTTTGTGACATTATTGTACAAATAGTGAGTTCCTTTATATGAAAATGCAAGCACGCCATTTTCCTTTTTTTCAATATCTCTTATTGATATATCTGAAGCCTTAATACTATCCTTAGCTAAGGTATTAAGTTGATTGGTCAAACTTTGATGATCAAATAACGGAGTCACTTCATAGTTTGAAAAAGAAACCGTTTTGTATGCTTTTCCGTCCTTAGAATGGTTCAGAAACCAAAGCCCCGAATTATCTTCAAACCAATGGGCTTGGGTATATAAATTAAAGACCGTTTTATTGTTATAATTAGCATACATAAAACTCACAGCTCGCTGGTAATCGTCTTTGGTGATCTCCTGAGCCTTCATATGCAACGGAAAAATCAACATTCCTAATAGTAGTAAAACAATGTATTTTTTCTGCATAGTTCTTAATTAATTTAGATCACCGAAAATCCAAATGCATAGGGATCGTCGTCATCAATGGTAATTGTGTTGTGACCATAGATTCGAGCCCATCCTTGGACGCTTGGTATTATTGCTTTTTTTCCATCCAACTGGGTTTCTGTTTCAATGCGCCCTATAAAGGTTGATCCAATAAAACTTTCATGGATAAAATCGTCTCCCGGTTTTAATTTTCCCTTGGCATACAATTGCGCCATACGTGCCGATGTTCCTGTACCACAGGGGCTTCTATCTATGGCTTTGTCTCCGTAAAAAACGGCGTTCCTTCCGCTTGATTTTGAATCCAACGGTTCTCCGGTCCATAGCAGGTGTGTTACATCACGAATTGTGGCATCTTCAGGATGAACAAACATATCGGGGTATTTTGCATTAATGCGCTCCCTAACAATCTGTGAATACTGTATGATTTTACCCGCTGTATAGTTTTGAATTCCTGTGAAATTTTCTTGAGGATCCACAATGGCATAGTAGTTTCCTCCATAGGCCACGTCAAAAGTAAGTGCTCCCAGTTCTGGACAGTCTATGGTCAAATCTTTTGCAGCCAAATAGCTCTTTACATTAGTGAGTTTCACCCAATCTACCTTTTTTCCCGTTTGTTGATAATCGATCTCCACTAAACCCGCCGGAGCTTCCATACGTATCTTCCCAGGAGTTTTAGGCACCACTAGACCTTCCTCTAAGGCAATGGTAATAGTCCCTATGGTGCCATGACCACACATAGGTAGGCATCCAGAGGTTTCAATAAACAGTACGGCAAAATCATTTTGAGGATTGTGGGGTGGAAATAAAATGCTCCCGCTCATCATATCATGACCTCGGGGTTCAAACATAAGGCCTTTTCTAATCCAATCATATTCTCTTAAAAAATGTTGGCGCTTCTCGCTCATCGTTGCCCCTATAAGTTCGGGGCCTCCTTGGGCGACTACACGGACAGGATTTCCGCAGGTATGAGCATCTATGCAATTGAATACACTACGACCCATTCTTGTTTCTCTCAATATAAGCATCCATTCGCTGTTCTAAAATGGATAGCGTTACTGTACCCTGTTCCAAGATAATTTCATGGAACTCTCTAATATCAAATTTGTTTCCTAATTGAGCCTTGGCCCTTTTCCGAAGTTCTCTAATTTTCAGTTCTCCAATTTTATACGATAATGCTTGTCCCGGCCACGAAATATATCGATCGGTTTCTGTATTCACTTCATGCAAAGACAAAGCGGTATTCGATGCCATAAAATCTACCACCTGATCTCGAGTCCATCCTTTGGCATGAATCCCAGTATCAACTACCAAACGACAGGCCCTCCACATTTCATATGTAAGTTGTCCAAAACGTTCGTAGGGTGTCGTGTACATGCCCATTTCTGCGGCCAAAAATTCGGTATATAAACCCCAACCCTCTCCATAGGCCGAGAGATACATATTGCGTCTAAACTGCGGAATACTATCTCCCAATTCGTTATTCAAACTCCCCTGCAAGTGATGTCCAGGAACCGCTTCATGCACCGTCAATGACGGCAAGGTATATAGTGGTCTACTTGGCAAATCATACGTGTTCACCCAGTAATAACCCGGTGATGTACTATTCTTACTAGTACCTACATATCTCCCTCCCGTATATTTGGGAGCGATGGCATCTGGTACCGGGGCGACACCATAAGGTTTTCTAGGCAGTGTTTTGAAGAATTTGGGCAATTGTTCATCCGCTCTTTTCGCCATATCGCGGGCTATCATAAGTAATTCTTTGGCGCTCTTTGCATAGAACTGCTCATCGGTTCTTAAAAATTGAAGAAAATCGGCAAAGCTTCCTTTGAAGTTCAATTCTTCAATAATCTTTGCCATTTCGGCTCGTATTCTTGCTACCTCTCCTAAACCAATTTGATGAATGTCATCTGCCGTATATTGAGTGCTTGTGGTATAGTAATTAATTCTGTTTTGATAATAGTCCTTTCCATTTGGAGTTTCGGAAGCTCCTATAGATGTTCTTGTCTTCGGAAAGTATTCTTCTTCAAAGAATGTTTTAATCCTTTTAAATTGAGGAATCACATGATTTGTAATCGCTTTTTTCGCTTCTCGCAATACCGAATCTTTTTGCGTCTGACTTAAACTTTCCGGTAAATTTTTAAAGGGGCCGTAAAAGTAGCTTTCCTCGAAACTGGATACGATATGTGAATCATAACTGGATTCATAGCCTTTAAAAATAACTCTAGGCTGAGACACTCCTTTTTCAAGCCCTTCACGAAGCAACGGAAGGTACTGATCTACATAGCCCGGAATCGCATTAAGTCTGGTCAAGTAATTTTTTACCTGCCCATAGTCGTTTAATGGTCGCACCATATACGGAAAACTCACATGGAACCCCGAATCTGAAAGTAAGGGATTCAAGAACCTCTCAAAGGTGTAAAAATCAACGCCATCCTGCAATCGAAAACTTAGTAATGTCAATGAAATTGCTTCGGTTTCTGATAAGTCATCGGAAGAAATTTTGTTTAATTTTTCCAGCTGTTTTGTAGCAAAATCCGCCTCGCTCTTAAAATAGGCCCTTGTAAACAATCCCATGGGATATTCTTTTCTGTCATATCCTTGGTGTTCTTCTACTTCCGATATAATGATAGCCAATGTTTCCGAAGGAGATTGCGCAAAAAGACTTGACGTCATACAAATAGCAACGACAAGTAAAGCAGACCTAATTTGTCTCATAATTTTTATGTTAAGTAGGGAGGCAATAATGCTTCAGGAAAATCCTGAAACGAAAAGGGCCTCACCCAACGTTTAATACTATGTACACCAACGGCTGTAAATCGGCTATCACTTGAAGACGGATATGGCCCACCATGAGTCATTGCATCACATACCTCTACACCGGTAGGAACTCCGTTAAAAATAATACGCCCCACTCGATCTTGCATAACCTCGACCAAACTTTGTAGCGAATTGTAATCTGCTTTTTCGGCCAAAATAGTTCCAGTAAGCTGTCCTTCCATTCCAGAAATAATTTCCAACAATTGTGCTTGGTCTTTGCACTGCACAACCAATGAAAATGGACCAAACACCTCTTGATGAAGTTTAGAATTACTCAGAAAAGTATCCCCTGAAACCGTAGCTACTTGCGCTTCCGCAAAATTGGCCGTTGTAC
>Ga0316204_10006128_pt1 | contig 18878 bp, 16 predicted proteins | sample 6monrhotite_MG_2_FD_205661 | JGI IMG/M metagenome (GOLD analysis project Ga0316204, IMG submission 205661) | Microbial mat bacterial communities from mineral coupon in-situ incubated in ocean water Damariscotta River, Maine, United States -... | ecosystem: Environmental > Aquatic > Marine >...
GAAGAACAGCTAGTGGCTCTTGAGAAAAATCAGGCGCCTCGTCAATTCAAACGCCGCGACGGTTGGCAAAAACTCCAGATATGGGGGATGGGGATCGCCGCTCATGACGTGGATGGTGACGGCTATCTTGAGTACGGCTTGACCAGTATGGGAGATACAAAAATTCAACGCCTGGAGCGCCCTCGCGATCAGGAGCCTGTCTATGAAGATATGGCTTTCGCCTGGAAGGCAACGGCCCACCGGCCATACACGGGTAGCGATCAGCGGCCCTCAACAGGTTGGCATATCGAGTTTCAGGATTTTAACAACGATTCCCGCGCTGACCTGTTCATTGCCAAAGGCAACGTAGAAGCCATGCCTGATTTTGCCGATGAGGATCCGGATAACCTGCTCATCGGTCAAGCCAATGGAGAATTCGTGGAAACCGGCCTGGAGGCCGGTATTGCTCAGAATACCCGCGGCCGTGGCGCTGCAATCGCTGACTTTAATCTCGACGGCATGCTTGATATCGCTTTGGTCAATAGAGAAGGAAGAATGGCGTTATGGCGCAATCAAGGTCGGCAAATCGGCCCAGCCAGGTTTGGCCCGATAGGGAACCATGCCGCCATCCGCTTAAAACAATCGGGTCCGAACCCCAACGGCATTGGCTCGGAAGTTCGCATCCGTGTCGGCACCCGCGATGTATCTCGTGAAGTTTTGGTCGGTGGAGGCCATGCCGGTGGCACTCACGACTGGATTCATTTCGGCTTGGGAGTTGCGGACCGGGTGACGGTTCGGGTGCGCTGGCCCGACGGGAAATGGGGACCGTGGAAACGCCTGTTCGCCAACCAGTACGTGGTGATTGATCGGGACAAAAAGGACCCGATCATCTGGCAACCTCCCGTCCATTAGACGCACTCTCCTGTCTAGAGGGTCGGTGCAATTGCACCCTTTCGCGTGTGAAGGTGCGCCGTCCGCTCTTGAACCCCTAGAGAGGCACAGCCAGTTCCTGAATTGCGGAAACGGCCGAGCGACAATCAAGAATAACCGGGTCAACAGTTTCCCTGGTGCGGTTGATGGCATCGCTGCCGCCGCTTTATGTGAAGCCTTGCATCGTGTTAGATTGTCGGGAGGAGAAGCCGCTTAACGCAATTTGGGAGACCCATGAATTCATTGATCATCCGCCCAGCAACTGAAGACGAATTTAGCGTCACAATCGACTGGGCCGCTGCGGAGGGTTGGAACCCAGGACGAGACGACTTGGCCGTTTTCCATGCCACTGACCCGGATGGGTTTTTAATGGGTTTCGTTGATGGCAAAGCTGTATCATCTATTTCCGCCGTTCGCTATGGCACCCATTACGGATTTTTAGGCTTTTACATCGTCCGCCCAGATGTCCGTGGGAAGGGTGCTGGCATCGCCACATGGGAGGCGGGCATGGCGCATTTGCAAGGGCGAACCATCGGCCTCGATGGCGTCGTCGATCAGCAGGACAACTATAAAGAAAGCGGCTTTGCCTACGCAGGACGAAACGTTCGCTACACCGGCGTTCCAGATACAACTTCAATCACCACACAGATGCCCGTTCACAACGTGACGGCGGAACACCTGCAAGCCATTGTCGATTTTGATCAATCCTACTTTCCAGCCCCCCGAAGTCCATTTATCAAATCTTGGATTATGTCTGATACAGATAACAGCCGGACAACCAAAATTGTGCTTAAAAACAATCGTATTTCTGGTTATGGGGTCATCAGAACCTGTGTCTCTGGCTATAAAATCGGGCCCCTTTTTGCCGAAACGGAAGACATCGCGCAAGCGCTGGCCAGGGAACTCTGCGCTGCGACTGACAGGGGCGCAGAAGTTTCACTCGACACCCCAGAAGACAACCCAGCGGCCGTTCAGCTTGCGCAATCGCTTGGTCTTAGTCCGGCCTTCGAGACGGCACGCATGTATAAAGGAACCGCGCCCGTAATCCCTATAAGCGGTATTTACGGGATTACCTCATTCGAGTTGGGTTAATGGGCTTCCGATCGAAGGAAAAGGGCCCTATCAGTTAAAAACGTCCTCTACGGCTTTGACCGTGGCACCAATGACGATGTCTGCCTCCGATTGGTTAAGGCAGAGTGGTGGCGCCAATCCGATAATGTCACCCTGTGGCATGGCCCGGGCGATGACATTTTGCGTGAGAAGCGCCGCATTGACTTTCGCTCCCATGGTGAGCGCAGGATCGAAGAAGGTATGCGGATCACGATCTTCAACAAATTCGACGGCCATCAACAGCCCCTCACCCCGGATGTCACCGACGTTCGGGTGCTCACCCAATGCATCTTGCAATCCCTGTTTAAAATAGCTGCCAACCGTCGCCGCATTTTCAACCAGTCCCATTTTATCGATCAGTTTCAGATTGGCGACCCCCGCAGCTGCACAAATCGGGTGGGCGGAATACGTCCAGCCGTGGCCAATGGCACCAAATTCATCCGTGCCCTGCTCCAACACTTTCCAGACTTTTTCAGAGATAATAGAGGCCGACAAAGGTGCGTAGGCCGATGTTAAACCTTTGGCGGACGTGATAATATCGGCCTCTATGCCGTAGTGAGTGCTGCCGAACATGTTACCTAACCGGCCAAACCCGGTAACAACTTCATCAGCGATCAGCAAGATATCGTATTTACGCAGGACGGATTGGATGGCCGCCCAATACCCCTCGGGTGGTGGCACCAGGCCGCCGGTACCCAGCGCCGGCTCACCAATAAATGCGGCGATTGTATCTGGGCCTTCTGCCGAGATCATCTGTTCCAATTTTTCCGCACAGTGCGCAGAAAATGCCTCTTCACTCAGGCTTCGGTCTTCACGCCGGAAGTAGTAAGGTGCCTCGGTATGGACAACTTGCGAAAATGGCAGGTCGAATTTTTTATGAAACAGTTCCAGACCCGTAAGCGACCCGGTCATCAGACCGGAGCCGTGGTACCCGCGCCAGCGCGAAATTATCTTTTTCTTTTCCGGCCTCCCCAACACATTATTGAAGTACCAAACCAGCTTGATATTGGTTTCATTGGCATCTGAGCCGGAAAGGCCATAATAGACCTTGCTCATGTTGTCAGGCGCGCGGTCGAGCACCATTTTCGATAAGGTTATCGACGCCTCGGTACCGTGCCCCACATAAGCGTGATAATAAGCCAGCTCTTTGGCCTGCTCGGCGATGGCATCGGATATTTCGGATCGGCCATAACCAACGTTCACACAGTAAAGCCCGGCGAACGCATCCAGCAATTTGTTGTCATCACGGTCACGGATGTAGACCCCTTTGCCGCCAGTTACGATCCTGTTCGACACTTCCCCTCTGGCGAATTGCGCGAGATGGGTTGATGGGTGGAAAAAATTTTCCCGGTCCCATTGATCAAGCAGGTCATTTCTTAACATGTGTTCCTCCGGGCCGTTCGGCCAAAGACAGTTGAAACAACCTACCAAAACCGTCGACCCGGCTCGGGTTATTCATGAGTTGCAAACAGTGCCAGACCAGCGCCTGATTACTCGTTACAACGGGTTTTCCAAGTTTTTGCTCAACGTCATCAATCACGGAAGCGGAACGGATGGCTGTGCACGAAATAAACAAGGCATCGGCATCGGGATTACAAATTTGCAGGGCGGCCTCGGCAATGGCTGCGCGGGGCAAACCTGTCATTTCAATATCATCTTCCAGACCGAACCCGTCAATATTGAGGATTTCAAATTCTTCGTCTTGAAAACATTTTTGAACGGATTGATTAATCTGATCAGAATAGGGCGTCAGGACGGAAATTCGTTTTGCGTTAAAAGCGCGTAGGGCTTCGCTCGCCGCCAGAATGGGATTGGTGCTCGGCACGCCCGGTTGGGCGATTTGGATAAGTCGCTGAAGTTCATCGCCGCCAATGGCTGCGGTCCCTGACGTACATCCGTAAATCATAACATCAACACCCAAGCCAGGAAGCACACCGCTGGCCGCGCGCGTGATGTCACCCGCCATGGCCCGTAAATTTTCTATGGTGAGCGGGTTCGCGTTGAGCACCCGGTTGGTGAACAAATCGACGCCGTCTGGCAAGATTCGGCGTAAATCCGTTTCGCTGTTGTAATCAGTCGCCAAAGCCAGCAGGCCAATACGGCCTCCCGGAGCAATATCCTCAAGGGTGTAGGAGACGTCCATGCTCATGATCCAATAATCGGAAGTTCAGGAGCCGCACGGCGACTCAAAAGTTCGGCGCCATCTTGCGTAATCAAAATGTTTTCTTCGTGGACCATTTGCTTTCCGGATGCAAATTCCATGCCCGGTTCCAGGGTCAAGACCACGCCCGGCTCAAGCACCGTCCGGTCATCCGCGGTATTTGACGGCCATTCTGTCAATTCTATTCCCAAACCGTGTCCCAGACGTCCAACAGAATTTCCCATAGCACCGCCCGCTTCCATCACCATCCACATAGCCGCCCAGACGTCAGTTGTTGTGGCACCCGGTTTTGCCGCTTCAAAACCGGCGTCCGTTGCTTTGTAGACAACATCATAGGCGCGGCGCAATGCATCGTCCGCATAGCCAAAGCCAAAATTGCGATCAAAATCACAGAAATACCCGTCGTAAGTTGTGCCGGTATCGATGATGAGAACGTCGCCAGCCTCAAGTACGCGGTCGGTTGGTCCCATGATAATACTGTCATATCCGCCCGGCCCCGAACCGGCGATCAGATATGGCGTATAATCCGCACCCCTTTGCAATAAATCGATGCGCATGCGATGACAGTTCTGGCGTTCACTTTCCCCGACTTTTAAAGACAGCGGCAACGCGTCAAATGCATCCGACGTCAGCTCACAGATATAGCGAATTTTCTCGATCTCGGCGGGTGACTTCACATAGCGGATTTGGTGGAGCAAAAGCGATGCATCCGCGACCTCCAGAGATGGAATTTCAACCAGCAGGCGTTGATAGTCGCCCGCAGGCATTCGCAGCGAACTTTCATGACCTAAGGGCACACCCATTCGCCCAAACCGCTTCGGCAGTCTTGCAATCACGTCAGCCAGCAAGGTGATGCCATCATCACTGGGCTGGGGGGCTGGCCACGTATGGATGTCCTCTACCCAAGTTGCTGCCATACCGGCAGCGCCGATTTCCGGGATCACAGCGATCGGCTTGCCCGACAGCGGCAACAGGACGAACCACGGCCGGGTCGGGCTTTCCCAAAATTGGGTAAAAAATCCGGTGTAGTAACGAACGTCTGGTTCCGTGGTCAGCAAGATGACGTCGAGCGATTGCGCATGCATGCCCGCCTGCAGTTTTTGCATGCGTGCTTCAAATTCAGATAGCTCAAAGCCTCGCTTGGGAACAGGGCGCATCCGTTATTAGACCTTCCCTGCGCTCAATTGATTTTCCACCAAACGAACCCAAAACTCGGCTCCCGTTGCCAGGATTTCATCGTTAAAATCATAATTGGGGTTGTGCAACCCGCATCCTCCGGGCCCGACACCGCCGTTGCCAAGTAACAGATAACAGCCAGGTTTCTGTTGAAGCATGAACCCGAAGTCCTCCGACGCCATGATCGGCTGACAATCGGCATTTACAGTCTCAACCCCAAAAGTATCACGCGCGACTTCTGCGGCAATGGCGGCTTCCTTTGGTGTATTGATGGTCGCTGCAAATTCGCGGGAATAGGCAAACGAATGCTCAGCACCATGAGCAGCACAGATACCCGAGACAATGCGCGCCATTGTTGTCTCGATCAGATCCTGGATTTGAGGCGTAAAAGCGCGCGTGTCACCGCGCAAGATAACTTTGTCCGCAATTGCGTTACGCGTCGCATCGACCGAAAAATCGGTAACCGAGACGACGCCGTTATCTACCGGATTAAGCGCGCGGGCGACAACGGTCTGCAACGCGGTGACAATTTCCGATGCAACGACAATTGGATCAACCGTCAAATGCGGTAACGCCGCATGCCCACCTTTGCCCTGTACAACAATCTCAAAATTATCCTCACAAGCCATTATCGGACCTGAGCGAATTGCAAAATGACCGGTTTCGATGGACGGCATGTTGTGAATTCCATAAACGGCTTCTATGGGAAAACGGTCGAACAATCCGTCTTCGATCATGGCGAGCGCGCCACGGCCATGTTCCTCAGCGGGTTGGAAGATGAAGACAACGGTCCCGTCGAACTGATCGTTGCTGGCAAGCAATTTGGCAGCACCTAGCAACATCGACGTGTGACCGTCATGCCCGCAGGCATGCATTTTCCCCTCGTGATTTGATCTGTGTGCGAACGTATTTTGCTCCGATATGGCAAGCGCATCCATATCGGCTCTCAGGCCAATACATTTAGTCCCAGCCCCGCGTTTCAAGACACCAACAACGCCCGTCTTACCGACGCCCTCGTGCACCTCAATCCCAAAACTTCGCAACAACTCCGCCACACGTCGCGATGTACGGTGTTCTTCAAAACCCAGTTCCGGATGTTTGTGAATATCATGACGCCAGTCGATCATTTCAGCGATCAAGTCATTGGCTCCCGGCGAAATTTCGTTCATTACCTAACCTTCCTCACGCCCTTCAGTTAACAGAACCAGACAGTGACTGTCAGCTCCCGGCTGAATTTGGGTAATACCCGCAAAAGAAGCAGCACCGCTGGGGGTCGTTGAAAAACCGTGTTCGCTTAAAAGCGACGCGGCAGCCAAAGCTTCGTCATCCGTTATCGTCACAAAGATATCCGCGTCTTGTTTGAGTGCGTGAAATGCAATTAACGAAGCGTCCTTACAATCGAGGCGTCCCATGTTCGACTGGGGACCACCCACATTCGTGATTTGATCGGCCCTGATACTTTCCATTAAACAGGGTGCAGCTTCGGGTTCGACGACGATAATCGTCGGCTGGTTATCCCAATGAAGTCGAATATGAGCAGCAACCGCGGCGGCGAGCCCACCTACCCCGGCCTGCAAAAATACATGTGTCGGCCAGTTGCCGCTAGCTTCGAAATGATCACGACATTCCGCTGCCAATACCGTGTAACCCTCCATAACAAGAGCAGGACGTTCCAGGTACCCATCCCAAGACCCATCGGCGAGCAACAACCAATTGTTATCGTCCGCCAGCACCACCGCTTTGGCTACGCTCTCTTCATAAGTTCCTTCAACTCGCACCACGCGTGCATCGAGAGACCGGATCCGCTCGGCAAATGATTCAGGAACCGAAGAAGAAAGGCAGATAACCGCTTGCGCTCCGAATACACGCGCGCCAGCCGCAACTGATAGGCCGTGGTTGCCCGCGCTCGCTGTAATAAATGTCATTTCTGCAGCCGCACTCCTGGCAGCCGAACTTTCCAGGTCAGCCGTTTTGGCCGCATCAGAAATCATCTGCGCGACGGCGAATGCGCCGCCCAAGGCCTTAAAGCTGCCAAGCCGCATGCGTTTCGATTCATCCTTAAGGGTCAATGACCCAATGCCCTGCAATTCAGCGAGTGCTGGACACTCTATGATGGGGGTTGGCGCATAGACCGGGCATTGTTTTAACAAAGCCATCGGCCGTGTTGCATCAGCCCGGAACAATCGGGCTACAGGCGTATCGGCACGTAAATTATCAATTTTCATAATAAACTCAGAGTAAATAGATTAAATGATTTCTACATTGCAATTTTATCGAAATAATGACTATTTATTTCTCAAATTGAAGGTTTTGTAATAACTTTTATCGCAACGACAAAATGATTATGCACATCGCAATCAGCTCACTTTACCCGTTTCGTCGGTGGCTTATCTTGAGCAATCATGATCATTGGTATTGAGCCACAACCGATCTGAGGTGACCAAAATGAGTGCCCTTTCTAAAAAGGATATGATCATCCTGCGGCTTTTACAGGAAAACGCACGGGAAAAACTCGAAACCATTGCCTTCGAGACCGGCCTGTCCGTGGCGACGGTGCAGCGTCGTATAAAGCACTTGAAATCGGAAGGCGTGATTACGGGTGAATTAGCGCTGATATCGCCTGAGGCCGTCGGCTATTCGATGACATTTTTGATACTGGTTGAGCTTGAACGGGAACGACTCGATCAGGTCGACGCGTTTCGGCGCAAGGTGAGAGCCGAACCTCAAGTCCAACAATGTTATTACATCACCGGCGACGCCGATTTCGCGCTGATTGCACTAGCCAAAGACATGCAGGACTTCGAAGCTTTAACCAACCGATTGTTCTTTGACGATGCCAACGTGAAGAGATTTCGAACTTCAGTCGCCATGAACCGAACAAAAATCGGATTAACAGTCCCGCTGCTTTAGTGCTATTAAGGCCGCTTGATCAGAACACGTGTACTTACTGAGTCCGGCCTCAAGGCATTTGATTTGATTGTTCCGGTTTTAACCCAAGACGAGATTGAAAAGGCAGTCTTTAAAATTTCGTTGATACGGGTGCTGGGCTGGATGTGGTGTCTCGATAGGTTATTCACCAACCCAGCTATAGCATGTTCAATCGTTGGGTCGAGACTGGCAGGGTAAAGTCTGAAATCTATTTATATATTTCGTCGGATATATTTACATCCAGAGCGCCGACCGTGCTTGCATCAATACCCAATACACTGCCCAACTCCTGAAGGGTATCCTTCTCCGATTGCTCCAATACGCCATCAGATTCAATGATCGTCGCAGCCAACATAAGCAGCGTCGTCGTCCACTCCGAATCCCCTTTTGCCCCGGTCACATCATCCATCGCCTTTGCCCGACCCTTATCGGGGTCGTCTTTAATGGCCTGAACGTAGCTGGCAAACATATCCGTACCGAAGTCCCGACCAAACAGTTTGAGTTCGGCAACGACCTTCATCAACTTTTTGAGGGATGCATCTTCTTTTCTGCCGAGATCATCATCCGCCATCGCAGCCAGTGCACTGGCAGCCATGCAGGCCTTGAAATAGTCGTAGTTGCGCGCACGTTCTTTATTTTTTTTGTGATGTGCGACCAGTAAATTAAAAAATCCTGCCATAAGAACTCCCCTGTTTAGCTGTACCAGCAATTGGTCTCGTATTTCAATTTCTACCGCTTTAACGGACGCGGAATCAATGCCCAGATGTTCGCATACATCATCAATCGCATCGACTTCTTCGTCACGCACTATTCCATCCGCTTCGCCAATCGTGTGGCATAGAGTAACCAGCGACTGTGTCAGTTCGGCGTCATCGAGCGCCGGTTTTAAGGCCGCAGCCACCGCGATTCGCCCCTTTTCCGGATTCTTTTGCAAAAAATCGAGATAGTGTGCGTAGATTTCAATACCGTGATCGGAATCAAATAAATTAAGTTTTTCCAGAATTTTAATCCGTGTTTTTGCCGCAAGAGCCTCCCTCCGACATGCGATTCCGTCGGCCAGAGCAACCGCAGCAGCCGAGGCCATACACGCCTTCATGACCTAAAAATTCTGGGCCCGCAGTTTGTTTTTCTGATGATGTTGGATCAGTATATGAACGAAGTTCGACATAGGGCGACACGTATTAGATGGTTGATGGACATTAAGTCGTGATGGTATCCAGATCCTACCAACCCGATAGAAAGGATGCCATAGTCAGAAGCCCCCAGTCGGGTTATTTTTCTAACGACCGAGCAACAGACAATGGAAAGCCCCCAAAACGTCGAGCGCGCGCTGGAACTCTATCAATCTGGTCAGCTCGATGACGCCATTCAATGCCTCAGGAACCTGACCGAAAAGGAACCAGCCAACGCATTGGCCTGGGACTATTTAGGATTTTTTTTACGTGCGAACGGCGATTTGTCCGCAGCCCTGGACGCGGGCGGGAAGGCAACCAGCATCCAGCCCCCATCTCCGCAAGCCTGGAACAATCTCGGCAACACATACGCCGCTCTCGAAAACGATAACGGCGCGATGAAGAGCTACCAACGTGCTCTGGAACTTGCGTCAACCTATGCCGATGCCTGGGCGAACAAGGGCCTGACCGAAAAACGTGTTGGCAAAACAAACGATGCCATTGCGTCCTTCGTTCGAGCAGCTTCGTTGCTCGGCGACAATCCAGCGGCGCAAAATACCATCGGCAACCAATTGTTTGAGCTAAATGCCTATACAGACGCGGCCAGCTGTTATGTGCAGGCCGTCAACCAAGACCCGCTATTTGCAAATGCGTTCAACAATCTGGGCAACACCCGCCTCAAACTACTCGAGCTCGAACCGGCGATCAGCGCCTACCGCTCAGCTCTCGCTATCGAACCAGATCACCACGACGCTTTGAATGGATACGCGCAAACTCTATTGTTAAGCGGCGATTACGACGGGGGCTGGCGCGCTTATGAAGCCCGGCGAAACATCGAGGGCCAAAAAATAGCGACACCTTCTTGGACGGGCACTGGCTTAACGGGGAAGACACTTTGGCTTTATTCAGAACAGGGCGCAGGAGATACAATCCAGTTTCTGCGTTTTGTCGCACACCTGAAAAACACCGCCCACAAGGTGATCCTGAGTTGTCCCGCATCACTGGTTACACTTGCTGCACAAGTCGATGGCGTTGATGAGGCCGTAAGCCTCGGTGTTCTGCCCGACGCAGATCTGTCCGCACCTTTGATGTCGCTGCCTTTTTTACTTGGGTTAACCGAAATCAGCGACGTGGCCATATCGACGCCATATCTGACTTCCCCAACGCCATCTGAGCCAAAAACTGCGAACAACGCGGTGGGCCTCGTCTGGGCGGGAAATACCGATCATATCAATGATATCAATCGCTCTCTTGATCTGGCTGATCTCGCACCGTTGATGTCTCAGACAGCGTTTGATTTTTACAGTTTGCAACTCGGCCCCGCAAAAGACCAACTGGTGCAGCTCGACCCAAAGGATCGGATCACAGATTTAACCGATGCCATTTCCAGCTACGCCGACACGGCCAATGTGATCGACGGGCTCGACTTGATCATCACGGTCGATACATCAGTTGCACACCTGGCGGGCGCCATGGGTAAACCGTGCTGGGTTTTGTTGCCCTACGTGCCAGATTGGCGCTGGCAACTGAGCCGGGATGGCACAGTTTGGTACCCAAGTGTCCGATTGTTCCGTCAGCCTGTGCGCGGCGACTGGCGTTCGGTTGTTCAGTCCGTCATCGAAGCCCTAAACACCTATAAATAGGTCAGCATTAAAAGACAGTGGCTCGACGCTTTGCATTTGTTATAGTTAAGTCATCGTCAGCTCGAAAAGGGGAAATGAAAATGGGGAAATTCAAACAGGTCGTGATAACTGTTTCGCTTGCATTGGTGTTATCAACCGGGCTTGCAGCCTGTTCGCCAGAGGTCGGCAGCAAAGAATGGTGCGAGGACATGAAAAAGAAAGATAAGGCCGACTGGAGCACCAACGAAGCGGCTGATTTCGCGAAGAGCTGCCTGCTCTAATTGGACATCCGCCTCAAGATCACGTCTTTCGATTGTTTCTAGTGAATTTCGCATGTCTGGGCCGTGGTCCGTCCGAAAAGGTTGTGATTATCGCTTGAGATGCGCCAGAAATCAGTAAAGAGAAATTGATCAGGATTTTTCCATTCGATCCGTGACAGCCAATCATTGGCCTGCCATCATGAGGGAAATTGTCACCAAAAATAAAAAAACATAGGTTAATAAATGAACGAAGTGCCCACCATTGATCCAGAACTCCAACCCGACCAAAATACCGTTGATTTTGACCTCGCTCGGGCTTTGTCGTCTGTTGTATCCGTGCAGTGCAAGATTCCAGAAGAGGGCTTCACCGCCCAAAGCCTGGGGACAGAACGCGCTGGCCATGGAGTGGTCATTGGCGAGAAAGGCCTTATTCTAACCATTGGTTATCTCACCGTTGAAGCAGAAACGATTTGGCTCATCGATCATACGGGCGGAGCGGTTGCGGGCCATGTCGCTGCCTATGATCAAGAGACGGGATTCGGCCTCATTCAGGCGCTTGGAAAACTGAATGCGCCCGCCATGGAGCTTGGCAGTTCGTCCAAGCTGAGTATTGGCGAGGACGTTATATTGGCTGGTTATGGGGGCAAATCCGGCGCTATCAATGCACGGGTCGCCGCGAAACAGGAGTTTACCGGATATTGGGAATACCTGTTGGGCGAGGCCCTCTTAACAACACCTCCGCATCCTTTTTGGGGCGGTAGTGCGCTGATCAATTCAGCTGGAAAATTAGCGGGCATCGGCTCGTTGTTTATTCAGCAGAACGATGAAGATGGCCAATCTTTTGACGGCAATATGGTTGTTCCCATCGATTTATTACCCCCAATTCTGGATGATTTGATGACCTATGGGCGGGTCAACAAAAAACCACGCCCCTGGCTCGGCATACTGACGGCCGAAGTCTCAAACAAACTGGTGGTCGCTGGCGTTGTTGACGATGGTCCGGGCGATAATTCGGGGCTTGAAGTGGGCGATATTCTGCATTCCATTGACGGGCATCCCATCGACGACTTGGCAACGTTTTATCGAAACCTTTGGTCCAGCGGCGACGCAGGTGTCACGCTGACCCTGACCATCTATCGCGAAGACAAAATCTTCGAAGTTGCGGTTCCAACCGGTGATCGTGATACCTATCTGGTTAAACCCAAAATGCATTGACGGGTCATGCAAAATTCTCCCGTCATTCCTGAAACAATTGATATTCACGACGGTGATTTGCTGCTCTACCAGGGTATCTACCCTGAAAATACAAGTGCCAAACTGTTTGATGAGCTCTCCAATGACCTGGATTGGACGCAAGAGAAATTATTTCTGTTTGGCCGAACCATCCCCATGCCGCGATTGACCGCCTGGTACGGAGACGCACCCTACACCTACTCAGGGATTGAGCATCAACCAAGGTCTTGGCCGCCTGTGCTGGTTAAGCTACGCCAGCGGGTCGAAAAACTGACATCTCATCGCTTCAACACGGTCCTTTTGAATTTCTATCGTGACGGAACCGACAGCATGGCTTGGCACAGTGATGATGAACCCGAGTTGGGAACAAACCCGGTGATTGCATCCTTGAATTTCGGCGCAACCCGTCGATTTCGATTTCGCCGAATTGATGATAAAAAACAATCCGTCGCCGTTGAGCTGTCAGATGCGAGCTTGCTGCTGATGGCTGGTCCCATTCAGCATCATTGGCAACATGCACTACCAAAAACCAAAAGACCAGTTGGCCCACGCATCAATTTAACTTTTCGTTATATCGCGCCCTAGAGGCTCTAACCTGCTCCCGGATCAATCGAGATCCAAGGGGTAAACAGGCCGCCGGACTTTTTTGTATTCAAGTTCTTTATAATTGCGAGACGTTAATCCGCCGCCTCCATCGACCACAATGACTTCGGATGCGATGGGGGCAAAAGCGGCGCGGAAATGATGGGCTGACTTGACCACGACAACGGCCTTCGAGCGGGGATCAATATTCGCATGCTCAAAAAACTTGAGATCATACAACTGGAACCGACCGCTGGTCAGGAAAACATCGATCCCGCCGACCCGCAAGACCACCGTCGGCCCCATGGAAATGCGTGAGCCCGCCATCATCGGGCCGGCCAGTGTTAGCGCCCCATCGGTGACCGCTACCACATGACCAGTCACGGGAATTGGCTCGCCGTAACGCGCATCAATCTTGCCACCTATGGCTACAACCACGTGGGCCCCCAGCCCCTGCTCAATACAGGTTCGAACAGCGACCGGGTCATAAAGCAGTCCATAAATTGCACCTTGAACATTGGCATCAATCATCGCTTTTAGGAGCCGTGTGCCATCCCCGTAGCCGCCGCCACCCGGATTGTCGGCGAAGTCCGCCAGAACGATTGGGGCTTTGCGTTCGCCAGCCGACTGTATAGCCGATATGGCCTGTTCAACGGTTTGTATGTCGATGCTGATCCGCTTGCGGCTTTGCCAAAGTTCACCCATCAGTTTATCCGCCAGCTCCCTATGGGCGGGCGAACTTCCATCACCAACAACCACGACACTTGGCCCCGTTTCGTCAATATCGGCCCATGGAAAACCCGCTGCAACTGTGCAGGAAAGAACGCCAGGAACGTTGGCGACGCCCGCTTTTGCGCTTTCAAGCACCTCGGTCATGGGGCCGGGTGCCGTTGTTCGTCCATGGTCGGCACCATCCAGCATTTGGCCACGGGACACCACGACATACGGTTTGATCTCGCCATTCAGTGTTCGCTGCAACAATCGGGCCGCATCCGTCGCTGTTTGGTATTGATCAATATGCGGATAGGTTCGGTAAATGGTAATGATATCAGCCATTTCCGCCATCACGTCCGTTACATTGGCGTGCAAATCAAGCGTCACTGCGATCGGTGTATCAGGCCCGACCACGTCGCGAACCCGACGCAAAAGTGCTCCTTCCCCATCATCGACGTGCGAACAAACCATGGCCCCATGCAGTGCCAAACAGACCGCATCGAAGGGGCCCTGGTCTTTCAGTGCATCGGTGATCACGGTGCTGACGTGTTCGAACACATCTTCCGCGACCTTGCCCGATGGTGTTGCATTGGCGAAAACCGGATAGGTTCCGTGCCATTCAAACCGCTCGCAGGCATCCATGAAAGCTGCGATCTCGGTTCTGGTACCACGCATAAATTTGGTGACGTCATCCCCGTAATAAAGAGATCGCGCTTTATAGGAATCGAGCGTCGTCGGCAACTGACTAAAGGTGTTGGTTTCATGCATGAAACCAGCAATCAGGACCCGTTTATTCATACCTACGCCTAACTTGCCAAGGCAGCTAGGTCGGGACGGGGGCGTGTCATAGCTGGCTGGCTAGCCAGATGTCTTTCTAGCGCATAGGCGGCTTGAAGAACAAACCGGTCTGAGCCATTTGGTCCGGCTATCTGAATCCCGAACGGCATCCCCTTGTGATCGACACCCACCGGCAATGAACAAACCACTGGCAATGCCATTGTCAGACCATAGCTCAACGCCAGCCAACGCATGTAAGTTGGCATTTTTTCGCCATTGATTTCTTCGACAAACCACTGCTCATGCGGGAACGGTGACACGGAGGCTGTCGGGCAAATCAACAAATCGACATCCTCAAACATATCCATCACATTTTGGTAGATCTTTGACTGTTCGGCATTGGCCCAACCCACATCACCGGCCGAATATTCCAGTCCGCGTGTCACGTTATCGATGACATTCGGCCCCAGGATATCGCTGTGGTTTTTTACCCGCTCTGCATGCGCGCCGATGAAATTAACGCCCCGCGTAATCTCAAACGCTTCGTGGACGTCCAGCAACTCTGGGTCACGGTCCTGAGCTTCCGCAAAAACGCCTCTGAATGTAGAGCACTTTTCGTTAAAAACTTTGCGGATATCGTTATCAACAGGCGCACATCCCAAATCTTCCGAAAACGCCACGCGCAGGGAGCCCAGATCAATATCACCAAGCGGTTCCAGCAGTTCCGTGTCTACGGCTTGAGAAAAGGGATCGCCAATATCTGCACTGGTCAGAGCGGCGATCATCAGCGATACATCGGCCACGGTTCGTCCCATGCCGCCTTGGACGGAATAAGGATTGAGAGCAACGGAGCGCTTCGGCACCGGAACAACGCCAGGAGACGGCCTGAAACCGGTCACACCACAGAACCCGGCGGGCGTTCTTAAGCTTCCGCCATAATCGGAACCGCTGGCAAGCGACACCATTCCGCAAGCCAGGGCTGCAGCCGATCCGCCAGAAGAGCCAGCGGGCGTCAGGTCGGGATTAAACGGGTTCCCCGTCGCGCCGTAAACGCTATTGCGGGTATTTGCACCCGCACCAAATTCTGGTGTGTTGGTTTTTGCTAAAATGAGCGCGCCTTCATCACGCGCATTGGAAACCGACAGATCGTCTTCTTCTGGCACATGGTTTTCATAGATCATCGACCCATAGGTCGTCCGCAAACCGGCGGTCGCCTCTAAATCCTTGATACCAACCGGCAATCCATGCAGCAGTCCCAGGTCATCGCCATCGAGAACGGCTTTTTCCGCATCTTTGGCTTGCGCACGGGCGTTTTCGACATCCATGGCGACAACCGCATTGACGCGTCCATTGACGGCTTCAATCCGTTCCAGCGAACTTTCCAGCAGCTCAACGGGGGAGATTTCTTTCGTACCAATCCGTCGACGCTGTTCAACGGCATCCAAATCACATAATGACATTCGTTCTGTTCCTTTAATTAGTCAGGGAATTTATCGGCATAGAGTTCTCCTCCTGCCGCCCAGTTTTCTTTTTTGATTTCATCGATAATCACGTGTACAGACGCTTCTCCGACCCCGGTCACACGGACCATCTCAGCCGTCAATGCCTGAACCAGTTCCCGCTTTTTCTTACGATCCCGGCCTTCAAACATTTCGATACGTAGTATTGGCATCATTCAAATCCTTACTCTATCGGGGTATCCCCCGCTCCCAGGTCCCACCAAATACCTGCCATAACGGCAAGCGCATTCCGGCTCACGTGTTCCAGGATATGTTCATTAGGCGCATGCTGTGAACAGGACGCATAACTATGAGGGACCCAAATTGTTGGCATAGCCAAAATTTCAGAAAAAGCATCATTAGGCAAGGAGCCGCCCAGATTGGGTAAAACGTCGACGGTTTTCCCCGTGGTTTTTTCAATGCAGGCAATCGTCCATTTTGCCCAAGGATGGTCAGGATCGAGCCGTGTGGCGGGCAGTGTATCGCGCAAAGCCACCAGTTCAATCGCCTCAAACCCGTTGCTGTCCAGGTGTTTTCTCAACGCGGGTAAAAACAGCTTCGGGTCGGTTGGTGGTACGTACCGGATATGGCAGGTTGCTTCAGCGCTGGGCGGAATGGCATTAACCGGCGCATTAGGGTTGCCGGTTTTGTAGGCCAAAACCTCAAACGTGTTCCAGCCAAAGACTTTTTCGCCAGCCGTAAAACCAGGCTCGCCCCAATCTGGATTGATTTCCGGCGCGTCCTCACCGCCTTCCACCACCAAATTCGTAATCGCCGCTCGCACGGAATTGGACATCGCCTCGGGTGGCCGCAAAGCCTCTACCAGCACTTCTCCTTTTTCAGAGACAATGGTCGTCAAAGCGTGCGCCAGAATGATGCCTGGATTAGCGAGAAGTCCACCCCAATTGCCCGAATGGTGCGCCCCTTCACGCAATTTGAGGCTCATTTGAAAATTAAAAACCCCGCGCGATCCCATAAATATCGTTGGCCGATCAGGCGACAACCTGGGGCCATCAGACGCGATCAAAACATCTGCTTTCAAACGATCACTATGTTGGGCGCAAAATTCGCGAAGCCCCGGCGAGCCGCGTTCCTCTCCGGTTTCGAGAACCAGTTTTACGTTAAATCCCAGCTTGCCGCGCTCTTTGAGAACAGCGCGCATCGCTGCCAGGTTGATGGTATGCTGTGCCTTGTTGTCAGCTGTGCCGCGACCGTACCAGCGACCGTTCTGCACAACCACGTTCCAGGGCGACAGGCCGTCCGCCCACTGGTCATCATAGCCCCTAACCACATCCCCATGGCCATAGGTAAACACCGTCGGCAAGCCTTCACCCTCAAAGCGTTCACCTATTATAAAAGGCCCGCCATCTTCAACAGGATTGGCCAAAACCTCGCAAGCAAACCCCATGTCCTCAAGATACGGCGTCATTTCCTCTGTCAGGTACCTGAATAATTCCGGCGTTTGGTTCGGCTCCTGACTTTCCGTCCGAATAGCCACCCGGCGCGACAAATCTGTCAGAAACTGGCCGTCATCAAAATAGGCTTCAGCTTGGGCGATTGCGTTGTTTCGGCTCAACGGACATGTTCCTTGGTCTGATGATCGTTAGCGTGATGCAATATCCATAAGACCAAATTGGAAATAAGGCCATATGAGATGGTCATTTTTATCCGAAGATGTCGCTCTTGTAACGATCTACGTCGCGCACGAATGGCATAATAGATGAATTTTTCTATGGGTTTTGGTTTGCGAATAACTTATGAATCCTAGATGACATTTTGTGTTCTCACAGCGTTCATTTCCCATGAAACAGCGACCTTCAGCAAACGCTTGACCACCGTGCAGGATTTCCAGAACGACACGCTGTTCTTTGGTGACGAAATCGAAGCGCAAACGGCGTCTACCAACATGGAACCCGCCGGGTTTGTTAAGGCCGCATCCCAATACGATTGGCACCTGATCAACACCGTTGCGGCGGTGGCGACGCCTTCTGGTCCGGTCACCCGGGACGCCTGGGAGTTGTGCGCGACGTGCGTTCTTGATGCGGCACAGGCGCAAGCCTCACAGATCGATGGTGTTTTATTGAGCTTGCACGGGGCCATGGCGACGGAAGATGATTATGACGCGGAAGGGCTTTTGCTCGAACAGCTTCGCGGCATTCTCGAGCCCCAGATACCCGTTGCCGTCACTCTGGATCTGCATGCAAATGTGACGGACCGCATGGTCGAACATTGCGACGTCCTTTGTGCTTATCGGACCTATCCCCACGTCGATCAGATTTCCACCGTCATGAGAGCTGCCCAAATTCTGGATCGGACCATGCGTGGCGAGATTACACCCAAAACCCTTGTTGCCCGCCGCTCTATGGTAACCGGTCTTGATCATGGCCGGACAACGGTTGAGAACCCGATGACGGAACTGCTGGCTCAAGCGGATGTGCTGGAACGCGAGGATGATCAATTGCTGACCATCAGTCTGTGCGCCGGGTTTCGTTTAACGGATTTGGAACAGGCTGGGCCAAGCATTACCGTAACCAGCAATGGGGAATCCATGTCTTACGCCGCAATGGCAGAGCACTTTATGGATTTTGCCTGGCAACACCGGCATTTTGATTCAAATACCTACCTCACTGTAGATGCCTGTATGGAACATCTGGCAAGCCAGTCCTTTGATGGTGCGCCTCCAAAGGGCGGTCCAATCGTTATCGCCGATCACTCCGACAACCCAGGAGCTGGCG
>Ga0316204_10006131_pt1 | contig 18863 bp, 15 predicted proteins | sample 6monrhotite_MG_2_FD_205661 | JGI IMG/M metagenome (GOLD analysis project Ga0316204, IMG submission 205661) | Microbial mat bacterial communities from mineral coupon in-situ incubated in ocean water Damariscotta River, Maine, United States -... | ecosystem: Environmental > Aquatic > Marine >...
GCGTGTGTGACGCAAGCTGCACGGCACCGGCCACCAGACCTTGTCGACTTGACGCTAACGAATCGTCCGGGGATTCGTTAGCGCAGCGAGCACACGTCGAATCTACCCAGGGGCACCGCGCCGCCAATGACGGTCGGGAAGTCCAACAACCCATCAGGCAGCACGACGGCGCCTTGCCGTGACGCTCAAACACCGAGCCCGCGACTGCCGAACCGATCGAAGCGTCACCAAAAACATCCGCCAAACCGAGCCGAACCAGCCGAACCAGCCGAACCAGCCGAACCAGCCGAACCAGCCGAACCAGCCGAACCAGCCGAACCAGCCGAACCAGCCGAACCAGCCGAATCAGCCGACCCCAACGACCCCAACGAACCCAACGAACCCAACGAACCCGCCGACCCCAACGAACCCGACGAACCCAAACCATCAAACCAATCAAAACTACTCATAATAAACAACGTAAGACTGCATATCGATACGAGCATCCGTACTGGAATAACCATTATTGTAATCCGGCACGTAGTTAACCTCGCCCTCGAACAGTCCCAGATAGCTCATCGTATTCTCAACCCCAAGCGTGACATCCCCAGTGATATCCACGCTCCAAGGCCGCACCTCCAACCCCGGGCACCAACCCGCCCGTCCGAAGATCCAGGTACCGGCCTGATTGGGAATCACCCCCTCGCCCACCTGCTCAGCGCAGCCCCAGCGGCTACCCGACTCACCGTGGGTCTTGGTGTAGCTGGCTGCGTCGTTGACGGTGAAGCGGTGCTGGTGATCACAGAACTCCGCGCAGGCCTCGCGGGTGTTGCCGAAGCCGTGGCCGGAGATGACCGCGGTGACGCCGACGCGGGTGGTGGACGCGGGCGGGGTGAAGGTGACGGGTAGCTTTGAGTCGTGCCAGGTCTCGGTCCAGTCGCCGTTCAGGCCTTCGGCCTCGACCCCATCGGGGCCCGCCAGCGGGCGCCAGGCGCCGCCCTTGCAGCCGGTCGCGAGGTCCGCGCTGTCCGCGGGCTCGGCGGCGAGCGCGTCCTCCTCGTCGCCTTCGGCGGTGATGGTGCGGCAGATGTAGAGCGCGCCCTCGGAGAGGGTCCAGTCGAAGCGGCTCCACATGCCGCGGCTGACGGGCTGATCCTGCCCGTTCTCGGCCACCAGCCAGCCCGCCTCGTCATCCCGCTGGGTGATCGCCCAGCTCACCGGCTCGGCGTCGTCGATCCAGGCGGTCCAGGTGGTGTCGGTGATGCTGTGGTTCTGGCCCCAGTTGTAGCGCTCGTTGAAGGTGCCGCCGGTGTACAGCGGCTCCATGGCGACCGGGCGGGCGCCGACGCCCTGGTTGGAGAGGCGCACGTCGAGGGAGACGTCGTAGTACTGCTGGGTGTAGAAGCTGATTCGGCGCGTGCCGCCGTCCTGGAGCAGGGCCAGGAAGGGCGTGACGTCGTGGACCCAGCGCCCGCCGCGCCAGTAGGTCGTGATCCAGCGGCCGATCTCCGTGCCGCAGCTCTCGGCCTCGTCCTCCACGGTCTCCGGGTCGTCCGCGTCGCAGAGGTGGGCGTAGACGAGGTAGTCCCAGGCCGGGCAGTACACCAGCTCGGGGGTGTCGGAGCAGGCGAGAGCGAGGTCGAACTCCATGGTGTCGAAGGTCGCCATGGTCGCGGCGTCGGGGAACTCGATGTCCGCGTAGACCCGCGCGCCGGCCCAGCCGCCGTCGCTGGCGGGCTCGGAGGCGAAGGCGGTCAGGCTGGTGACCTCCCCTCGGCTGTCGAGCCAGTCCTGGCGGTCGGACTCGAAGTTGAAGTACTGCGGCTCGAAGGGGAGGAACTCCGGCGGGCAGGTGTTCCAGCCGTCGTAGGGATCGCAGTAGTAGCCCGTCTCCCGGGCGACCTGGAAGCGATCGATGGCGGCCCCGAACTGGGCGAAGGCGTTGCCGTCGTCGTACTCGACGTAGTTCTCGTCGTTGAGCGCGCCGATCCACTCAGCGGTCAAGGCGCTGTCCGCGACGTAGTGGATGCGGCCCGTCCAGTGCGCCGCGAGGTCGGCGTCCATGCTGTCCATGGCCGCCTCGACGCTCGACTGGGCGGTCTCCAGCACTGAGGTGATGGTGCCGTCGTTTTCGCTGTAGACCAGGAAGAACCAGTGCACATTGAGCGGCGCGGCCTCCAGCCACTTCTGCACCTCGTTGGCGCTGGTCACCTCGACCGGGAAGCTCTCGTTGAAGAGATTGACGGCGATGTAGGTGTCGTAGCCCGACCAGTTCTCCTGGAGGTTCCAGGCGCTGCCGTCGAGGAGCTTCCAGGTGAAGTCGGGCACGACCTCACGGAAGCTGCCGTTGACACCCGACGCGTCGAAGGGACGGATCGTCCACGTCTGCCCCTCGGTGAGATCGACCGGGGTCGTCGGCTCGGTCGCGGTGTCGTCGGTGCCGCCGGTCTCAGTCGCGGTGTCCGGCTGGGCGGTGTCGGTGTCCCCGGTGACGTCGGCGTCAGGCGTGGGTTCTTTGTTGTCACAGCCCGCGCCGATGAGCAGCGTCAGAATCAGAAAGTGCATTCGTGGTCTCCCGGCCGGGCCCCCAGCGTAGCGCGAAAGCCGCCGCTTGGAATAGAATCCGTGACCATGGGCGTACTGCTCTGCGAAACAACCGGCGCGCTCTACACCTTGAGCGCTCAGACGACCATCGGACGCAGCCGCGGCTGCGCCGTACGGCTGGACGACCGACGCGTCTCCGGGGAGCACGCGCGCCTCACCTGGAGCGGCGATCGCTGGCTCCTGCTGGATCTGGGGAGCCGCAACGGCACCTGGATCCGCAGCGCCCGCCTGGACGCCCAGCAAGGTGAGGGCATCGGCGTCGACGCCCGCTTTCACTTCGGCGCCCCGGGTGAAGACTGGCGGCTCCTGGACGCCGGGGCCCCGGAGCCCAAGGCCCGCGACATTGAGCGCGGGGAGATCCGAACCGCCCGCAGCGGGGTCATCCACCTGCCGAACGCCGAGGCGCCGGAGCTGGTGATCTGTCAGGACGCGGCGGGTCGGTGGCTGCTGGAGCAGGTCGGCGGCGCCAACGACATCCGCGAGCTGCGAGACCTGGAGCAGCTCACCGTCTCGGGGCGCGTCTGGCAGCTGCACATTCCGTGACAGGGGCGCCCGAGGTGTCCGACTGAAGTTCTCGGGTTCACCGCACCCGTAATGGTTGGACGAACACCGAACACCTCGGGCGCCGCCCACCTCAGGAGTAGAAGCCTCAGCGCGCCGGCGCCCTTTCGCCCCCTTTCGGGTCATCCCAGGCGGCGGAAGTCATCCCTCAGCGATCGGGCGTTTCGAGACGATGAGGCACGGGAACCTTCGTTCGCCGAGCAACATCAATGGCCAAGCCCGCGAGGAAGCCCGCCCCCGACGAGATCGCCGAGGTCTGCCGCTCGGCCGCCCCGGGCGCATCTGAGGCGCACCTCGTCGAGATGCTCCAGACCCTGAAGCGCCGCGAGCCGGGCGCCCTCCCGCCGCCGCTCACGCTCGCCCACAAACCCGCGGAGGAGCCAGAGTCCGCCAAGGACGTGGTGCGCTCTGCGGTGATCAAGGCCCAGGAGCAGGAGGCCTCCGCCCGCACCTCCCGCGCGCGCCTGCGCGCGCCAAAGAGCAGGACGAGCCGCATCGCCCTGGCGACCGCGAGCCTGCTGACGGCCGGGATGGCCGCGCACCTCTATCTGAGCGGCCCGACGCCGATCGCGCGGACGGACTACAGCCCGGATGTGGCCGACATCCTCCCGATCACCGAGCTGCACGATCACGGCGGCGACTGGACCGGGGTGGTCGACGCCAGCTGGGCGAGCGTCAACAACGCGGCGGTCGCCATGGAGGCCTGCGAGGAGGTCCGCGTGCGCGTCCTCGTCAGCGGCTCGCTGGATCTCTACACGACGGCCGGCCGCAAGCTCGTCACCTGCGGCCTCTGAAGCCGGGCGGGCTCAGAACCGGGTGGGGTAGAGGTCGGTCCAGCCGGGGGTATCGGCCTCGGTCGAGTCGTAGCGGATGATGGCGATCTGGCCGTTGTGGTCGATGTCGCAGTTCGCCTCGGCGCGGAACCAGGAGCCGTCATCCTGCGGGAGCGTCTCGTAGTTGCAGCGCACCGCCCCGTCCGGAACGAAGCCCAGCTCGGTCCAGCCAGCCATGGTGGGGTTCCAGTCGCGGAGCTTGTTGTTCGGGGTGGTGCCCGGGTTGCTCGCGGCGGTCGTAAACTGGTCGTAGGAGGCGCTGTAGGCGTACTGGGTGTTCACGATGGCGTCCAGGTGCAGGTACGCCTCCTGGCGCTTCACCTTGTAGTGGAAGACCCGGTACTCGGTGATGGTCAGTCCGGAGAGGACACCGACGATCGCCAGCGCCGTCATGAGTTCGATGAGCGTGAAGCCTCGGCGCACCGCGCCCTCCCTGTTTCTGCGGACTGCAGGTATCCACGACAGGGTACGGATCGTCAGTAAGGTCGCTTGAATACTGATCTTGCCTGCTCGATCGCCTCGCGACGGCAGCAGCCGTCCAGGTGGTCGTTGACCATGCCCATCGCCTGCATGAAGGCGTAGGCGGTGGTGGGGCCGACGAAGCTCCAGCCGCGATCCTTGAGGGCCTTGGAGAGCGCGGCGGAGGTCGGGGTCTTCGCCAGCGGTGCGAGGGTCGCGTAGTCGAAGCGCGTCGGCCGCTCGCCCTCGGCGGGCTCGAAGCGCCAGAAGAACGCCCCCAGCGAGCCGCGCTCCTGGACCAGCGCCAGCGCGCGCTGGGCGTTGTTGATGGTCGAGCGGATCTTCTTCTCGTGGCGCACGATGCCCGCGTCGCTCATGAGCCGCGCGACGTCCGCCTCGTCGAAGCGGGCGACCGCCTCGAAGTCGAAGTCGGCGAAGGCCGCGCGGAAGTTCTCCCGCTTTCGCAGGATGGTCAGCCAGCTCAGGCCGGCCTGGAAGCCCTCCAGGCAGATCTTCTCGAACAGGCGCCTGTCGTCGTCCTGGGGGAGGCCCCACTCCTCGTCGTGGTAGGCGATGTAGTCGGGCTGGTGGCCGCTCCACCAGCAGCGCGGGTGGGGGCCGTTGACCGCGATGAGTCCGTCGTCCATGGCCCAGGCTTAATGGATGGATCCTGCGGGATCCCGGCCTCGGTGACGTGGGCGACGCTCTGCCGCTGCGACGCCTCGAAGAAGCCCTTCTGCGACGGCCCCTACCGCGCCAACAGCCTCAAGAGCGATTGAACAGCGATGGGATAGAGTGTGGGAGGAGAGTGTTCATGCTCAACACCGAGATCATCGACTGGTGGAAGCCCCGCCTCCAACACCTCGATCCCTGGCGCGAGATCACGCGGGATGAGATCGAGACGCTCTATGCCAGCCGACCGGACTCGCCCTCCGATAGAATCATCGAAGACCTCCTCACTCACGTCTCCCCAAAGCAATACAAGGTCATCTTCTACGGCGCGAGGGGGAGCGGCAAGACCACCGAGCTGACCCGAACGGGGGCAATCCTCCAAGACCGCTTCGCGGTCATGCAGTTGGATGTCGCGCCAGCCCTGGAAGAGAACTCCGGCAGCTTGACGGTGCTTGTCATGATCGGAGTCGCCTGCTTGAGCGCCGCGCATGCGTGGAGCGCTCCCGACGCAGCCGCAGAGTGGCCTCCAAAGGCAGGAACCCGGTTGGCGGAGCTTGTCAGTCACTTCGGCGGCTACATCGAGAAGCTGGGGGGCTCCGCAGACGCGCTCGGAGGTTGGATCAGCAGCGTCGGCGCGACCCTGACGCTGATTGACCCCGCGACCGGAGCGGCCGCGGTCGCGACAGGCGTCGGCGTCAAGACCGCAGCTGGACTTGCCCGAGAGTCCAGTCAGAAGCTGACTCGTCTGAGTGAGATCGGTCGGGGGCCGCTCGGGGGGCGGATCCCAAAGGAGAAGATGGAGGACGCCAAGGCGTTCGTCGAGGTCATCAACGGCATCCTCGACGAGCTGGAGGAGGCCGCAGGACGCCCCCCGCTGCTCCTCGTCGATGGGTTCGACAGGCTCGCAACGATCGATGAAGTCTGGACAGCGCTGGCCAACGCGGAGCTGTTTCGAGGGCTGGATGTACCGCTCGTCTTCTCAGGCCCCATACAGGTGCGCCACCATGAACAGTTTGGCGGTCTACCGGGGCGCTTTCGACCCGAAATTCTACACAACCTCGCGGTCGTCAAGCGGACCGCAAGCGGCGGAGTCGAGCGCGGCGCGGGGGTTGATGTATTACTCCGGGCATACAAACTCCGAGCACAACAGCTCGAACTCTCCGATGACCTGTTCTCGGATGAGCTGCTCGAAGTGGCGGGGCGCTACAGCTCCGGGATCGCGCGCGACTTCTTCCAGCTGCTCGATGGCGCGGCCCGAAGCGCGATGCGCCGCAAGAACCACACAATCGACATGGACGACATGAAGGAGTCCATCCGAAAGAAGCGTCACATCCTCCAGCTGGCCCTCAACGAAGAGCGCTACCGGCTCCTCATCAATGTACTGGACAAGGAGCTGCCGAGCGCTGGGGCCGACAGCGAGAGCCTGCTGTTTGAGAACTACATCGCCTGCTACCCGAACGGTGATCTCTGGTATCGCCCCCACGAGATCTTGGTGAGCTACCTGGAGAACCTGCGCGGACGAGACGGAGCTTGAGCGATGGCCTCCATCGATAGCGTCACGATCGCGGAGGCCACCGCAGCTCTGCGTGAGGCGTTGCTCCTCAAGGACCACCGCGCGGTCATCGCTGTCTTCCTCGCTCAGGATGGACTCGCCACGGAGTTGGAGGCGAACTTGAGCGCAGCGGCGCGGCAGCTCGCGCTCGATCCCAAGGTGCTTCAGATGCGCTGCTTTGAGGGAACGGCGACGGATCGTTCCTGGCTGCGACGCGCCAACCGTCTCCGCGATCAGCTCCTCACCACACAGCGGGCGATCGTCATCATCACCACATCTGCGGAGGCGCTCAGGACGCTCAGGACGCTCGGGAACGACCTCACCGCGGCGCCGGACATCTGGACCGAGGTTCGGGAGCTTGAAACCAGCGACTCATTGGAGGATGCGCTGCTGGGACTACGTCTAGCGATGACGAGGCAACACTCCGAGCTTGACCTGACCGGCCTGCTGCCCGCGGACGCGGAGCACCGCACCCTGGCCCTGGAGGAGGTCTACCTGAAGGTCGCTGCGTTTGAGTCCAAGAGCGCAGCGGAGAAGCCGCGCAATCCGAACGCGTGGCTGCTGCTCGGTGGCCCCGGGGCGGGAAAGACCACGACCCTGCGGCGCCTCGCGGGCCTCTACGCCGACGACGACCCCGACACGGATCCGCTGCGGCTACGAGGAAAGACCCCGCTACTCATCGCGCTGGCGGACTACGGCGCGGACGCGCTCATCCGACAGCGACCGCTGCTATACTTTCTCGAAGACTGGCTCTCCGAGCGAGGTCTCAGCGCGGGGCGCTACCTCCGCCAGCAGCCCGAGCACTTTCTGTTGTTGTTGGATGGTCTGGATGAGGTGCGAAGCCGCCCGCTGCGCCGCAGCGTGCTGGAGGAAGTCGCGGCGTTGACCCGCGCCGGCCTCGGAGGCGTCGTCATCAGCGCCAGGAGTCATATCGTCGATGAGCTCCGCGCCGCCGATCTCCGATCAATCACGGTCACCTACTGCGAGCCCTTGACGGATGACCAGATCGTGGAGTTCCTTGAGAACTTCATGGTGCTTCGTCGACGCGTCGCCGACACCGACATCGCTGAAGTCAGCCGAACGCTCTCTGAGCGTATTCAGCGAGACCGCGATCTCTCGGCGCTCTCAAGGACGCCGCTGCTGCTGGTGTTCCTCGCGCTCATTCATGACCTGGAGGGAACCCTCCCCTCACAGAAGACCGCGCTGTACTGGCGGCTGGGTGAGCTGCTGGTGGATCGGTGGGTGCGCGCGCGCAGCCTCGCGACCCACGCGCGGGATCAACGAGCGATCAGGAGGGGGGACGCGCTCCGCGTTCTGGGCCCGCTGGCGTGGTGGTGCGTCGACCGGGGAAATCCGGCGGTGTCGCACGAGGAGCTGCTCGCGGAGCTGGTTCGTATCCAGCAGCGCTGGGAGCCTGAAGAGATCGCCACACGTCAAGCCGAGACGCTCCTTGAGCTGCTCCAACAAGACAGCGCGCTGCTGGTCTCGCGCAGCGTTGTTCAGGATGGCGTCACATCACAGCGCTGGTCCTTTGTGCACACCTCTGTTGCCGAGTACTTCGCTGGCGTGCAGGTCGCGCGCGCCGGTGAGCGAAGGCGCGCGCTCCTCAGCGACCCCTTCAAGCCGGAGTGGTCCGAGGTTCTGACCTTCGCCCTCGGCTACCTGGACATCGAAGCGAGGGATGAGGACGTCACTGATTTTGTGGACATCATCCTCAAGCGCTCTGTTCGAAGTGGGCGATATGGTGCTCACTACCCCCTGCTGCTGATCTCGATCCTCCGAGGAGAACCCCGGCTCCCCAGCGCGCTGCGCAAGCGACTGTATGAGCGCCTCTTTGTTCTGTGCCTCTGTCAGAGCTACGGGGGCGCCGCGACGATTCAGGTCCAGTATGTGTTCTCCACGTTTCTTCTGGAGCGGGTTGCCCACAACGACCGCGACGTAATCCGCTCCCTGCTGAATGCGTACTTTGGCGCGTCTCCTGAGCGACAGCCCCGCTGGGACTATCTGATACCCCACAATTACACACTTTATGATGACACCGAAGACAGCTTCGTACAGACATGGTTCCAAAGTGAACTCTGGGCGCGATATACATTCACTCAGATAGGTTGGTGGCTCGCGCGGTTGCCATCTCTTCTCAAAGAGTATGATCTCGACACAGCACCGCTGTTAAACTATTTGACCGCTGCTCCCAATAATCGTGCACACGTCCACGCATGGCTCTACCAGCTCGGGGTCAGCCCCCCTGGCAGACGAGCTGAGCTTCTTGGTGTACTGGAAGCAGACGGCAAAGCCGAGGCTCGCTTTATTTTATCAATCTATAACCACATCAATACAATGGACGGAGAAGAGCCTGACGAAGCTCCCGATGAGGCCGCCTTCTCGCTCCTCCACCTCTTCGAGGCTCATGCCTGAGGCGTTCGCTCCCAGAGCGAGACGAAGCGGCGCACCGGCGGGGTCTCATCGTCCAGCCCATCGCTGTGTTCGATCGAGCGCAGGCCGCGCTCCTTGAGCGGCTCGGACAGCTCCGCCAGGCTCAGCCGCCAGGGCGGCCCCTCGCCGGGGGCCGCCCTGTCGTCGCGACCGCGGCAGATGACCAGCAGCAGCCCGCCCGGCGCCAGATCGCCCGCCATGGTGTTCAGCGCCCGCCGACGCAGGCCGGCTGTCAGCGCCTGGATCGTGTAGATCTCCACGATCAGCTCGAAGCCCCCGCGCCACTCCGCCGGGGTCTCCAGCGCGTCGGCGACCGCGAAGTCGATGGGCTGCCCCGCCCACCGCTCCCGGGCCCACTTCACGGCGGTGGGGCTCACGTCGAAGGCGGTCACCCGCGCCCCGGCCGCCGTCAGCGCGGCCGCGTCGTCGCCCAGCCCGCAGCCCACCACGAGGCAGCGCTTGCCGCGCACATCGTGCGCCTTCAGCCACGTCACCAGCCTGGGGTTGGGCTCCAGATCGGCCCAGGGGATCGCCCCCGTGTCCCCCCCGGCGTTTGCGTACAGCGCCTCGAAGAAGCCCAGCACGTCGTCTGCTTCGTGGTGCTTCTTGAACAGCGCGCGGGTCTCTTCTCGGCTCATCTCAGACGCTCCGGGTTGCCGTTGCTGTACCCCTTTTCGATTCCAGGTCAAGAACCGGAGCGTGCCCGATCCACGACGGCGGTAGATCCAGAGCAGCCTCAGGAGGCACCATGTCCACGCTGATGACGCCCACGCTTATGACCGAGACCACACAGGATCCCCGCTGGCCCGCCGTCCTGCGCCGCGACGCGTCATCGGACGGCGCCTTCTTCTACTCGGTGGCCACCACGGGGGTGTACTGCCGCACCTCCTGCCCCGCCCGGTCCCCCAACCCGAAGAACGTGCGCTTCCACGAGGACGTCGCGGACGCCGAGCGCGCGGGCTTCCGCGCCTGCAAGCGCTGCCGGCCGGACCAGCCGCCGCTGGCGGAGCGTCGGGCGGCCATGGTGGCGGCGGCCTGCCGCACCATCGAGGCGTCCGAGCGCACGCCGTCGCTGGCGGCGCTGGCGGGCGAGGCCGGGGTGGGCGTGCACCACTTCAGCCGGGTGTTCAAGGCGGTCGCCGGGCTCACCCCCCGGCAGTACGCGGCGGCGCGGCGGGCGCGGCGGGTCCGGGAGCAGCTCCTGGAGAGCCCCTCGGTGACCGACGCCATCTACGGCGCGGGCTTCTCCTCCAACGGCCGCTTCTACGAGGCCACCGGCGAGGCGCTGGGCATGACCCCGAGCGCCTGGCGGGATCGGGGCGCGGGGGAGAGCATCCGCTTCGCGGTGGGCCAGTGCTCGCTGGGCGCCATCCTGGTCGCGGCCACCGCGCGCGGGGTCTGCGCCATCCTGATGGGCGATGATCCCGACGCCCTGTCCCGCGATCTCCAGGACCGCTTCGAGCGGGCCGAGCTGCTGGGCGGTGACGCGGGCTTTGAGGCGCTGGTCGCGCGCGTCGTGGGGCTCATTGAGGCCCCCGGGACCGGGCTGGATCTGCCGCTGGACGTCCAGGGCACGGCCTTCCAGCGCCGGGTCTGGCGCGCGCTCATGGCCATCCCCGCCGGCGAGACCGCGACCTACGCGCAGATCGCCGAGGCCATCGGCGCACCGAAGTCCTACCGGGCGGTCGCCGGGGCCTGCGGCGCGAACCCGCTGGCCGTCGCCATCCCCTGCCACCGCGTCATCAAGCGCGACGGCGGCCTCTCCGGCTACCGCTGGGGGGTGGAGCGCAAGCGGGCGCTGCTGGACCGCGAGGCCGAGGCCGTCAGCGGCTCGCCCGGCTGATGAGCGCGTCGGCGAGGGCCTCGGCGGCGGCGGGAGCGTGGCGGAAGAACAGCGAGGGCTCCACCAGCTCCAGCTCATTCAGGCAGGGCCGACCCGCCGCGTCCCGCAGGAAGTCCACCCGGGCGTAGAGCAGGTCCGGGAAGCGGGCCCGCGCGAGGTCCATCACCCCGGCGGCGAAGCGCCGCTCCTCGTCGGAGAGGACCGCCGGGCCGTCGGAGGCGCCGAAGTCGTCCTGGACGCGGTAGTCGCCGGCGACCGGCACCTTCTGGACGCAGTGGGTGACGCGCCCGTCGATGACGATCGCGGAGAACTCCCCCTCGGTCTCGACCCGGGTCAGGTACGGCTGGAGCATCATGCCCTCGCGCGGCAGCAGCCGGGCCAGGTGGGCCGAGGCGGCGGCGATCCCCTCGGCGTCCGCGCCGAAGCGCAGGGTCTCCCGCGCCGTCGCGCCGACCACGGGCTTCAGGAAGGCCCGGTCCCAGCCCCGCTCAGCCAGCAGCCCCTGCAGCGCCCGCGGCGCCAGCACCGCCGCGTCCGTGCCCGCCGCCAGCCAGACCGTCGGCGCAATGCGCGCGCCGTCCGCTTCCAGATCCCGCAGGTAGGTCTTGCGGGTGTTCCAGCGCGTGACCGCCAGCGGGTTGAGCAGCCGGCTGACCTCGCTGACCCGCTCGGCCCAGCGCAGGAAGGCGGGCAGCTTCTCCTGATAGTCCCAGGTCGTTCGGATCAACACCGCGTCGAAGGCCGCCCAGTCGACCGATGGAGCGTCCCACACCGGCCGCTCCACCCGGGCGCCCCGGGCGCGCAGCGCGGCGTGGAGCGGGGCGTCGTCGACCTCCCAGCCCGGGAGGTTGGCGCAGGTGGGCAGCGCGAGGGTGAGGGGCGTCATCATGCTCCTGGTCGTCCGATACGTCTCTGCCGAAGTGACCGGCGCTATATAGTCCGGCGTGATGCCGACCGAGCCACTGCTGCAGGGCTTCCTGGCGATCGCGATCTGTGGTCTCGCGGGCGCGATCCTGGCCCGACTGATACCCGCCGGGCGGATCCCGACCCGCCGCGGCCGGCGGCTGGCGAACGCGGCCGCGCTCGCGGTGCTGCTCATCATCGGGCTCTCGGAGTCCCAGCACCTCCACGCCGTCGCCAACCCCAACTGGGTGCCCGTCGGCCAGGACTGGATCGAGTACCTGAGCTACCTCACCGAGGGCTCGGTCCCGGGCTCCCTGAACGCCATCGGGGGGTTCCGGTACTACCTCTACGGCTGGCTCGCCGGGGGCCTCGTCGCGGTCTTCGGGGTGCCGCCCTACGTCGCCGGGATGCAGATCGCCCTGGTCTCGATCGGGCTCATGCCCGCGGCGGTCTTCCTGCTCGTCCGGCAGCTCGCCCCGCTGCCCATCGCGCTCACCGGCGGCCTCTTCGTGGTCCACCTGGCGCCGCTGCTGGAGCTCCTCGGCATGCCCACGGACTACGGGCTGGCCGCGCTCCTGCAGACGCTGACCCTCGCCGCCGGCCTCGCGGCGATTCGACGCCCAAGACCGCTGACCTTCCTGGGGTTCGGCTGCGCGCTCGCCGCGCTGATGGGGGCGACGCCCAAGGCCCTCTCCGTGGCGCTCATCGCCCTGCCGATCGGGCTCGTCGCCCTGCCCCGAGGCGCTCGACGCCGCGCCCTCTCCGCCCTCGGCCTCCTGGGCCCCGTGGCGCTGATGTGGGCTGTCTACGCCTGGGTCGATCCCCAGCGGCTCAGCCTGGAGGCGGCGCTCTTTCTGGTGGAGAAGGACAGCGCCGCCCACGCGCGGGTCACGCTGACGCCGGCGATCTACGGCCTGCCGCCGGACACCCCGCTGAGCGCGATCGGCCACTGGCGGCTCGGCGACCCCGAGGCCCTCTGGCGGCTGCCCGAGACGCTCCGCATCCTCGCCATGAGCCCGGAGCACCTCCCGCCGCTCTCGAGGCGCCTGAGCCGGTACAGCGAGGAGATCGGGCAGGTCGTGGGGCTGCGGGGCCTGCACTGGGCGGCGCTCTCGGGGCTCGCCGCCCTCGCGGTGCGGGCGCGGGGGGCGCGGTGGATGCTGGGGGCGGCGTTCGTCGGGGCCGTCGTTGGGATGAGCTTCGTCGGCGGCACGCGGCTCTTCGCCTACCGGACCCGCTACTTCCTCCCGCTGCTGGTGCTGCTGCCCGCCCTGACCCTCGCCGGCGCCGCCGCCCCGCTGCGCGCGCTGACGCCGCGCTTCCGGCGGGACTGGAGCCTCCCCTGGTGGCCCGTCCCGGCGCTTGTCGCGGTGACGCTGTTCTCACCGAGCAACCAGGCGGAGCGGCTCGCGGACCTGAGCGACCGCGCCGGCGTGCTCGCGCGGCATGAGGTCAACGCGCTCCTGCGGCTCCGGGACGAGCTCCGAGAGGGGGACGTGGTCGTCGATCTCACGACCCAGGGCGCGGCGGCGGCGCTCTTCCTCGACAAGGCCGCGGTCCAGTTCCCGATCTACCCGCGCGTCGTGGTCCCGGCGATCCCCGTCGATCCGCTGGTGCGTGAGCAGCGCCGCTTCCTGGTGCTCAACTGCGCGCCCAAGAAGCAGGGGTCCGAGCCCTGGTGGCCCGAGGTCGAGGCGTGGCTCGACGAGAGCCCGCGCTTCGAGCGGGTCTCCCGATGCGTCTACCAGGACTTCGCCGCGACGGAGCGCCTGGAGATCCCCCACCCGGAGTGGCGCCCGCCCAACTGACCCACGAGCGCTGGCAGTGGGCAGTGGGCAATTGTCAGTGATCAGTCCTGGCGGCTCTCGATGGCGAGCAGCAGCACCACGACGGCGACGCCCATGCGCGGGTCCAGCTTGCCGCCGGGGGTGAAGTCCACGTCGTAGGTCGCCCGGAAGAAGGCGAAGCGCTGGTCGATCAGCCCCTCCAGCTGACCGTCGATGGTCACCTCGTACTTCTGGGGGATGAACTTCAGCGCGTTGATGAAGCGCCGGAGGATCGAGAGGATGCCGCCGGTCTCCGAGACCGCGCCGACCACATCGCCGCCCGGGGAGAGCAGCTCCCACTCGTCCTTGAAGAGGCTCTTCAGGCCCTTTCGGCGGGCGGAGCCCAGATCCTCGCCGGTGATGGTGTCGGTGACGTCGTAGGTGGTGCTGAAGTCCATCACCGAGCGGGCCTGGATGGAGAGGCGCTCTTCCGTCTGGGCCTCGTCCTTGTAGACCCGGATGGCCTCGCGGAGCTTGAAGGCCTTCTGCTTGATGTAGAACTGCAGCCCGCCCGAGGTGTCGTAGATCTGAAAGGCGTTCCCCAAGAAGGTAAACAGCTTCGCCTGCGCGACGTACTGGCTGGGGACGGTAGTCAGCTCATCGGACATGAAGACCTCGACATTTGCGGGTAAGGAAGGGGTGTAACCGACAGGGAGTGCCGATGATCATCGCGCTGGATCACATCGCCATCGCCGTGCCCGAGCTGGAGGCGGCCGTCCGTCGCTTCGCCGATGACTTCGGCCTCACCCTGACGGGAACGGAGGCGGTGCCGACGGAGTCCACGAAGACGGCCTTCTTTCCGCTGCCCGGTACGCAGATCGAGCTGATCAGCCCCATGTCACCGGGCGAGGGCAGCGTGGCCCGCTCGCTGGAGAAGCGGGGGCCCGGCATCCACCACATCTGCTTCCGAACGGACGACATCGAGGCGGACATGGCCCGCCTTCGGGAGAAGGGCTACCGCCTGCTCTCCGACGCCCCGCGCCCCGGCGCCCACGGCACAAAGGTCGTCTTCATCCACCCGAAGTCCACGGGCGGAGTCCTCATCGAACTGGCTGAACACCCCGAGGAACAGGTATCCTCGGGGCCCGCCTCCGAGTGAAACGAATGACCGCACAGCGCCTCACCGCCGCGACGCTGCTCCTAGGCCTCACCGCCTGTGTTGACTACAAAGTGAACTCCCGGGAGGAGGATCCCCCCCCCGGCCCCGACGCCACCACCCTCGAGGTGTGCGCGCTGGACACGGACACCTCCCCGGTGGACACCGGCTCCGCCGACTGCATCCTGGGCAGAGAGCAGGACATCCAGGTCGGCCCGCAGTGGAGCATCACCAAGTTCTCGGCCGCGCCCGAGTTCTCCCACATCCTCAACATGCCCACCTTCGGTGACATCGACGGCGACGGCACCCCCGAGGTGGTGGTCGTCACCGACGACGACAGCCAGAACGGCTACGTCGGCAAGCTGCGCGTCCAGAGCGGCGACAACGGCATGGACGAGCTGATGACCGACAACTGGAAGGTGGACGCGGACGGCGAGGAGGCCACCCTCTCCCTCTACCGCTACTCCAGCACGGCGCTCGGCGACATCGACAGCGACGGCGTCGTGGAGATCGTGGTGTCGGTGATCGTGGAGTTCGTCGCGGTGCCTGGCGACGACGGCGGCGGCGACAGCAGCACGGACTCTGGCGACGGCGGCGGCGACGCTGGCGACGACACCGGCGACATCAGCCCGGTGTTCAAGGAGCCGGGCGGCGGCCTCCCCACCTGCGCGCTGGCGGCGGTCGAGCCCGACGGTAGCCTCGACTGGGTGCTGCTCGATCCCCAGTTCGCCTGCGGCGGACACGCCCCCTCGATCGCCGACATGAACGGCGACGGGCGCCCGGAGGTCACCCTCGGCGACATCATCGTCGACGGCACCAGCGGCACGCTGCGCGGTCAGGGCGGTCAGGGCGTGGGCAGCTACCCCGCCTACCCGGAGATCGGCTACTTCTCCGCCGTGGCGGACCTCGATCAGGACGGCCAGCGCGAGCTCATCGCCGGCTCGACTGTCTACGACGTCGACGCCAACGTGGTGTGCACGGTGCCCAACGAGGGCAACGGGCTGGCGTACCTCGACAACCCCGACGGCTTCCCCGGCATCGCTGACTTCGACGGCGACGGCCTCGGAGAGTTCGTGGTTATCGCCCAGGGCGAGCTGCGCTACTACGAGCACGACTGCTCGCTCACGCGGGGCTGGTCGCTGGGCATCGGCGGCAACGGCGGCCCGCCCACCATCGGCGACTTCGACGGCGACGGTGAGCCGGAGATCGGCGTCGCGGGCGGCAGCGCCTACCGGGTCTTCGACGCCGACGGCACCCTCGTCTGGAGCCACGACGACGTCATCGACGACTCCTCCCACGCCGCCAGCGCCTCGCTGTTCGACCTCGAGGGCGACGGCCGCATGGAGCTGATCTACGCCGACGAGGTCGCCCTCTGGATCCTGGACGGCCCCACCGGCGACATCCTCCTCCAGGACGACCGGCACACCTCCCGCAGCCTCCACGAGTACCCCGTCGTGGGCGACGTGGACGGCGACGGCGAGGCGGAGATCCTCGTGCCCAACGGCGGCGGCCACTACGGCGTCGAGTTCACCGGCCTCTACCTGCTGGAGAGCGCCTCCGTCGACTGGCAGGCCGGGCGCACGGTCTGGAACCAGCACGCCTACAGCATCACGAACATCAACGATGATCTGAGCGTGCCCAGGAACCCCGAGACCAACTGGCCCGCGCACAACAACTTCCGCAGCGGCGATCCGGCGACCCCCGCCGACAAGCGGGCGCCGGACATCTGGCCGGCGCTGGGCGACCTGTGCATCGACTGCGAAGAGGAGAGCTTCGAGCTCAGCTACCGCCTCTACAACACCGGCGCGCTCCCGCTCCAGGCCGACGTCCCCGTCTCGGTCTACTGGGTCGATCGCTTCGATGAGTCCTGGAACCTCATCGAGACCTTCGAGCTGGGCGAGGTCCTCGAGCCCGGCCGCTCCACGGCCTCGCGCACGCTGGCGCTGGCGCTGGACGAGGTGCCCGACGGCGAGCTGGTGATCGTCGCGGACGACAGCGGCAGCGTCGACGGCCCCGGCACGGTCCAGGAGTGCTCGGAGACCAACAACATCCTGATGGTCACCGACCTCGAGTGCGACGACTGAGCAGGCTCATTGAGCAGGCTCAGTTGATGTCGAAGCCGTAGCGGCGTGAGGCGCTCTCGGACATGTCCGGCGCCTCGCCCACCCAGCTCTCGGACCAGAGCTCCAGCGAGGTCGCGCCCTCCGGGATGTCCAGCTCGACGTCCTTCAGGGTCGGGGTGTAGATCCGCCCGGTCTCGTCGACCCGGTGCTCGATGAGCTGGAAGGTCTCGGTCTGGGTCGCGCCGTCCCGGAGCGTGAAGACGACCGCCCCCGACACCCCCCACTGCGGCGCGACGTCCGAGCTGACGGGCTCGTAGACCTGGCCCGCGTCGTAGCGGACGGTCATGTCGCCGCCCGCGTGCAGGCTGTCCGCCATGGTGGGTCGGTCGCCGCCGAGCGTCAGCGCGCCCTTCGGCAGCGGCGGCCCCGAGGGGTCGTCCGGCAGGTCGACCCGCGCGTCGGCGGTCACATCGAAGCGGTAGTTGTGGCCGCCGCTGGAGTCGTAGCGGTTGCCCTCGCCCTCGGCCCAGTGCCGGAACCACATCTCCATGAAGGCCGCTTCCGAGGGGATCTCCAGCTCGGTGGGGACGGCGATGGCGGTGTAGTCGCCGGTCTCCGTGTCCAGCTCGAAGCCCGTGGCGTCCCAGGTCTCGGTGCGAACGCTGCCGTCGGTCATGGTGAAGGCGGCGCTGGCCTCGACGCCCCAGATGGGCACGCCGTCTTCGTCGTAGCCCCGGTTCTCCACCCGATCGGGCTCGTAGGTGACGGTCATGGTGTCGCCCGCGAGCACCTGGCCCACGACCTCGGGTTGTGGGGTGGTGTCCTCGCCGTCGAAGGTGATGGTGGGGTTCGTGGGCTGGACGGGGAAGCGGTAGTTCGCGCTGTAGTTGCTGTCGTACTGCTCGCCGGGGCTGCTCCCGCCGGTCCAGTTCTTGAACCAGAACGCCACCTCGACCGCGTCCCCGGGGACGTCGAGGTCGTAGGGGTGGGGGATGGGTACGTTGGTGGTGTGGCCCTGGTGGTTCTCGAACTCGATGGCTTGGAAGGCGACGGTGGCGGTGGTGCCGTCGGCGCGGGTGAACATGGCGTAGCCGTTTACGCCCCAGGCGGGGGAGCCGTTGTGGCTGTGGGAGAGGCTGGCGCGGTCGGGGTCGTAGATGATGCGGATGGATTGGCCGCCGTGGGCGCGGCCGTCGAGGGTCTCGCTCCAGTCGCCGTCGAAGGTGAGGGTGCCGGTGACGCCGGTGTCTTCCATGGCGGGGAGGGTGAGGTGGGCGAGGGCTGAGACGACGGGGACGTTGGTGTTGTCGCAGTCGTTGTTGTCGATGCCGTCGGCGTGGGCAACGTGGAGGGTCAGGACAGAGGTCAGCAGCCAGAGCATGAGGGCACCGTGGGGGAGGGGGAGGGCCTTTGATAAAGGCACTCAAAGTGCAAGGGGTGTGCCACTGGCGGGTGGATGTGGCGGATCGGCTGTGGCGGTGGGGATCGTTGCGGAAGAGGTGGTCGTGGGGTTGGTGGGGTTCGGGGTGTGGGTGCCCGGGTGAGGAGGTCACAAGCGGGCGATCGGGGTCTCATCCGCAGGGGAAATGCATCACCCCCCAGGAACGACTTCGAGCAGCGTTCAGGCGCTGAAGGACGCGCCAGCTGCGAAGAGGCCCCGTTGAGGTGTCATTACCCCTCTCGATAAGTCCCCACCTCTCGCCAGCACGCGCCGCACGGCGCGCGCCAACTGCGAAGAGGACTCTTTGAGGAACGCGACGTCCCAGCGCCGCACGCGAGAGGGTGTTGCGACGTCAGCTGCCTCGCCGCAAGGCGCGTCCGGTCGACCTTCAGCGCTCCTGAGTCGCTGCCTCTGAAGCCCTCCCCATGTCTTCTGGCGGCTCGCGCCGCGAGGGGGCGAGCCCCCTGTGACCCCCGCCTTCCGTCAGCACGCGCCGCACGGCGCGCGCCAACTGCGAAGAGGTACCTTTGCGGAACGCGACGTCCCAGCGCCGCACGCGAGAGGGTGTTGCGACGTCAGATGCCTCGCCGCAAGGCGA
>Ga0316204_10006132_pt1 | contig 18857 bp, 15 predicted proteins | sample 6monrhotite_MG_2_FD_205661 | JGI IMG/M metagenome (GOLD analysis project Ga0316204, IMG submission 205661) | Microbial mat bacterial communities from mineral coupon in-situ incubated in ocean water Damariscotta River, Maine, United States -... | ecosystem: Environmental > Aquatic > Marine >...
TTCTCGTTCTTGGAACAACGCTGGTGGTGATCCTCGTTTTCCTGAACATGATCTATCAGTACAAAGCGATGGACGGGCGAACGGCATTCTGGCTCGCGGTCAAGATCGGGCTCATCGGGATATTCGCGACCAACTGGGTGCAGTTCAACGCGCTCTCATCTGCCATCCTGGCCGGGATCGACAGCATTGCGGGTGCGCTGGTTGCTTCCGTTGGTGGTGGAACTCCCGGCCCTTCTGGTACCTTCGCGGAAGAATTCGACCGTTTGATCGCCGAGTTGGGGGACTACTTGAACGCCGCTGGTTCAGAGTTGAACTGGATGGCCGGCGCCATGCTAGACATTGTCGGGGTCCTCTTGCTCTCGATCCTCGGCGGGCTGGCCGCCTTCATCCTCGTGGCATCCCGCCTGATGATCGCACTTCTGATCGGGATCGCGCCGGTCTTGATATTCCTGACCCTCTTCGAGGTCACCAAGGACTATTTCGCGCGCTGGCTGTCGGCGCTGGTCTCCTTCGCGCTCTACCCCATAGTGGTGGCCGGTGTGTTCGCGACAATTACGGGTGTCTCCTCTGCCCTCATCGGCGAACTCGGCGACCCGGAGGGAGCCTCAAACATCGGCGCGCTCATTCCCTTCTTCATGATGGTGCTCATGGCCAAGGGCTTCATCATTGCCACGCCCTTCATCGTCCGCGCGATCTCCGGAAACATTATGATGCCCGCCCTCTCCGGTGGTCTCGGCGGCGGCTACAGCTTTGCCCGCGCCGCCATGGGAAGCCAGCAGGCCTACAATCGCTACCTGATCGGAGGCGCAAGTGGCGCAGAATACGCAGCCCTCAGGGCGCGGCAGTTCTTCGGCGTGCAGCAGATGCCCGTGAGGCAGGGCATGGGGCAGACGGGTTCCGCAGGAGGCGCAGGATCCGCAGACTCGGGGTCAAAAATGCTGGCGCAGCTGGCGAGACTGGGTCGACTTGGCCGACGGTGACGGCCCGTAGCGGACCTTCACATATCGAGTCGCGAAGGTCCGGTTCCGGGGTGTTACTAACATGAAGGAGTGCGCAACGGAAAGCCGTTGCACCATCAGAACATTGACCCCAAGTCAGAAGCCCCTGTCGGGTAAGCGGCAGGCATCGCTTTCACCTGCGCCGCCGTCAGCCCCAGCTTGATCGCCAGCGAGAAGACGTTGATCAGCTCGGCATACTCCGGGCCGAACATGTGGGCTCCGAGGATCTTGCCATCCTTGCCGGTGATAATCTTCGCACCGGCATGTGTTTCACCGATGCGCTTCTGCGAGAACCAGCCCGAGGTGTCGGTGAAGCTCACCTCCACATCACCCACCTCTCGCGCCTCTTCCTCGAGCAACCCGACCCGCGCCAGCTCGGGTATGGTGAACACCACGCTCGGCACTCCAGTGTAGTCGGGTTCAGTCCGCTTGCCCTTCAGCATGTTGGAGGCGGCGATCTTACCTTCGAACACAGCTACCGGGGTCAGCGGCTTTCCTGGCGAGGCGGCAGCGTCTCCGGCCGCATAGATGCGTGGGTTCGACGGAGATTGCAGCCAAGGCATGACCTTCACGCCACCGTGCTCGGTTTCGATATCGGCAGCCGCAAGGTCAAGATGGTCGATGGCAGGCACCCTACCTGCACCGTGAACGACGAGATCGGCTTCGATGGAATGGCTCTGACCGGCCCTGCGGTAGAGCACCCGGCGCGCCCCATTCGCGTCCTCGATCCGTTCCATTTCGGCCTCGGCCGCGATCTTAATCCCGGCTTCGCGGCTCCGTTCGAGCAACATCTTTACGAGTTCGGGGTCAAACATCTTCAACTGGCGTGCGCCGCGGTCGAGGATTGTCACCTCAGCTCCCGCCAGCGCGGCGATATGGGCGAATTCGAAGGAGATGTAGCCGCCACCGACAAAGGCGATCCGGCGCGGCAGTTCGGCGAGGTTCAGGAAATCGGTGCTGTCGATCAGTCGCTCGGCACCGGGAAATTTCAGCGGCCTCGGCTTTGCGCCCGTAGCAATCAGTGCGCGGCGAAAGGCGATCTCGCCGTAGCCGTCGATCTCGATCCGGTCCTCGGCGGTGAAGCGCGCGCGGCCATGTAGCGTTTTCACCCCGGCCTCTGTCAGCGCACTTTCCATGCTCTCGGGCACCGGGTCGGTGAAGCTCTCCTTGTGCTTCATCAGCGTGGGCCAATCGATCCTGGTCTCTCCTGCGACGCCCTTGCCTTCGAGCAGCCGCACGGCCTCCACCGCCTCGGCGCCGGCGCGCAGCATCTTCTTCGGGTCGCAGCCCCGGAGTGCGCAGGTGCCGCCATAAGGCAGCTCGTCGACGATGGCGACGGACCAACCCGCCTGGCTGCATTTTTTCGCGGCGTTGATCCCGGCCATGCCGGCGCCGATGACGATCAGGTCGAGTGTCTCGGTCATATGTGCTCCTCGTTCATGCTTGTCAGTCTGGGGCCGCTTACGCGTTCAACGATAGCGACCCATCAATCGTTCACTCAGCCCCCAGATCGCCATAGTGCCTCCACCCGTCGCAATGCCGAGCCAACGCCAGCCGTCCTCTCCGAGCGGCACCAGCCCCGTGCCATGGCCCAGCACAGGAAGCGTCATCGCCAGCAGGAAGGGCCCGGTGTAGCGGCAATGGACCCGGCCACAGCGCCGGGCATTGAACAGGCAGGCACTTCCCATCCACACCAATGCCAGCAACCAGATCCCCATCTTGGGTCCATCGGGCAGTGGAATCGCCAGCACCATGGCACCTATCGGCAACCACCAGGCAAGAGCGGCGCCGAGAGTCGAACCGAGGAGGTCGCGCTTCGATTTTCCGCTCATGCCTTCACCCAGCGCAGCAACTGAGAGCGGCCACGTCCTTCTCGAAGGTCTGGGCCGCAAGCTTCAGCCCTTCCACTGTCGTGAGATAGGGCATGATGGTATCGCCCAACTCCTCGTAGGTGAGCCCGGCTTTCAGCGCCATCGCTGCGGTCTGGATGCTGTCTGCGCCCTCGGGGGCGAGGATCTGCGCCCCCAGCAGGCGTTTGCTGCCTGCCTCGGCCACCAGCTTGATCAGACCGCGCGTGTCGCGGGCGGCAAGCGCGCGGGGGACTGCGTCGAGCGGCAGGACCGAGGTGAGGACCTCGTGTCCAGCGGCGCGGGCCTGTGCCTCGCTCAGTCCCACGCCCGCCACCTGCGGATCGGAGAACACGACCCAGGGCATCGTGCTGTTGTCGTAGCTGCGTGCCTCTCCCGCCACCGCGTTCCGGGCGGCGAGCTTGGCGCCGTAGGCCGCCATATAGACGAACTGGTTGCGCCCTGTGACATCGCCAGCGGCCCAGACGTTCGAGTTGGTGGTGCGCATCTGCGCGTCCACCACGATGCCGCCGCGCGCGCCGGTCACGATCCCGGCCGCGCCGAGGTTCAAGCCATCACTGTTCGGCACCCGCCCGGTGGCAAGCACCAGTCGCTCGGCGATGAAGTTCTCACCCCCGTTACCGGTCAAACGTAGGCCGTCGCCGTCGCGCACCACGCTCTCGTAGCCGGCGACCCGCGCCAAGCGAATACCCTCGGAAGCGAGGTAGCCCTCCAGTGCTTCGGAAATCTCGGGTTCGGCCTCGGGCAGCACACCGCGGCGGCTGACCAGCGTCACCGCGACACCGGCACGGGCGAAGAGCTGCGCAAACTCCACGCCGATATAGCCCGCACCGAGGACCAGCATTGAGGCGGGTAGAACGGTGAGTTCCAGCGCCGACGTGCTGTCGAGGGCGCCGATATCCTGAATGCCGGGGATCGCGGGCGCGTGGGGACGCGATCCGGTGGCGATAACGATCTTCGCTGCCGGGAACGCCGCGTCGTCTACGGTAAGACTGCCTTTGCCGTCGAACCGGGCGCGACCTTCGATGTAGTCCACGTTCTCGTGCCGAGGCAGCACGTCGGCGTATTTTGCCGCGCGCAACTCCTCAACGAGCGCCTGCTTTTGCGCAACCGTCGCAGTCCAATCAGTCACGCTGGCTTCGGCACTGATGCCGTCAAACCGATTGGCGGCGCGGGCGTGGTGAAGGCCCTCCACGGCGCGGATCAGGGCCTTGGAGGGCACGCAGCCCACGTTCACGCAGGTCCCGCCAATCGTCCCATCGCCGATCAGCGCGACTCGAGCCCCGGCTTCGGCGGCGGTAATGGCGGCCGAAAATCCGGCCGAACCAGCGCCGATCACAGCGAGATCGTAACCGCCCTTGGGAGTGCAGCAATCTTTCATATCATTCTCTCTTCAATTCGTGCGTTGGCGCCGCCAGAGCGCAAAAATGGTGATGCCGATGAACACTGCCAGCGCCGGCAGGAGCACGAAGTCGAGCCAGCCCAGCATGGCCGAGAGCCCGACCGCGCCCAGCAGGACCACAAGGACCGGGGTGAAGCAGCACAGCGCCACCAGGACGGTGCCGATCAGCCCGTATTTCAGCATGCGGTCGTCCTTGGGGTTTGTCTCGCGCTCGCTCACGAGACGTCTTCCTGGGCCACTGTTGCTCCATAGCCCACTCCGGTGACGGCGGCGATCAGCTGGTCCGGGCCGGTGGCGAGATCGTCATAGTGCAGGACGTAAACGCCATCCTCGGCCTCGCCCTCGAGGAATTCCGCGATCTCCACAGTCTCCACGCGCTTGAGCGCAGTGGCGACGATATAGCTGCACGAGGGGCAGGTCAGACCAGTGACGTGCAGGCGGGTCTCGGCTTCGGCTGCAAAGATCGCGGTCGGCGAGATCCAGAGGATGGCAGCGAGTAACACTTGTCTCATGATGGGCTCCGATATCAGAAGGTTAGGATGCGCGGCGCGACATAGGGAAAGACCAAGGCCAGCAGCACCACGGCCAGCGCACCCCAAAGCAGTCCGCGCATCAGGCCGCGATCCACCGGGCGCGCGCAGACCCCGGTGCCACAGTCCTCGGCAGACACAGGTCGGTAAGCCTTCCAGAATCCATAGCCGAGCGCCGCCAAGGCGAAGGAGAGGGTTATCCACTTGTAGGAGTAGAGCGCTGTAAGTTGGCCGATGAAGACCCCGGTGACGCCAAGGCTAACCAGGACCAGCGGCAGGATGCAGCAGGAGGTCATCGCCAGCGCCCCGAGCACCCCGGCGCCAGTGGCGGTCCATCCGGTCCTGTCGGGGCTGTCGCCCTCCCAACGTTCGGTATCGTTCGTCTCGATCGTCATCGTGTCACCCTGTTGTCGTTCGATGACTGACAAGATAGGGTCTGTAGCAGCTACAGGATCAAGGAGAAATTTCATGTCGGCTGATCACGCCCCCGCGAGCGAGCTCAAACGCTCCGATCTGGCCAGGCTGACCGGCTGCAACCTCGAGACGATCCGTTATTACGAAAATGTCGGCCTGGTGCCTGATCCGCCACGCACCGCATCGGGCCATCGCCGCTACAGCACGGCACATGTGGAGCGGCTGAACTTCGTGATGCGCGCGCGGGACCTTGGCTTTACTATGGAAGAGATCCGCGGGCTGCTATCTCTCGTCGATCGCGGCAGCCACACTTGTGCCGAGGTCGAGCGGATGGGGCGCCACCATCTCGAGGTAGTGCGCGACAAGATCCGCGATCTCCAAGTGATCGAGACCGTGCTCGCTCAGACAATCGCACGCTGCACCGGCTCGGACACACCAGATTGCCCCCTGCTCGACGTCCTTAGTGCGGGACAGACCAAGTCAGAGTAATCAGAAAGCTCGGTGGAATAGCTGTCATACACGCGAATTGCAGCGAATGGCCGTTGTCCGCCCTCTATGACCGTCAGACCATGCCCACCGCCCTACCGGTGAATTGGCTTTTTGCCACCCTCCTCCTCTCGCAGCATCTCTTCCATTTCATCCAATCCATCGACAGCAGAGCGCATCTGCGCCTCATCATCCACGCCCACTGTCTCGGCATCCGCAACCTGGCCCCCAAAATCCATTTCCATCTGTCGCTGTTCCTCGGCGATTACGGCTTGAACGACAGGCGCAGTCTTCTTTGGGGTGACATCGGTTTGCCCTGACGATTGGCCATCAGCAGCGTGGCGTGCGGCCTCAACGTCGGCGTCGGGTCCGCCTGCTCCGTCCGAAGGCGGCGTCATCGGCATGGCGCGCACACTCAGCGGCAGCGTGCCCTGCGGCCCCCCTCCCCCCGGCTTCGGAAACGGCAACTCCCCCGTCTGCGCCGCGTGGATCGCCTTGAACAGCCGATCGTCAAAATATTGGATCCGCTTCGCGCGGACCGGCATCTGGGCATCGATCACCATGACGATCTCGTCGAGCGGCAGGCGGCGCGCCTCATCCTCGGGCAGGAGAGAGCTTTCTTCGGTCCGGGTGGACTGGCTGCGTCCTTCAAAGGGGTTCTTGCCGATGGACTGGGAGCGCGTGATGACGGTCTTCGTGGTCTTGCCAACCGCCTTGCTCAGCTCTTCGACGGTCTTCTCATCAGAAGGCGTCAGGTAGAGCTTCACGCCCGCGTTGCCCTGCAGGGCGCGGCGGGTGTTCTCGCCGTAGATTTCATCGAGGGCGGGGATGGTTTGCGTGACCACAGCCAAATGCCCGCGATAGGTGCGCAGGGTCTCGATGCTCTCGACCACGATGGGCATCTTGCCCAAGCGATTGAACTCGTCGAGCATGATCATCACTGGCCACGGCTCATCCGGCCCGGGGTCCTTTTCCTGCATCGCCGAGAGGAGATCGGAGAAGAAGAGCCGGATCAGCGGCGCGAGGGGTTTCACCATCAGCGGCTGGACCACGAGATAGACCGAAAAAGGCTTCTTGCGGATCGTGCGGAAATCAAAGTCCGAGACTGCCGTCGCCTCATCGATGGCCGGGTTCTGCCATTGATCGAGCCCCGAGGTCATCAGGAGCGAGACGTAAGAGGTCAGCGTGTCATTATTGGTCGAGGCCAGCCGGGTGAAGATCAGCTTGGCGGCCCTGTTGTCGACCTCGTGGCCGCGCGCGAAGTATTCCTTCTGCTTGTTCCCGCCCGAGGCGGCGATCCGATAGATTTCGCCCAAGGTGGGGCGCTTGCGCTGGAAGGCCAAGAGCCCTGCCGCCACGAAGAGATCGATCCCGCCCTTGAGGAGGCCCTGCACCCGGTCATTGTCGCTCTGCAGGAACAGCGTCGCCAGGAGCTGCAGTTCCATCTGCTGGCGCGCGGGATCTTTCAGTTGATGGATGCGCAGGAGCGGGTTGTAGCGATGGGTGCGCTTGCCCTCCCAATCGGTGGGGGCAAAGCGATAGACCTTGTCGCCTTGGCCTGCGCGGTGCCGGGCCGTTGCCTCGAAACACTCGCCCTTCACATCGAGCGTCACGGCGGAGCCTTGCCAGGTCAGCAGGTTCGGAATGACGAAGCCCGTAGTCTTGCCGCGACCGGTGGGGGCCACGATCAGCGCATGCGGGAAAACCTTCGAGCAGATGTAATTGGCGCGGGAGCCCGGCGGCCCCAGCTTGCCGAGGATGCGGTTCTGCTTGATCCGTTCGCGAACCTTGTCGAGCGTGTTGAAGATCACATCGACATCGGTCCAGTCGGTGGCGCCTGAGACGATCAGGGGCACCCCCGCGACTTTCGACTTCTCGGCGGTTTCACGGTCGTGCTGCTCCAGGAGCTGCCGTGCCTCGAAGACCGCCCCGGTCTCCTGCGCCCGGACGCTTGCGCGCGACCCGGCTGCCGGGATGAAGGCGTGGCCCGTCTCGATCTCGTAGCATTCCGCCGCCGCCTCGCTCATCACCTCGATAGCGCTGACAATCTCGCGCAGCTGCAGAAAGCGCGCCTGCGCCTCGTCGAGCGCGGTCTCGGCGATCTCCGATCCGTCGTGGGATTTTGCCAGCGCGCCGATCTTGTCGGCGGTGCGGTCGACCTCCTTGCCAAGCGCCACCTTGCGGCGCTGCAGGATCGTGGCGAGCCCATGGGCCAGCGGTTCGATCTCTGCTTCAAGCCCGGTCCCGCGCAGCTGACCGAGCAAAGCCTCGAAGCTCTCGCGGATGATGTGGTCGCTCAGGATGTGATCTTCCGGGATCGGCAGGTGGGCGTCCTTCTCGGTCAGTCCGAAAAGCTCGATGGTCTCGTAGGTGTTCGCAGTGTCGTAAGCCATGTCTGGTCTCCAGTGTTCGGTTGCAAGGCCACCACGTGAGTGTGGGGGCATGGCCGAATGTCTGGTTTCCGAATCTGCCCGGGTCAGGGACGGCGCAGCCGCCGGCTTGCCGGGCGCAAAAGTTTTCCGCGTGCAGCAACTGACACATGCGCGCCCTCACGCACGGGACCGCCCCAAGCCACAGGCCCCGTCCTCGCCGAAAAGTTTTGCGATCCTTGACGCGGGCTGATTTGGGGGCCATCCGGAGGATATGCTTCCACGCTCATGTGTGTGTGTTTTGACGGTAGGTTTGCCCGACACGAGCAGGCAAACGGCCCGACCGGACGCGGGAGACGGATGCAGCGGCGGGATCGTTTTGCCCCGCAAAACAGACCAGAGCGCAATCCGGCGGAGCGGCCAGGGAGAGACGTGCTCGCGAGGCGGGCAAACCGGGACGCCGGGTGCGACGCCGCGGTGAGGCCGCATGGCCGAATGCGCGACGGACCGAAGGGCCGTTCTCCCCTGCGACACGCGAAGCCGAGCTGGGGAGGCCGCAAGGCATAAGCCAAGGTTGATGTGCAGGCGACTACGCTGCAGAATACACGGATTACTTTTCGAAGCACTCCACGTGATGGGCCGGGAACGGACTGGCGGCTTCATGGCAATGAATGCAAATAAGGGGACATCCCTCGTTGCCATGGTTCGGTCCTCCCGAAATTCTACACCTAGGGAGCGACGCATTGGACTGCCCCTTTCACGGTAGACAAGCCCTGCCTCATAAGGTGGGTTTGGATGGGTGACGCAGTTGTCTTGCTTTTGTCAGCTTGGTGACATTCGCGCCGTTGCGAGCATCAGTTTTGTGTCAACCGGCGACGAATTTACCTTCCCGAACACAACCAATGATTGCTATCATCTTCGCAGCTTACAGGGGGACTGGATGCGTCTAGGTAGTATATCCATTCGAAATTTTCGGCGCCTGAATGATGTGTCCGTTGATTTCGAAAGCAAGGAAACTGTTTTTGTTGGCCCGAACAACAGCGGCAAGACTTCTGCGACGGCTGCCATTCGAAGCTTTCTCGGGAACCGGGAATTCAAGATTCATGACTTCTCCATTCTCGCAATTGCCTCTATCGACGCATACGCTCCAAGGAACGAATCCAGCCTACCTCAAATAGAACTTGATCTCTGGTTTCACATCGATCCGGACTCAATTGCGTTCGGTCGGGTCTTTGCCCTGGCAACGAGCCTTTCCGCTGATTTCTCGGAAATCGGGATGCGCTGCTCGTTCGCTGCGGATGACGCAGCAGAACTCTGGAAGCATTACGATGCAGCTTTCCCGACAAAGGAAGACGGTACCCGCAAGCGCCCTTTGAGCTTCTTCCTTGGAATGGAAGGCAACTTGAAAAAGTATTTTGGCATCAAGGTGTCCTCGCTGGAAAAGCTGGAAGAGGAATTCGTGGCAACGGCACTCTCCGCGCAAGAAGGCAAGAAGATTGTCCATTCTCTGCTGCGCGTCGATTTCGTTGATGCCCAGCGAAATATTGACGACGAGAATGCCGCGAGGAGCAACAGACTGTCAGACGCCTTTGCGACGTATTACCGGAGAAACCTGGAGCAGGCGGAACTGGCCGAAGAAGCTGTAGCGATCATTGAACAGAATAATGAAAATCTGACTAGGCACTACGACGAACGCTTCAGACCCCTGATGACAATGATCGGAGGTCTTGGCCTTCCCTCCGACAACGACCGCGCGATGAAGGTCGTTTCGACACTCAGTTCGGAGGTTGCGTTACGCGGTAACACCGAACTCTTCTACGTCGATGCCAGCACCAGCCATGAGCTACCCGAGGCCTATAACGGACTGGGTTTCAAGAACCTGGTGTTCATGGCCATTCAGGTCGATCATTTTTATCGGCAATGGCTCGCGACCGAAGACAACCGTCCGCTGTGCCAGATGATCTTTATCGAAGAACCGGAAGTGCATTTGCACGCTCAGGTCCAACAAACATTCATTCGCCAGATGTGGGACGTGCTCACCGCTGACGCACCAGAAGGCGAAAGCAAGCCCCAGCTCACAATCACGACCCACTCGTCGCACATCCTGGATACCGTGGATTTCTCAAAAATCCGCTACTTCCGTCGGTGCCATATCAACGGTGAACAGGATGGAGTGACCTATCAGGGAACGACCGTGCACAGCCTTCGCCAATTTCAACCTGAGCCACTTGAATTGGGCGGCGATATGATTGAACCAGAGGAATCACTTTCCTTTCTCAAAAAATATCTGAGACTTACGCATTGCGACTTGTTCTTCTCCGATGCTGCCATACTCGTTGAGGGGTCTGCGGAAAAACTGCTTTTGCCGCGCATGATTGACATATCGGCGCAGAATCTGAACAAAAAGTATCTGACCATTCTGGAGGTAGGTGGCGCTTATGGGATGCGCTTCGCCGGATTGTTGGAATTCCTCGAAATTCCCTATTTGGTCATCACCGATATCGACTCCGTTGATCCCGCGAGAAACCGGGCGAGTTGCGTCGCTACCCATCCGGGAGCCGTTTCGTCGAATGCGACTCTGGGGTATTTCTTTGGAGAGACGAGAGTCGCCGAACTCTCCGGCAACACCTTTGACGATTGTCTGCAAGCTGAAGGGATGCGTTTTGTCGCCTATCAAAAGCCAGTAGAAGTTAACCGTCAGGACAATGCTCAAACCTTCCACGGGCGAACCCTTGAAGAAGCCTTTGTCTTCGAAAACCTCGACCACTTCCATGCCGATGGACTCAGTATCGGCATTGACTTGCCGGATGGTCGAGCCGAATTGCAAGAGGCCGTCTGGCGACGCATTAAAAGCGATACTTTCAAAAAAACAGAATTTGCTATGGATGTCCTTGCCTTCGAAATACCGGCAGGCGGGGACGAAGAAGCGAATGCGGGAGAGAACCGGGACTGGAATGTTCCCCACTACATCGACGAAGGCCTAAAATGGCTGGAGACACGTCTCTCCCAAAACCTGGGAGCCGGCGAATGACGGCAGAACTCAAGCCAACTGAGGCCGATAAGAAAATTGCTGAGTGCATCGCCAAGGACGTTTCATTTTCGGTTATCGCAGGCGCTGGTTCAGGCAAAACCACATCGCTCGTTGAAGCTCTGAAAGGAATCCAGAGGTCCCGTGGAAACGAGCTTCGGAAAAACGGTCAGCGCGTGGTGTGTATCACATACACAAACCGTGCCGTTGGAGTGATTTCGTCGCGTCTAGGTTTCGATGACCTCTTTTACGTTTCCACTCTGCACGGGTTCCTTTGGGCGGAAATCGCGCGCTTCCAGGATGCTATTCGGGAGACCCTTCGTGATGCGATCGTCCCGCAACATATGGAAAAGGCCCGCGAGAAAGACAACGGGGGGACGTCTCAGGCCGCTCAAAAAGCGAGGAAAGACCTTGAGCGCCTGACTGCCCAACTTGCTGCGCTAAACGCGCATAAACCGCCGATATGCTACGAAGAAACCGTTATCAGCGACTATTCCAAATGTGTCCTGAACCATGATGATGTTATTGACGTCGCGGCCTATCTAATCACGAACAAACCACTCTTGCGCAAAGGCCTCGGGTTCAAATACCCCTACATCTTTGTCGATGAAGCTCAAGACACCTTCCCGCAGGTCGTCGAGGCGCTCAATGCTGTGTGCGCGGACGAAGGTTTACCAATCGTCGGATATTTCGGCGATCCGATGCAGCAGATTTACGATAAGCGTGCCGGAGGTTTTGCCGGTCCAAAAGGCTCCGAAAAGATTCCGAAGGAAGAGAATTTTCGAAGCTCAACCTCGGTGATCGACCTTCTCAACAACTTCAGAACCGATCTGAAGCAGGTTCCGGGTGGGAAGAACTCCGACGTTAAGGGCAGCGTCTTGATTACGATCGCGCAGGCTCCCGACCCTGCCGGTCCACGGAAAACCTATACCTCTGAACAACTCGATGAGGTAACGGCGAAGTTCGAGGAAGCCGTTGAACAATGGGGATGGACCGATATTACTCCTGTAAAGAACCTTTTTCTGGCACGCCAGATGATCGCCCGGAGGCTCGGATTCGTTACACTGCACAAGCTCTTTACAGGTGACTATTCGTCGTCCAGATCCCAATCCGACTATGAAGACGGCACGCACTATCTTCTCAAGCCCTTTGTGGACGGCATTTTTTCTTTGGTCGATGCATCCCGCAACAACTATCCTAAGAAGCTGATTGAAACACTCCGAAGAATAAGCCCTGCTTTTGACGACACTGGAGCGAACAAGAGCAAAACCCTCAAACAGATGCTCGAGGAAGCCTCAAAACACGCCGCTGCTTTGGCAGAAAAATGGGAAGGCAATACGGTCAAAGAAATTCTGGAATACTGTAGCGCGAACGCGCTTTATCCAATTTCGGACCGCCTTGCAGGTCAGTTGGCTCGCGCTCCCCGCCAAGCTTATGACTCCGGCAATGAGGATCACCAAAGGGAAAAAGGAGATTGGCTGGCTGATGAATTCTTCAAGCTGAAGGCTGACGAACTCGAAAAGTACATCGAATTTCTGGATGAGAATTCTCCTTTCAGTACGCAGCACGGCTCGAAAGGCGAAGAGTATGAAAACGTGCTGGTCATGATCGACGATATCGAGGCAGCCTGGAATACCTACAGCTTTTCGAAAGTTCTGACCCCTGGTGTCGCGGGCAATCCGACCGACCGGCAGCAAGAACTTACTCAAAAGCTGGCTTATGTCTGTTTTTCACGGGCGGAAGTGAACCTTAGGATTTTGATGTTTTCGAAAGCCGCGGAAGCGGCCAAAAAAGAACTGGTTGAGCGCGGTTTGTTCCAGGACAGCCAGGTTTCAATTTTATAGGTACCGGACAGATCCTTATGCAGATTCATTTTTTCACATCGATCGTTTTCAGGAAGATTTAAAATCTATGCGTGTCCTCGTTTCAGCCGACATTCATCTCGGGTCGCCGATTCGCTCGACCGCGATGCGCAATCCGGATCTGGGTGACCATCTGAAACAGGCAAGTCGGGACACGTTCATTCGCATTGTTGATCTGGCAATCTCGGAAAGTGTCGATGCACTGGTTCTCGCTGGCGACATCTTTGATAATGACCAACCAGACCTGAAGTCCCGGGCATTTCTGATCTCGCAATTGGCACGCGCCGCTGACGCGGGTGTTCCCACAGTACTGATCCGTGGCAACCACGATGCCCTTCTCGATCACCGAGCCCACGGTAACCTGGGTCCGAATATTCATTTGCTGCACAAGAACGAGCCCAGCGTGGAAATCGGTGGCGTGTGGTTCCACGGACTGTCTTTCGACACGGCGCATGTCTCAAAAAGCTTCCTGCCCGACTACCCGGCGCCGGTGGCTGGCCGGAAAAACGTCGGACTGATGCATACGTCGCTGGATGGCTCGCCAGGTCACGATCCCTATGCTCCCTGCTCCGAGCAGGATCTGCTGGCACATGGCTATGACCTTTGGTGCCTCGGCCACATCCATGCCCCCTTTGAGCGCACATCAGGCCCAGTTCTCGCTGTCATGCCGGGCATTCCGCAACCACGCCACTTCGGAGAACTTACCGGCGGTACGGTCGCGATTGTCGAGCTTGATGATGACACTCCGAATATCGAACGGCATCGGGTTGGACATCTGAGATTCACCGAATGCGCTTTGGATCTCAGTAAATCTTCAGATGTTCAGGAAGTTTTGAGCGCGCTTCGGTGTGCACTCCAAGGGGTGCAGCATCCAGAACACCGCATAGCGGTGCGTCTGCAGGTGGCCACAGGCCACCATACTGCTGAGACACTGACGGCCCTTGCGAACGAATTGCTCGATGACATCGAGCGCGTGTTTATCGACAAAATCAAAGTGGTTGCCCCCAAACAACTGATCGACGCAAAGGCGGATGACCTAGTGCGCCTGATGCGGGCCGAGCTCACCGAACCGGGCTTCCAGCTGGCCACCAAAGAGATCCTCGAAGAACTCAGAAACGCAATGCCCCGTGAAATTGCCGACGAATTATCTGAAGACGCCTTGGATGACCTTTTGGAGGAGGCCGTTACTGAAGTTACGCTGTCTCTGCACTCAGGAGCCGCGGAATGAGACTGAACCGGCTTGATCTCATTCGCTATGGCCGTTTTGACGGCGCCGAGATCGTGCTCCCGGCACCAGCCGAGGGCAAACCTGATGTCACCGTAATCTATGGACCGAATGAATCGGGAAAATCCACGGCCTTTAACGGGTTTCTGGAACTTCTCTTTGGTATGAAAGCAGGAACCCACCCGTACGCTTTCAGGTTTGAACGCAATGACCTTTTGGTCGGAGCGGAGCTGGGTATCCCCGGACGCGGGGTGACAGTTTTGCGCCGAAATGGCAAACGCACCCAGTCCCTGCTTGATCATCAGGACCGCCCGGTCGACGAAGCCATTCTTTCAAGTGCGCTCCATGGCCTTTCCATGGAGGGTTATGTCGAAAGGTTCTCACTCAACGACGAAGGACTCCGCAAAGGCGGTGAACGGATTGCCGAGGCAAAAGGCGACCTGGGCCAGCTTCTGCATGCGGGTGTATCAGGCCTGACCAGTATGGCGACGACACTGGAAGACATGACAGCCCGCGCCGAAAAGTTTCACAAGAAGAGCGGCCGAGGTACGGCGCTCAAAACCGGCAAAGACCACTTGAAAGAGATCCATCAGGCACTTCGAACGGAACGTCTCACGCCGGATCGGGAACGCACTCTTCGGAAAGACAGAGAGACCGCGCAAAAGGCTTTCGAACAGGCGGACACCGACCTCACGCGTGCCCGAAAACGGCAGGCAGCAGGAGCGGCGGCGCAGACCTGGTATGACAAATCGGAGGAAATTCGGAAAATCGACGAATTTTCTGCCGATTTTCCGGAAGGTCCGAATTTGAAGAAGGGCACGGATGGGCAAGTCGCCACACTCGTGACAACCCTATCGGAGAAAGCAGAAAGTATCGCAGGCGCCGATGACAGAATTGCGCGCCATGAAGCGGTCATTTCAGAAAATGAGGCTGACCCGGCTGCCGGACATCTCGAAGCGGAACTCACAGAGCTGGATCAAATCAGAATCGATGGGGCGTCCCTCACCTCCCGAGCGGACACGGCCAGATCGGATCTGGAAAAGCGCGCAGGTGAGCGCGATGACGCGGGCCGCCAGATAAAACAGATTCTGACAGCGTTGGCGGTAAGTGACGAGCCTGTAGAGGCCTTGGTCCTGACGACCGAAGAACTGGAGACACTCGCGGATGCGGTACAGGCCTGTCAAACCAGCGAGGGCGAGCTGCGAGCGGCTTCAAACGTGTTGAAGACCGCACGCGATCAGCTGGGGGATACTCCAACCGAACCAAAGGACTTGTCTCACCTGCAGATCGCGTTTGACGCATGGCAGAAAGTTTCGGACGTGTCAGGTCTTGAACATAACCTCGCATCGGAACTCGCCCGGCTAGCCAAAGCAGTTTCGGGTCTACCTGCTTCTTGGCAGACACTTATCGAGAACGGCCTGCCTGCACGTGAAAGTCTCGATGAAATCCTCAGGGAATGGAACACCCTGAATGCCAACATCGTTTCCGCCACAGAAGATTTGGAAGGTCGCGAAGCGGACTACAAGGCCGCGCGCGCAAAACGCGAAGCCGACGAAAGCGCGCCGGATTCGATTGACGCTGCAGCGACGGAAGAAACCCGTCGTCAGCGTGACACAGCCTGGCAATCCCATCGTGGCAGTCTCTCCGACAAAACCGCGGAGCGTTTTGAGGAGGCCATGCATGCAGATGATGGCGCCCGAACGAGCTATCTGATGGGCACGGAGGCGCGCAAACAGCTTGCAAACTCGCGCGCACAGGAAAGCACCGCAAAAGCCGCACGTGACACGGCAAAAGACAAACTCGAAGCACTCACCGGAAAACACGAAGCTTTGACCAAGCGGGGCGGCTCACTCGCGACTGCCCTGGGCTTTCCCGTCGATACGGGGCCGGCTGCGTTTGCTGCTAGACTTACCAGCCTGACGGCGGCGGCTGAGATCGCAACTGAGGTCACTATTGCGGAGAATGCCTTTGAGGACCGCGCCAAGCGCCGCAAGGCAGCCTTTGACGAACTGCTGGCAGCAGCCCGCCTAGTCGCCCTTGAAGGTGAAGATAGTGACCTCCCTGAGCGGGTTGGCAAGGCTCTCACACTTCAGGAAAGTGTCCGTAAGACATGGGAGAACTGGCGTCGCGGGGAACGTAGCATTGCCGACTACCAGAAAGCTGTATCCCAAGCCGAGACAGATCATAAGGCAGCCTTGAACCGACTGGAAACGCTGACCTCGGCGCGACCTCTTCCTGATCGCTCGGCCACGGGCGTGAAAGCAGCGCTGCCGCACCTGCGCACGCTGCAACAGGTTCACAGTAATCACAGAAGCCTGGCGGGACGTGTTGAAGCCCTGGAACGCGCCGTTGCCACCCTGGCAAGGAGTGCCGCACGATTGGCGGAGATCCTGGAGGAGCCTTACAATCCGAAAGACGATCCACTTCCCATCATCAACCGCGCTCGTGCGCGTGTAACCAAAACCGCTGAGGCGGATCGTGTGAGAAAACGAGAAGAAGACCTTCTCGACAAGGAGGTCAAAGGCCGAAAGCGTGCGATAGTTGCCCGGGACGAAGCGCAAACCCAGCTGGAAAACTTGTTTGAAGGACAAGGTGGTGAGGATCTTTCGCCGACGGAGCGCGTGGGGATTCTAGCTGAACGCGACGAGTTGCGCGAAGACCGGGCCAATGCGGACACGAGCCGCAATAAGGCGCGCGACGGCGTGGATCGTACGCTCTTTGACGAAGAGCTGACGCGATTGCCCGATGTAACGCGAGAAGCGGAACTGCAGCAAAAACTTGACGATGCGCAAACGGCACGGGATGCCGCTTTGAAGGAAATGAATGAAAAAGAACGCCTTTACGAGGAAGCTTTTCATGCCGCTGACAACAGCGATCTGATCACCGAACAGGCCACGATCCTCGAAGAGTTACGAAACGGTGCAAGGCATGCGGCTGTCGCAAGGCTCGGGATATTGGCTGCGCGGGGTGCCTTAAAGCGCCTGGCTGCCGAACGAAGCAGCGCAATGCTGAAAGACGTGGAAGAAGCTTTTGTCACCATGACATCTAAGGAATGGGAAAAAGTCGTTGTCTGGAGTGAATCCGAGGGCGAAAAGCTGGTCGGCATCAAACCCGGCGGCGGCCCCGTGAAGGTCGAAAACATGTCCACTGGAACCATGGGCCAATTATATTTTGCCCTGCGCCTGGCCGGTTACCGCAGCTTCGCGCGTGATCCGGGCCCCCTGCCCATGGTTCTCGACGATATTATGGAAACCTTCGACGATACCCGTGCATCTGCCGCATTGAATCTCTGTGCCGAGATCGGACGGAGCGGTCAGGCAATCATTTTCACGCACCATGCGCACCTGTTGGAGCTTGCACGCAAGAACATTCCAGGAGTTTCCGTCGTGGAGATGCCGCATTAGCATCCCGCTGTTCACTCTTTCACCTGAAGTTTGATGACTATGGAACAGCTCTTCAAAAAATATGGACCGCTTTCGCGCGCTACCGGCGATACGCCTAAGGGACCGGTGGCCAAGGCGGCAAATCCGATCACAGCCTGAGCCAGGGGAGCGGCCTCGATTTTACAGGGTGTTCCCAGGCCGCAGCGGCATGATTTCACGCTCGGGGCGCTTCAGGGCTTCGGCGTATTTGCGGGCGTTGTCGTCAATCGTGCCGTGCCAAAGCTTCGAGACGAACGCGCGGGCGTCTTGGACTTTCATGTCTTTCAGCGAAGAGGACAGCGCCATGAAAAGCTCATCCTCGCTGATCGCAGCGGCGCTGTGCATGGCGCCAGCGTAAAATGACGGGTCGTTGAGAACCTGCTCGCTCAGCGGCATCCGCGCGAGGTTCTCTTCCGGGATCGCCATGAAAATCGTGTCCTGCAGGTCGGTCAGATACGCACGCCGCGATGTGGACACCGGCTTTCTCGCCGCCTTGTCCTCCAGATGTGCCTGCCTTGTCCTGTCGAGATTTGCCCTTGCATGGGTCATGATGACTTCACGCTTTCGGGCGGGTAGCGCGAATCCGGTGCAGCGCTCGATATGGGCGAGGAGATCTGCAACCTCTGCCTCAACATCAAAGTTGTCAAACCATGGAACCGTCCCTGATCTAGCCGCCACGTGCCCGCCCTCGATGTATCGATAATATATTATTGTATCACATTTGCACCTGATCGCAAGCGGGGGACGTCCTTCACGCAAACGGACATGGAAAAAGGGGAACCGTGATCCCACGGCTCCCCTTTCGGTTCAGATCGTCTCCCCCCCGCGCGCCGATTAGGCGACCAAGGAGAGCCCCGCGCCCGCGTCCTGCGGCTGCTCACCGCTGTCGATGAACGGGATGATCGAGAAGGTCTTTCCGCCGCGCTGTTCTTCGTTCTGCACGGCGTTGACGCGCAAGTCGCCATCAGGCGTGTTGATCAGCAGCGACAGGTAGTCATTGCCCGTGCGGCTGCTTTTGGCCATCCACGCCGAGCCGACGCGGATCGGTTTACCCCGGGGCGAGCTGACCTCGATGCGGTAATCGGGGTGGGTCTCCTCGGATTTGTAGCTGTTCTCGATCAGCATAAACTCCAGATCGAACATCATGTTGGCGATGTAGCCCGTGAAGGCGTTGTCAGCGTCCATGGCGGTGAGCTCGCCCGAGATCGAGCCGGATTTCATCAGGCCGTTCGAGACCAGCGGGATGATCTCGA
>Ga0316204_10006133_pt1 | contig 18857 bp, 12 predicted proteins | sample 6monrhotite_MG_2_FD_205661 | JGI IMG/M metagenome (GOLD analysis project Ga0316204, IMG submission 205661) | Microbial mat bacterial communities from mineral coupon in-situ incubated in ocean water Damariscotta River, Maine, United States -... | ecosystem: Environmental > Aquatic > Marine >...
AGAATTTTGGAACTTAAATCTGAAAGTTAATAAACACACTTTAATTCCAAGACCTGAAACTGAACTCATTATAGAATTAATTTTAAAATGGACTGAAAAAAAATTTTCAGGACAAATATTAGACTTGGGTACAGGGACAGGTGCCATTGCACTAAGTATTGCCAACGAAAGACCAGATTCAAAAATAACGGCTGTAGATTTCTCTAATGAGAGTGTAAAGGTTGCTCAATACAACCAACAGAAATACTCTTTGGATAATGTTAAGATCTTCCAAAGCGATTGGTTTAGTAAAATTGAAAGTCAATTTGATTTTATACTTTCCAACCCTCCATATGTAGCAGAAAATGACCCACATCTCGCCAATCTTAGTTACGAACCAATCACCGCTTTAACTGCAAAAAATGAAGGGTATGCTGACATTGAACATATTATCAAAGAATCTAAAAACCACCTTAACAATAAGGGTAGAATCTTACTTGAACATGGATATAATCAGTCACCAACTGTTCAACAAATGTTACAAGAAAATAACTATTGCGAAATACAGACTCACAATGATTTATCAGATATACCTAGAATCACTACGGCACAGTTTCAAAATATTGCTATTGACAAAAAATAACTATACAATTAAGCCAATTATATTAACAGATTAAAAACACAATGAATCATTTTTCTAAATTTTCACTGATAGCCTTGTCTTTCTTCATCAACACAGTCAATGCACAAAATGTAGCTACTAACCAAAATTTTGATGATGTTGACAGTCTTTTTGGATGGGTTTTTTCAAATCAATCGAGCCCATTAGGAGAGACCAATTGGTTTCAAGGAAACGGCTCATTACTTCAAGCCCAAGAAGGTGAATCCAATTCATTTATTGCTGCTAACTACCGCAATACCGAAGGCAATCCTGATACTTCATCAACAATATGTAACTATCTAATCATGCCAGAGCTTGGTAATTTGGCTTCAGTTTCATTTTATACCCGCTCAAGAATAGCCGCTAACAACTTCAATGTCTATCCTGATCGTTTATATCTAGTTTACAGTCCCACAGGTGAAATCAACACTGGAAACTGTACAGATGATTTTGGAGATTTCTCAGAAACACTTTTAGTAGTGAACCCAAATTTAAGTCAAGCAATATCTTCACCGGAAGGTTATCCACTAACACAATGGAATCAATTTACTAGTGAGATCAATGGTAATGGCAGAGTGGCATTTGTCTATTATGTAGAAGATGCTGGTTTTTATGGTGCTAATTCAAATTATATTGGAATTGATACCGTTGAATGGACTCTGGCTGCTTTACCTCAATCAATATTTAATGTGTGGGAAAATTAATATTATATAAAAATTAATTTTATAAAAAAGCCCTGTATAGAGTAATCTTACAGGGTTTTTTAGCTTTTGCGCTCAATATTTATTATTAAATCAGTATTGAATTCTCAATATTTTTAATGTCTTTAGTTCTCTGTTCATATTTTTGCATTCTTAATAATTTTTTCTCTTGATAATCTAATTCAGCTATTTCTAGCAAACCTTTTTCTTCAAGTAATGCCAATTGCATTTTCCTGTACATTTTAAGTGAATAAAAACTAAATGGGCTAAAAAATAATTTAATAATGACAGGCATTAACTCGATAGCAATAAAAAATATTTTTAACATATAACTAAATAACGTAGCAACATAGCCATATTCTGGATCAGAATGAATTTTATTTAATGCTAAATACCGAGTTAATACGCCTGTTTTTCTCACAAAAAATAACCCCTCATTTTGCAATGTTACTCTATAGGCATCAAGTTTTGATTGCTTGTCTTCAATTTGAAGATTTAACAAGTTTTGTGTTTCAATCAATTCATTATCTAGGTTATCGATGACGGCTTGATTAGAGATATAGCTCTCTTCTTTATTAATTAAAGTATTACGAATTTGCTGGAATTCATTAAGTTTATCAGTGGCATCAATAATTTTTATAGCCATATCATTTAATTCAGATTGACGACTATCAATATCAGCTTCAATAACTGGAATTAACTGTTTCAACTCTTGATAGGTTTTTACTGCCCTTTGATATTTAGGGCCTTCTGTTGGAGCCCTTCCATCTTGACCAGTTCTTTCTAATAATGACTCATTAAACCAATACTGATAATCTGCTCTTGCTTTTGACAAATTTTCATTTGTCATGCTTAGATCATTTATCATAACTTTTTGTGATCTTTGTAACTCCTCAAGAGCCACTTGATGGTAATCAATGCTATTGGCAATGGTTTCTAAATCATAAGTTTTCTCAGCATCCAAATATTTTGTTTGTTCAGCTTTTGTAGCCATTATTTGTTCATGAATTTCAATTAATTTATTTTCGCTGATATTAACCGCTGTATCCAACTCGGTTTCATAAATTTTCATCCTTGAGAAATACTCTTTATTATTTTCAACCACATCTTTTTGTATTTGTTCATCAATGGCATTGGCCTGCAAACTAATTTCAGCTAAGGTTGCTAATCCAATTGCAATAATGAGTGAATAAAAAATTCGAGGGATCAATCCAAACAATTGTCTAATGGGCAATCCTCTTTTGTATGGATTTTTCAATGCCCAATCAGAACCAATAATTGCTTGATCAAGAAAAAACAAAGTTAATGCAAATACAAACCCTGAAATAACAGCGGCTGTTGTACCCAAGAACAAAGAAACACCATATGTAAATAATAAAAAGGTAAAAGCAAAAGTAACTAATTGCCGAAAAACCATTGCATAAGCTAACATTCGGTCATAACGGCCACTCTGAGACAACACATCAGTATCAGTTAACGATAGAAAAGCGATTAGTTTAAAATAGATTGATTCTTTTAGTTGAGTTTTCTGATTCATCTTTGCCCTCATAACTTAAATATACCTTTAGTGCGACATTGTTTTGGCTTTTAAGTTCGTTATTATTGTTAAGTGATCTATTTTTAAAACGTATGAATCAAAGAAAAGTTATATAATAAAACGATCATTTTATTAAAAATATTTGTAAATATTTAGATTAGATATAGGCATCTTGTTCTCTGCCATTTTCCTTGGCGTTATACATTGCCATATCGACATCTGATAGCATTTTTTCATAATTTTTATATTGACCCTTACAAACCAGAACACCGCTGCTAAAAGATAAAATAAAATTTTCGGGTAATTTTATTGCAGAATTATTTTTGTATTTCGTTCTAAGAATATTTAATACTTTACGTATTTCTTCGACATCTAACCCTGGCATTAAAAGAAGCCATTCTTCGCCACCTATTCTGCCAACCTGACCAATGTCTTTCAATACGGATTTAGCTGTCTGAGCAAAGTGAATTAACACATCATTACCGATATCATGACCAAAGTTGTCATTAATTTTCTTAAAATAATCAAGATCTACCATCACAAGTCCAAAGATTTTACCTTCTGCAATATTAAGCTGATGTAAACTTTTTAATTTCTCTATAATGTGTCTTCTATTAGCAACACTTGTTAAGTAATCAATTGTTGACAACTTATACAAACGTTTTTTACTTTTGGTTTGATTTCTATACGCAGTAAAAGTGAAGATGAATAAAGTCAATCCAAGTAACAATAAAGCCCATAAATAATTTTGTTTGGCTTTTTCTTGAATGATTGCATTTTTTTGCAAAGAATTTTGTTCTTGTAACAGCTCTAGTTTTTCTTGGTCAAACTGTGCATTAAATTTAATTTTTAACTCGGATATAAGTTTTTCCTTATTCTTAGAATTGACTTTGGATTTTACAATAGCTGATTTTTTTTCAAGTTCATAAGCTTCTTTCCACATTTCTTGTGCAACAAAGTAAGTAATCATTTGCTGGTAGTAATATAGATTCACACTGGGTGTATCTAAAAATTCACTTTTTATTCTGGCTAGCTCCAACTGCTCAAAAGCTAAATCATACTGTTTTTTTTTGGTATATATTTCTGCCATTAACAAATGGCTATTAAAAAGCATTAACTCATCTTCAGCCAATTCAAAATATTTAAACACTGTTGACAATGTTTCTTCAGCATCTTTTAAATCATTTTGTAAAATCTTTATTTCAATCAAACCATAGTTTGTAAATGCAATAGAATAATCATCATTTATTTTTTTTGATATTTCCATTGATTGATTATAAAGATCAATAGCTTTTTCATACTTTTTTTGAGCCACATACACAGACCCCATGTTATAAAGTATCGAAGCTTGGTTATAAGGTGACTCTATTTCATCATATAAACTGGACTCTTTATAGTATTTTAAAGCATTCTCATGATCATCCATCCCAGAATATATGATCGCTAATAAATTATAATTAAAGCTCAAATTAATTTGATCATCATTTTCTTTAAAAATTTCTATAGCCGCTTCCACATCCTTCATAGCCAAATCATAATTTTCAATGGCCATTTGAATTTCACCTCTTAAAGCTAAATTTTCTGCAATTAATCTATCATCAGCAGTTTCAATTGAATATTGATAAGCTTTGTTTGCATTTAAAATAGCTTCTCTATAGTTTCCTTGTAGCTCTTGTTGATAAGCCTTATAACCTATAAACTCACTAATAAATCTAATGTTTCTGTGTTTCTCAGCTAATGCAAGTCCTTTCTCTACGACTATTTCAACTTCTTTATTCTGTGCCATTACATCTAATGATTGAGCACTGTAGAGTAATGCAACCAATTGACCTTTAACGTCACCAGATATTTCAGCTTGTAAAAGTTTTTCTTTAGATTGAGATAAGGCTAGTTTTGGGTTTGTCAAAACTAGCTTTAATAATTCTTTATCATACTGTTGTGAATAACTCGCCCCTACAAATTGTGAAAAAAACAAAAAGTGTAGGATGAGAACTGATTTAAGAATTGATTGAATATTCAAAATTAATATAAAAATTAGTAAAAAATATATTTATAAAATACATCAATTTTATTGATTTTGCCAGTTTTAAATAAGTTTGAAATGAATTATGCCCCTATAAATTATATCCAATAGAGTTTAAATAACTTCAAATAGCTCTATGACAAAATAAATCAACAACAAAACACTCATAATCTTAAATTGGTAATGCATGTATAACATAACGTAAATCACCACCAGCTTGTAAGGAATCAAAAGGATAGCATGTGGTTAAAATCAACTCATCTAAATTTCTAATCAGTAACTTTTCTTGATGAATATTAATGACTTTTATTTCAACTATTTCATAATGATATTTGTTTTTTATTTCATCAGCTATAATTTTATCTCCCAATTTTAGCTCTTTTAAATATCCAAAATGGCTATCCCTGTGACCAGATATAATAGTTGATTTATTTTGCCCTGGAAAACCGCTTATAGAAGTATGTGTAGCAGAGAATGCCATATTTCTACCACTTGCACCTTCTAAAATGTAACTGACTTTATTGATTCTTGGCAGGTGTATTCTTAATACAGGATACGTATCTGCCCAAGACCATGGTTTATGATAGTTTTTATCTTTTAAAGTTTCATTCCATGCACCAGCAATTAACATTTGAGATAAATAGGCTTTGATTAACATATACCCTGAAGATGATAAATTCCATAAGCCTAGGCCAATGAGAATTATAATTATAATTTTCTTCATGGATATTTACGATTTATTGAAAAAGCCATGCTAATTAACATCAAGCCTAATAGCAAATTCCATTTCCAACCAAGTGAGCCTTGTGGATAATTGGTCTCTGTCAACATATGCACTTCTTCGGCAGCCATGCTTTTTGCTTGGATAGCCACTAAACGGCTCATATCAGGAGTTTTATCAATAGCTACCAAACTAGTGAATTCACTCATTAAATGATATTTCAAAGCCAATTGGGTTATTTGCTCTTGAATTAATTGACGCTCAGAATAATCACTGTTTGAACCTAGCATATAATCATCTGTTAAATCTTCAATCTGGTTTCTAGCCCATAATTTTGCAATACCTTTTGATTGACCATCTTTGTTAAAATTAAAAGATTGATTCCAAGTCACTTTATCTGCAAATCCACTTAAAGAAATATCTTTATTAAAATTATTCATTTTTGCAGTGACTAAAACAGGTTGATCATTATATAAGTCTGGAATTACTTTGGGGTTTTGATCTACACTCTCCCCCCATTCAATCATAACATCTGTTAACGCAGGTGAAGATAACTTAATAAATAGTTCATTCATCTCATCATCGACTTGTGACAAATTACTAATATTGCTATAGGTTCCTTTTCCAATCAATGCAGCTTTATTCATGAAATAGTTATTTGGAGCAGGGCCAATTGCAATAGTAAACAACCTTGCATCACCAATATCATTTTGAATTTGTTTAAATAATTGCGCTTCATTTCCAACAGACCCATCTGTAATAAAAATAATTTGCTTCAAATGGTCAGAAATGACATCATCTTGCATAGACAGTTTTAAAGCCGGCCCCATATTTGTTCCACCATCTGAATTTAATTGAGAAATAAAATCTATGGCTTTATTTAAATTATCCGCACTGGCTATTTGGGATTTATCAAATAATCCTCTAGCAAAAGAATTAAATTCAATCACATTAAAATTATCTGATGGATCGATTTGAGTCAAACCAAATAATAGGGCATCTTTAGCAGCATTCATTGCCACGCCATGCATGGACCCTGAAGTATCAATTATAAAAACCACCTCTCTTTTTTGCGTGTTAACTAGCATATTTTGGGGGGGCAATAACATCATTAACACATATTCTTCACCATCGAGATGTTCACTAAACATGGCTGCTTGAGGCTCATTACCTGAAATAGGATACCATCTAATTACAAAGTCATCTTTATCGTATAATCGTGAATCAGTTAAGGCAATCGATTGAAATTCATTCATTTGAGTAATATTCACATCATGATTTAAACTTACAATCTCAGATAGAACAAACCCAGCTTCTAAATTTATCTGAATGTTTCGCTTATGACTGTCATTAATTGAATCCACTGACAGATCAGCCACATGCTGAATTGAATCTTTGGAGTCATAAGTGTCCAATTCAGCATGAAACCGATTCTGCATATATCGACTTTTTATCGCCAGAGGTAAACGAAAATCGATATGCCCAGACTCATAATTTAATGTTTGTTGATAAGAAATTTCAACTGTCACTTTTTCGTTTGGCATAATATTTGCCACATCTGTGGTAAATAAATTTGGCCTGTATTGCTTAACAATACTTGCCGTAAACCCTTGGGATTTTGCATTATTATAAATTTTTTGAGCTTGTTTTTTTTCATGAATTTCACCTTCAATAACTCTCTTACCAATGATTAATTTCATCTGGTGAACTGCTGCATTCTTAGCTACGGGGAAGGCATACATACTCTCTTCTATCCAATTATTTGTAGTATTTTTAAATGTTTGCGTAATTTTTACTTCAGCAATAATTCCCGTAATATCAACCTCATAATTCGATGATAGTAATTCTAAGGCATCATAATTATTACTGGTTTTTTGATACGACAACATCATTCCTGTATCAATCTCATCTAAATCAAAATATTGTTGAGCATGTGCTTGAACTTGATACATTCCTATAAAAAACAAGGCCAATATTAAAATGACAACATCACGCCAGTTCAACCCCAGTCCTTTATATTTTTTTACTGACTTCCTTTGAATAACCGAATCAGCATATTTTTGTTGATGTAACAGCTCTAGCTGTTTACGGATGTGTTTGGGGTGAGTAATTTTTTGCTTCATTTTAATTGCCACTGTTTAAATATTAGCCTGTATTTAAACAACTAAAAATGACTCACTAGGGCTGATAATCTGACGAACACTGATAAGATATGGCAAAGTTATGGCATTGCTATTATAGGCAACTCTATAACTTGGTATTAAATGACATTAATAAAGACTTACATACTTTTTGATACTATTATTTGGATGCTTTATACTTCTTTTTTGTGTTGAGCATCATAACTCTAATAATAACATACATGACAAATCCTGCTATAACAAAATAAATACCCCAGTGATTAAGAATATTAGCATTAAATCCATAATCAATGGCTTTGGCATAATTCCAAATCATTGGAACTGTCCCAATAACGGCTATAGCTATAGTGAAAAATGTATACATTTTTAAACGGTACATTTTATCTCTATAAGTTCTATATTTAAGAACCTTCATCTTTTGAATCTCATCCTCACTTTGTTTAAATGAAAATTCACAGTGAGGACAAATCTCTACTTTATCTGATACTTGTTTTCTGCAAGCAGGACATTTTATTAATGACATATTATTTCAAGTTAATAAATTTAATTCATATAAGTGTAACTATTTTTTTATAAAATGGTTAAAATAATCAAATAATTAATTATAAAAAACAGATAAAACCCCGTTATATTTAAAAATAAATTCTGAAAATAACTGAACATAAGGACAAATTCAAACGTGCAAAATAACAAAACGAAAATTGTTGCTACACTTGGACCAGCAAGTAGCTCTCTAGATAAAATCACTCAATTAATACAATCTGGTGTCAATGTATTTAGACTCAACTTTTCTCATGGCAGTCATGATGATCATAAAATAAATTACGAAAATATTAGGTTTGCAGCAAAGGAACAAAATAAAATAATTGGGATTTTACTTGATTTACAAGGTCCTAAAATAAGAGTTGGGAAATTTATAAATAATAAAATAACCTTACATCAGGAGCAAATCTTCACATTGTCTTGTGAAGATGATGTGGTAGGAACAGATCAATTGGCATCTGTTAGCTATAAAAATTTATACAAAGATGTCACAACAGGTGATTTTTTATTGTTTGATGATGGAAAATTAAAAGCAAAAGTAATAAAGGTTATTGGCAAGGAAATACAAACCAAAATAATGGTAGGTGGCCAATTAAGCAACAATAAGGGAATTAATATTCCCACAGCAGATTTATCTGTGGCTGCAATGACGAATAAAGACATAATTGACTTAGCTTTTGGAGCAAAGTTAGGAGTTGACTGGGTTGCATTAAGTTTTGTGCGCAAACATGAAGATTTATTACTGGCAAAACATTATTTATCATTAAATAACTCTGATGCAAAGTTAATGGCAAAAATTGAAAAACCTTCAGCAGTGACAAATTTTGACAAAATACTAGAAGTAGCAGATGGAATCATGGTTGCTCGTGGTGATTTAGGTGTCGAACTTTCAGCTCAAGAAGTCCCTATGCTGCAGAAAAAGATAATTAGAAAAGCAAGACTAGCAGGCAAACCAGTGGTCACAGCCACTCAAATGCTTGAAACCATGATAGATAGTCCAGTGCCAACTAGAGCCGAAGCCAGCGATGTAGCAAATGCAGTTTTCGATGGAACAGATGCGATCATGTTATCGGCAGAAACAGCTGTTGGACAATACCCGATTGACGCTGTTAAAACGATGAAAAGGATTGCCAGTACAGTTGAAAAAGATGAACTATACATAACAAGAATGCAAGAAAGACAAATGCATACTGAAGAAAATACTCCAGATGCAGTGTCTTTTGCAGCTTGTAATCTTGCTTCAAGCTTAAAGGCAAAGGTGATGGTTTGTTTTAGTAGCTCTGGTGCGACAGCATTACGTGTTGCAAGAAATAGAATTCAGACAGTAGTCATAGCAATCTCTCCAAAAATCAACTCATGCCAACAACTATCCATGAGTTGGGGTATCCACCCAATTATGTCTAAAGATGCAAATGATGTCACTGATATGGTTTCTATTTCCGAAACGATTATACACAAATATAAAGTCGCTGAGATCAATGATAGATATGTTATTACTGCAGGTGTTCCATTTGGCCAATCAGGCACAACCAATGTCATTAGAGTTGAAAAGCTACAATAAAATAAGTGATTATTTATAATAAATGTTGAAATTTAATTGAGATGTAATTTTGTCAAAATGATGAATTTAGCGTTATTGAGTGTTAAACTTATGTAAGTTAGAGTTTTTATTACGTCCGATATATAAAAATAAAATGATTGATAATAACAACAATAAAGATAAACCAGCATACAAAGGTAAGCCTTTTCATGGCGCGGATAAACTATTACTTCATATCAATCAAGAGCTTAATAAAAAATTAAAAAAATTAATGTCTAATTTTTATGACTCATTGGATGAGTCAATTATTGGCATGATAAAAAGTTCCAATTCGGATTCTGAGTACATACAAAATTTATACCTAGAATCACTTAATTCAATGAGAATACATAAGCTGAATGTATTATCATCTTTTTTATATGCAATAAAGAACACATTTACATTATTTGAAAATAGTGAATTTAATTATTTTGAGGACAAAGTTACAAAAATAACTGAAACAAATAATTCTGTAGCAAAATCTATAGATAAAAATGATGTAGATGAAAAGTTGGTTCAAAATATTCTTATTCATAAATACGAAACAATTTACATAGATCAACTTTCAGCCTTTCAAAAAAGATTTTCAAAATTAATCGCTTCGCAATTAGAACCCTATTTCATTCCAGTTAGTCCATTTGTTCTGATATCTTCCTTTGCAAAAAGTATCCGGTTGTTACATTTAGATATTAAATTTAAATTAATATTATACAAACATTTTGATTCACACGTTATTTCAAAAATTAATGGTTTATACAACGAAATAAATCAATATTTAAATAATAATGGTATAGAAACAGGGCTTGAAAACAAAATCCGTTCTAAGCCTTCTAAAAAAATCAAATCTAATGTTTCTTCAAGCAAGAAAAAAAACAAAGACAGAAGTACTGTTCTTAGTATTTTAACCACTATTCAACAAAAGTCACTTTATCAGCTAACACCAGTTGAGTTAAAAAACAATGTTTTAGAAGAGTTGAAACAATCTAATATTTTAGATCAAGCAGAACATATCAGTCGATATGATAAAGACGCGATCAATTTGATTACCATGATTTTTCAATTAATGGTTGGAGATAGAAACATTCCAATGCCCATAAAAAGCCTTTTAACTAAATTACAAATTCCTTATTTTAAAGCAGCTATTCAAGACAATGCTTTACTAAATAATAAGCAACATCCAGCACAGATATTACTTGATACTATTTCGAAAGCATCTGTTGGCTGGCAAGTAAAAACAGACACAAGAAATATATTTTTTAATACCACACACAATCTAGTAGATTCTATTTTAAATAAGACGCATCTAGATAGAGATTTTTTTGAAGTACAATTAAAAAGTTATAAACAATTTTTAAAAAAGAATAAAAATGAATTTAAACCGGAACAAGATAGAGTTGAGGAAAAATTAAAAGGAAGGAATCGCATAGTTTCTTCAATGAAGACTGTTGAAGCAGTAATATCTCATAAACTTGAAAATTCAAAATTACCAGATTTATTACGCAACGTTATTCTCGGCCCATGGAAAAATTTACTGGTATTATTACTTGTTCGACATTCCGACACATCTGAAGAATACCTGTTAAAAGCAAATTTTATTGATGACCTAATCCAAATTGCAAAGTCAAACCAATATGAAGTAATTATAAAAAAGAATATAGATGTTTTATGTCTAGAATATACAGATGGATTAAAACTTGTTGCCTATGAAGGAGAGGGCTTGCTTAACAAAGTTAATGAATTCAGACAATGCCTCTACAAAATACATCATATTGAGGCTAGTGATATGAATGAAAATATTCATTCTCCTACCGATATTATAAAGGATGTCGACACACTCCCTGACAAGTCTGCTGATGTAAATCTAGCCGACCATGCCATAACTAAAAATTATTCCAAAGTGTCAGAAAGACACACGCAACCAATCACCATAGCCTCGCAAGCTGATGATTCAATTTTTGAAAATCTAAGTCTTCAGGATAAAACTCTACTTACAGAGTTAGAAATTGGTAGCTGGTATCAATTTAAACGCAAAGATAAATCTTCAGTAAAAGCACAGTTGTCTTGGACAAGTCCTAAAACAGGAATGTTTATATTTGTTAATTCCAGAGGCCTTAAAGTCGCTGGAAAAATGCCAAAAGACCTTATTCGCGAACTCAATGACAAGACTATTATCCCCATTAATAAACGTTAATTTCGTATGATAATTCGATTAAAGCTCTTGAAAATTTCCTTAATGTTCTTGACGATATTTTGTCTTGAAGTCATGAGTAAAGAAAGTTTGTGTGATGCTAACATACAAATACAAATTCTTGGTTCCGGTGGCCCTGAACTTTCAGATAATCGGGCCTCATCTAGTTATTTAGTGTGGATAAATAATCAAGCCTCAATACTTATTGATACTGGAGGTGGAACAGCGTTAAGGTTTGGACAATCCAAAGCTCTTTGGTCAAATCTTCATGCCGTACTATTCACTCATTTCCACGCGGACCATAGTAGTGATTTCCCAGCTTTATTAAAAGCTTCTTGGTTTGGAAATAGAACAACAGATTTACCGATAATTGGACCTTATGGCAATCATACCATGCCTTCAACACTGGAATTTATTTCAGCATTATATGATAAAAATAATGGTGCTTTTAAATATTTGTCTGATATGGTTGATACCGAACAAAAAAGTGCATACAAAATTGTTGCCCGCAACTTAAAAGATAATGAAGAAACACAGTTAATTTATCAAAAAGACAACATGATAGTATATGCTCATCAAGTTAAACATGGTCCTATTCCAGCCTTTGCATATATCATTAAATCTTGTGGTAAAACCATCGTTTTTAGTGGCGATACCAATGGTAGCGGATTTGAAACCCTAAAACTAGCAAGAACAAATATGTTTATTGCTCACAATGCGATCCCAGAAAATGCTGGAAACACTGCAAAATCTCTGCATATGACCCCTTCACAAATTAATCACATTGCAAAACATTTAAACACCAAATCTCTTATATTGTCACACAGAATGAACAGAACACTAGGCAACGAGTCAGAAACATTAAAATTCATCAAGAATCAACACTTTGATAAAATTGTTTTTGCGAATGATTTAGATATATTTACAGTTAATTAGTGATAATGAACTTAGTTAGGGTAATTAAAAGTAACATTTTGTTCTGTATCAGGGTGCAAACTCTGACTTACAGGGCATGAGAGCGCTGTTGCTTCCAATATTTTACGTGTTCTGGCATCAAAATTCTTATTAAAATTAATTACAACTTCAATTTTCGAAATACGCCTTGGAGTTACACTCATATGTTTTTGAATGGTTGCATGGGTTCCTGATAAATCAATCTCCATACCCTCTGCCTTAATGCCCATAACTGTTATCATGCAACTAGCTAAAGCTGTTGCCACTAAATCAGTAGGAGAAAAAGCTTCTCCTTTACCATGATTGTCAACTGGGGCATCCGTAATCACCTCACAATTTGACTGTAGATGTATTGCACTCGCACGGAGTTGTCCTAGATAGTTTACTGTTGATGTACTCATTTAATTATGTCCTTTTCCATTCGTGTTTTCCCAAAATAATTTTGATTTTTCCATCGCTTTGTATAATATACTATTTTTTGGATACTCACCATTAATAAGGTCACCAGCAGGTTGTTGACAGAGAATTTCTAATGCTTGAGTCACTCGACCAACAGCATGTACAGTAAACTTATCATCTTTTACAGCTTGCTGAACATCTGTACGCAACATGAGATCTCCAGCATTCGATTCTGGAATTATGACGCCTTGAGTACCTGTAAACCCTTGAGCTTTACAGGTGTCAAAAAAACCTTCAATCTTTTCATTAACACCACCAATGGCTTGTAAACGCCCATGTTGATCAATCGCACCTGTCATGGCATATTCTTGTGAAATAGGAATATTTGTTATGGCAGAAATTAAACAACAAAACTCAGCTCCGGAGGCAGAGTCTCCATCAATGCCTCCATAAGATTGTTCAAATGCAATTGAAGCACTAAATGTCAAGGGATGATTTGTAGGCAATACATGTCTCAACAACCCACCCAAAATCTGAAAACCTTTTGTGTGAATGGATCCAGACATATCCGCTCTACCTTCAATATTAATAACACCTGCTCGGCCCGGAGCAACTGTGCTGGTTATTCTCGAAGGAAAACCATACACTATTGGGCCTGCGTGGATCACTGCTAAACCATTAACTTCTCCTACTTGATGACCACTGGTAAATACATTGATTGTTCCATTTGCCAACATTTGTTGGAATTTTTTGGAAGGTAATCCACCACGTAATTTTGTGCGTTTTATAGCATTATTTACATGAGTTCCCGTAATGACTCTTGCTCCTTCTTTTTGTGCGATATAATGACCTTCTCTGGCTAAATCAGCCACTCTGGGAAAGTTGGTGGTTAGTTTGTTTTTTCTGGCACAAATCCTAGCTCCATGTTCGATTAATGCAGCAACCCCTGTTTTGTTAAAATGTAGCAAGCCATCTTCTTTGACCATTTTAGAAATGACTGTTGCATAATGACAGAAACCCTCATTATCTCTAGGAATTTCAGAATCAAAATCTACTAATACCTTAAACAAATTAGGAAAATCTGGATCATTATTATCCAACATATAATAGGTTCCAGCATCACCCACAATAATTACCCTGACGTTTACTGGTATCGGCTCTGGTTTGATTGTTGGCTGCGAAAAAGGCCACGCCATTTCGGCTGGAACTATTTCCAACAATTGATTTTTTAATGTGCGTGTTAGAATCTTCCAAGCTCCCTGCTCTAATAATAGCTCTCTTGCATCCAGGATAAGAAAACCACCATCAGCTCTTAACAAAGTTCCAGCAGTTATATTCATATGATCAGATAACTCTGGACCCTTCTCTCCCCATTTTGACTCAATGTTTCCTAACAAATTAGCCAAAGATGGAACTCTTTCAACAATAATGGGGCAATCTGTATTTTTGTTATGCATAACTAAAACATTTACGTTATAACGTAAATGTGGATAAAACTGTTCCTTTTGTGAATAAAAAAACTGTTCAATTACATCTTCAGTTACGTCACTTAAATATTCTTTAATACTGGTTGTCTGATATTTCTTAGGAATGCTAGCAATTTCAGTAGTTAAAATATGTCTGGCTTTTTCCTCTATTAAATTTTGAATAATCTCTGCTGCATTATATTTGATGTGATTAATCTCTTTCATCATCTCTTGTAATTTTGCATTATACTTACTTATATCATCTTGTATTTTTTGTTGTTGCTTTTCATTTATTTTCCCTTCTTTAATTAGCTCCTGCCACTGCTGAGGATTAATAGCCTTATCTTCGAATAACGGAGCTATAACTGTTTGTGTGCCTGTCTCTGTTTTATAATTGACTAGTATCAGTTTATTTTCAGCCAATTCTTCCTCAAAAGGGGCTGACATTTTTTTAATATCATCTTGAGACTTACTCTCAATCTCAATTTTTTTGTCTTTGACATCTTGCGACTCTAACTTATTATTAAATTCCTTAGTCACAAAGTCAGAAAACTTTTTCATCCAACGTTTAAAATATTTAGCATCTCCTGCTTGTAGTGTAATCAGCCTTGGTCTATCTGGCTGAGTAAAATTAGCCACATAACATTGATCATTTTTCACCTTTAACTGTGGTTTGTTGTTATGCAAGAGATCACTAATCATGGATAACCTACCTGTCCCATATAGCCCCCTAACAAAAGCATTTTGGCCAAAAGCTCGACACTCTATAGAATACTCTAAGGCATCCAAAGCCTCCTTTTGACCAATTAAGGTCGATAAAGGACTTACTTCTTTTGTTGATTTAAAATTTAACTCACTTAGCTCGCAGTTCCATCTGACTTGCTGCCAATCAAGTTTCGTATTATTTATTGAATTGTTTGTCATAATTTATTTCAAATTCCTTGCATAAGTTGTTTTCTAATTATACATTCAAAAAAACTTTTTATCATCATCAAAGAATAATATTGTGAGTCAATCTAAACCTATAGTTATATTAAAATTTGGCGGTACAAGTGTATCGAATTTACAACGCTGGGAACAAGTTTTGCATTTAATTAAATTGCGCTTAAAACAGGGGTTTCAAATTGCTGTTGTACATTCAGCAAAATCAGGATTAACCAACTTATTAGAATCATTTGCCTCAACAAAAGATAATGAACTTATTGAGAAAATAGATACCTCAATGACGGATCTTGCTGGTGAACTTGGTGTATCGGTTAACCACCAAGAATATATTCAACAATTAAAATCCTATGCAAAAAAGGATCAACTTTCAAGCCATGCCATTGCTAATATTCTAAGTTTTGGTGAAGTCATGACTAACAACTGCGGATTGGCTTATTTGTCTCAACATATCAATATAGAAAAAATTAATCCAAAAACAATTTTTACCAGCAGATTTGATGATGATCGTTCAAGTGAAAGTAAAATACTATCCGCTAAATGCAATATAAAACCTTGTGAACTATCATCAGATTGCGCAATTATGCCTGGCTTCATTGCCTCAGATGTTGATGGAAACACTATCGTTCTTGGTAGAGGCGGCTCTGATACTTCAGCGGCATACCTAGCGGTTTCCTTGAAAGCTGAAAGGATCGAAATATGGACAGATGTTCATGGTATTTTTAGTGCTAATCCACACGTTGTACCAACTGCTAGATTGATTGAGAAAATAGGTTATGAAGAAGCCAGAGAAATTGCAGCCAGTGGAGGAAAAGTTCTTCATCCACGCTGTATTTTACCCGCTGAACAAAATGATATTCCTATTCACATCTACAATTCAAAAGACAGTGGTGTTAATGGCACAGTTATAAAAAGAGGGTTTGAATCTACGACTCCAAGAGTTAGAGCTATTAATGTTCGGCATAAAATCACCTTAGTATCTATGGACTCCATGAACATGTGGCATCAAGCTGGGTTTATGGGAAAAATTTTTACTGTTTTTGAAAAATTAGGCTTATCGGTCGATATAGTTGTTACGGCACAAACAAACGTCACTATCTCTTTAGATACTACAGACAACATTATAAATAACAAAATCCTTGAGCAATTAAAAAATACTTTATTGGCTTTTTGCGATGTCACAATCTATAAGAATTGCTCGGCTGTTACATTAGTTGGGTATAGAATGCGCGCCTTATTAGGGCAAATTGCCCCCATCATTTCAAATTTTGCAGAACAACGAATTTATCTCACATCTCAATCATCAAATGATTTAAATACCAGTATAGTGGTTGATGAAGACCAAGCTGATAAATTGCTAATTGCATTACATGATGGGCTGATAGTAGAAAATGCCAATCAATACGGTTTTGGGCCCACTTGGGAACAATTAATTAGCAAACAGACAAATAAACTAACTATCCCTGATAGTTGGTGGCAAACTAATCGAGCTGATTTGTTAGATATTGCCGAAAAAAATTCACCCTGTTATGTGTATGATAAAAACACAGTGATCCATCAAATTAAACTATTAAAATCATTAAAAAGTGTAGATAAAATATTTTTTGCAATGAAATCCAATCCCAATGCAGATATTTTACGTACCGTTTATTCACATGACATAGGACTAGAAACAGTATCACCCGGTGAAATTAAAAGAGTTGAAGATTCTATATCTGAACTCAACAATGAGGATGTGATTTTCACACCTAATTTTGCTGCCATAGATGAATACCAAGCCGCATTTGAAAAAGGCCTACATGTCATCATTGATAATAAATTTATATTAGAACAATATCCAGATATCTTTGCCAACCAAAGCATTTTACTGCGACTAGACCCAGGTCATGGTAGTGGTCATCATCGCTATGTTAGAACAGCTGGCGAACAATCAAAATTTGGTATACATCACTCTGAACTGAAATCTTTAAAATGTTTTTGTGATGAAAACAATATCACCATCAAAGGCCTACATGCGCATGCAGGCAGTGGTATTTTAGAACACCAAAATTGGCAACGCATCATTAAATACCTTACTGATCAATTAACCATTTTCACCGATGTAAAAATCATCAATATGGGCGGAGGCTATGGCATTACCGAGAACCCACATGAACAAGGGTTAAATATGCGAAAATTAGATTCTATTATTCTAAACTACAAAAATCAGTTCCCCCATCTAAAGTTTTGGATGGAGCCTGGGCGCTTCTTAGTGGCTAATGCTGGTGTTTTATTGGCCAAAGTCACTCAAACTAAAGTCAAAGGAGACAGTGGCTATATTGGCTTAGAAACGGGTATGAATTCTTTAATTAGACCAGCTCTATATGGTGCCTGGCATAATATTATCAATCTAACCCGCATCAATGAAGAATCCGATATTACAGCTACAATTGTAGGACCCATGTGTGAAACCGGTGATATTTTAGGTGTCGATCGAAAAGTACCGAAGTCTTCTGCTGGAGATATTTTTCTGATTGCCAACTGCGGAGCCTATGGTTATTCAATGGCATCAAATTATAACTTGAGAAAACCAGCTAAAGAAATAGTCACAAAGTTTTAAATGGTATTTAATTTGTACTAATTATATTAAATCTACAATTTTAACCAAGTCTTCAAAATGAATAGGGCCTATTGTTTTATTGACTTGCTCACCCTTTGGATTAAAGATTACAGTGGTCGGCAAACCCATTGTATTTTCTTTGGAAAATTCACTTGGATTGTAAACATCTGCTCGTAATATAGGGTAATTGATTCCATATTCAAAAATAAAATCTTCTATTTTTTCATTGTCCGCATCTTCATTATTAATACCCAAAACTTCAACTTGGTCTGCATAGAGGTTTTTAAATTTTACAAAATCAGGAATTTCTTTACGACAAGGTGGACACCACGTGGCCCAAAAATTAACCACAACCCATTTTCCACGAAAGTCAGATAAATTGACTTCTTTCCCTTGGATATTCTTATAGGTGAAGTTAACAGCA
>Ga0316204_10006134_pt1 | contig 18854 bp, 14 predicted proteins | sample 6monrhotite_MG_2_FD_205661 | JGI IMG/M metagenome (GOLD analysis project Ga0316204, IMG submission 205661) | Microbial mat bacterial communities from mineral coupon in-situ incubated in ocean water Damariscotta River, Maine, United States -... | ecosystem: Environmental > Aquatic > Marine >...
TTCAATCCTTATGGCCAGGGTTCGTGTGGTTTCATCAACTTCACGGTGAATCTGCACCACCTTACCGTTAAACCATTGATGATTTCCGCTGTTGATGCGCGCCACTGTGCCGGGTTTTATTTGCTGCTGTATGTCAGGGTTGGCTTGGGCTTCTACCCAAAGCACTGACTCATCACTTATCGTCATGAGTTGCTGTCCTGTCTCAACAATCTGTCCCAATAAGAAGGGATCGTCGATGATGGTACCGTCCTGTTGGCTTAATAGATCAAAATTCCCTGTCGCTTCAGCATCATTTCCTTGTTTTAGCAACACATCTATTTGTGTTTTGGTCATTCCAAAAGCAAGTAGCTTGGCTATTCCTTGTTGGTAATTCACTTGAGCTTCAATAAACCGCTGCTCTGAGACAACTTTGCGACCGAGTTTTTGAACCCTTTGCCATTCACGTTCCGCTATCAGTAGTTGGCCCTGCGCATCCGCCATCTCAACGCTGGAAAGGGTCACTAATTTTTGACCGGTTTTTACATGGTCTCCCATACGCGCATGTCGCGCCACGACTTGTGCGCTGATCCTAGTGGTCGCCAATGATGTACGATAGGCGTTAATTGTAATTTCGCCTGGTAACATAATTTCGTCCGTTAACAACCGTCGTTCGGCTTTGCCGGTTACAATGCCTAACGATTGACGTTGCTGGGCATTCATCTCAGAAATACCCTGGTTTTCTGTTTCATCATTGTCATCGTCGCTGGCAAATACAGGATTGCTGAATAGAGCGATGAGTAGTAATAAGCGTGCAAATTGAGTGGTCATTGTGATCCGCCATCCTTTGTTTTTAATTCATTTTGTGCTGCGCCAATGAGTAAATTGGAACAGTATCGGTTAGAGTTGATGTGTGTCTTGAGCGATTTACGGTGAAGTAATGGCATGTGCGATAACCCCCGATTGCGTGAGATATTCGATAAACGTGATTTTCCACTCTTGCTCTAATTCGATACCTGCTATGCGTCCTTCTGCATGTTGATTTAATATTTGAATGTAATCGGTCGCACTGAGATCGCCTGTCCGCCACTGTTTTTCTAGCAAATCACTGCTATCAGTTGAATGTGATTTAATTAAAGACTGCCAGCGTTGATAACGCTTTTCATATTCTGAAACAACTGCCTGACTTCCTTTGATCAAGTGTAACCTTTGCAGATATGTAGCTCGAAAAGACGATTCCGCAGACAACGCTTCTTGTGACGCCGCTCGGGCTTGTGCACTGAAATTATTGCGCACGGTCAACGGCACTGAAAACGTCATTCCAACGGTATTTTCGTCATTCTGACGCCCCACATTGACGCCAAAAGAGGGATCAGCATGTTGCTGTCGCTGTGCTAACACCGTATTGGCTTTCAACGCTTGCCAGCGCATATCCGCAGCGACAACATCAGGGTGTTGGCGAGAGAGCTGCTCAGCACCGTTATTGGAATGCCATTGCCAGAAAGGATCAGGGATGGATGAGAGGGTCATGTTTTGTTGCCAAGTGGGTAATAATCTGGTCAAGTTAGCCTCCGCTCTCCTGAGGTCGGCTTCAGCGTCTGCCGTTGATTTCAGGCGTTGTGAAAGCGCCATATAGGCAAGTGCGGCATCAACTTGACTCATATCACCGGTTTGCTGACGTTGTTGGATCACCTCCAGTAATTGAGACAGTTGAGTTTCCTGCTGTTGGGTGATAACCGATTTTTTCTGGGCGATACGCCATTGAACTAAGGCAGTCAGTGTTTCAGAATATTGCTGTTGGCGCATTGCCTCATAAACCTGCTCTGCGTTTTGAGCAAAAAACTGACCTTTCTGAGCGAGTGCGCCGCGTTTGTCCCACCAATCGACTGTCTGCTTAAGCCCAAGTCGATAGTTATCATCGCTGCCTTCACGCTCTAATTCAGTTTCCAGTTCTGGGTTATACAGCGGTTGGCGCGCCCCTTCTGCGGAAGACTGAGCGGCGTTTAACGTTTCCTGCGCAGCTACCATCGACGGATGTTGCTCAACTTGTGTGACTAACCAACGTTTCCACAGTACAGCGTCTTCAGCGCTTACGGTTTGGGATGGCAATATCATGCACCACCCACTTATAAGAAAAAGTATTTTTACTCTCATTTAAGGAGTTCCTAAAATTTAATAAAAAAGTAAGGTCTGAGCTAACGAGTAGCAGTCAAAACCGAGCAATGGCTAAAATGTTTTCTTAGAACCAGAAATTAAACGATAGGAGGGCGAAATAAAGCAGAGTGATAGGGGGACTGATATACGTGAATATGGGCAATCAATTTTTGGTCGCAGATAGCATTTACGTATAAGGATGCAATTGGCATTTCAGTGATGACAAAATGACAGTGGCAATAGTGTGAGCAGCCAAAGGTGTCGATACAAATTGTCCAAGGTGAATTGACATCTGAATTGTTTGCGCTTTGTTCTTGTACAAACGAGGAGCTACAAACCAACGATCGAGACGCTTCGCTATTATTACACCCTGCACCGGCAGCGGTTGAAAATGATTGAATAACGACAGCTAGCAGTATAAAAATGCTTTGGCACGTCTTTCTATTCATCGATTTGCGCAGATGAATATCGAGTAGATGTTCTCCGGATAGCGGGGCCGACTGCTTGACCAATGCAGCCTTAAACATGCTCTCTTTTGTCGTAAAACGTACAACCGTATCGTAAAAACGAGTGAAGAGAGGGTACTTTAAGGCCGGTATAAAGCGTTGTGGTTTTTGAGCGTTCATCAAGTGCGTTCTTTTGTTTAGGATTTCAGCTGCAAAATACGGCGGGCACCACTTAAGACGATGACAGCAATCACCAAACCAATGACAAGGTCGGGGTAGCGCGACCCCGTCCACGCGACCAGTAAACCGGCCAATATCACCCCAAGGTTAGCAATGACATCATTGGCGGAAAAAATCCAGCTGGCTTTCATATGAGCACCGCTCTCTTTATTCTTATAAATTAACATTAAACAGGCGACATTGGCGATCAACGCCGCTAAGCCAAATCCCATCATCAAGGCTGAAACAGGTTCACTGCCAAATATAAAGCGGCGCAATACTTCACTCAATGCACCCAAGGCCAAAATCATTTGCAACCAGCCGGACACATGGGCGGCGGTAAGCTTCTTTTTCACACTTTGACCAACGGCATAAAGCGCCAAGCCATAAACAGCCGCGTCCGCAAACATATCGAGAGAGTCGGCAATCAATCCGGCCGATTGAGCCATCCAACCCGCCACTATTTCAATGACAAACATCAATCCGTTTATGCCCAGTAACCATTTAAGGATCTGAGTTTCATGCGTTTCGTTTGCTATCGCCAATGCTTTGGCGTTGGACACTTCTGTACTGCAACTTTTTTGAGTCGTTTCCAACTTGGCACCAAATTTTAACGACTCAAGCTTTAAGGTGATCTCATCCAAATTATCATCATGAAAAACTCGAACCTTGCGTGCAGGAATATCGAACAACAAGCCAACGGGTGGCACAATACTGTCAAGTGTTAGTCGGATCAGTCGTTCCTCCGATGGACAATCCATCTTGGGTACGACAAACTCACTAGTGTATTGTGTATCAAAACAATCCGAGTCTTCGATAACAGAGGTCTTTGAACCATCCTGTGTTTCTTTACGTTGATCGCTGCATGTCTCTGACATTTTAAATACCTTGTCTTATCTGCTGTACTGAGTTTAAACTCTATACCCACTATAGGGTCAACAAAAAAAGGCGTTGCTTTGAAAATTGGCGAATTAGCAAATTTAACCGGCTGTTCAGTGCAGTCCATTCGTTTCTACGAGAAGGAAAAATTATTAAGCGCACCAAGACGTAGTGATGGCAATTATCGCGTGTATGATCTAAACAATCTGGAACAGCTGACGTTCATTAAACACTGTCGTAGTTTGGATATTGCGCTGACAGAAATCAAACAGTTACTTGATTTACAACGCTCGCCAACAAAGCAATGTGGAGCAGTTATTGACTTAGTGGAAGACCATATCAAGCAAGTTAATTTTCGCATAATCGAACTTAAAAAACTGAAAGCGTCGTTGACAAGGCTTCATTCAACATGTCATACCAATCAGACTGTAAAAGATTGTGGTATTTTGCAAAATTTGTTGGTTAAACCATCCGCTCAATAGCTGCAAGAGGTAACATTGAAACACTGGCACATGACAAGCTTATGCTGGTGCATGAAAAAATTGCAGATCTATTAAAACTCCAAAGTGGATTGGAAGCGGTCATTGCCACATGCATATCAAACCCAGACAAGCAAAGTTGCCCAGTAATCGATTCTTTATATTCCTAAGTTGATTCTGGTGTCTAATTTAGTTTCTAATTTTTGAGGAGCTGTTGTTGCTGCTTAATTATGATCCTTTCCACATCCATCAATAATTCAAGAATATCCGCCACGCCAAGAAAATACCCAAAGCATCGCTGCCCATGCAGAGGATTGTTTGTTCCTTTTAACTGATGCTCTATTCTCGCAGCACGCCAAGCAGTTGGATGTGAAGGTTCTTTATGATTAAACTGGAAGGTGTTTAGGTGTGAGGAAGCATTGCGAATATGACGGAAGAATTCAAAGATCTCTGAGCCATCGTTAAACTGTTTAACAGACTCATAGGTAGAATTCGCTAACATAACGCAACAAGATTCAATGTGGTCAGATTGTTTGATAACGCCCTTACCCGCGAGAGTGCGCAAAGCGTGCGGCACCATATTTTTATGAGTGGTAAATTTTCCAGTGAATTTAAGGCTACAGTTGGCAGGCATGAACATTTCGATTTTTTGATCGAAAATAACAGGACAGCCACAAAGTGACACAGAAAAACAGGAAACAAGTTTAAAGAAATACATGTCTTTTCTAAATTCGTAATACTCTACTGCGTCATCCAAAATATTAACCTCTACGCTAACTCTAGCCTTTTTATTGAATTATTCACGTTGAAATAATGCCCGATAATGTACGTGATTTTTACGAGTAAAATTTGGATCAGGTCAAACTTGCGACAGTTCAAGTGTGAAGCACCCTACCTCTTCAGCCTCCAATTTCCACTACTAATCAAAACACCTAAAGTAATAAAGTACCCAATCACAGCTTTATCGACAAGTACAAAGTGATGGAAGTATTCTTATTCGTTAGTTTTAAATGAGTATTTTCTATTCATAATTATCTCATAAAACCAAAAACGAGGCTTATAGCCTCGTTTTAATCAAATCTAACCTTTGCACTTATGCAATTAGATATATTCCACTGCAACTATCTCAAACTCAATTTTACCTTTAGGTGTTTGAATATTCGCCACATCATCTACTGATTTACCAATCAAGCCCCGAGCAATAGGCGAGCCTACTGAGATCATGTTTCGCTTAATATCAGCTTCATCCTGCCCCACTATTTTGTAGGTAATTTCTTCATCCGTTTCCACATTGATAATAGACACAGTTGCTCCAAAGATAACTTTGCCATTGTTGGTCATTTTGGTGACATCAATAATCTGTATATTAGACAGCTTACCTTCAATATCTTGAAGACGTCCTTCACAAAAACTTTGTTGCTCACGAGCAGCATGATACTCAGCATTTTCTTTCAGATCGCCGTGTTCTCTAGCTTCAGCAATAGACTTAACAATTTGTGGTCTTTTTACTGTTTTTAAATATTTCAACTCTTCACGGAGCAATTCTGCGCCTTTAGCTGTCATTGGATATAGTGTCATATCAACAACTCTCTTATTTTTGTTATCTAATTCAACTTAATGGGTACTAAATACGACTTTTCAACTAAAGGACAAACTGCAGCGCTGTTTATCCTTTAGTTGTCGATGCTAGTGGATACGAGTATGTAACTCTTGTACTGATGTGACTCTTGCTCTGTCGTCAGCTTTATTAGCATTCACAGTAGCAAACGCCGCATTCATTGTGGTGGTATACGCTACTTTATTTAACAGCGCTTCTTTACGAATATACACAGAATCATCAATCGCTTGGCGACCTTCAGTGGTATTTACAATATAACAATATTCACCATTTTTGATGGCATCCACGATGTTCGGACGGCCTTCACTCAGTTTATTCACTACGCTGCACTCAACACCGGCATTATTCAATACAGTCGCCGTACCTTTAGTGGCTTCTAAGGTAAACCCTTTAGATATCATGGTTTGGCCTAGTTCAATCACACGGTTTTTATCGTTTAGACGAACAGATAACAAGGCTTTACCACCAACAGGAATGGGCTGACTGGCACCTAAATTAGCTTTAGCGTAGGCTTCCTCAAAAGTATCTCCAATGCCCATGACCTCACCCGTTGAGCGCATTTCTGGCCCAAGTAGAGGATCGACTCCCTGGAACTTAGCAAAAGGTAACACCACTTCTTTAACGGAGTAATAGGGCGGAATGATTTCTTTAGTAATGCCTTGTGAAGCAAGTGACTGACCAGCCATAGCTCTTGCGCCAATTTTGGCCAATGGCATACCTGTAGCTTTGGATACAAAAGGCACTGTACGGGCGGCACGCGGGTTGACTTCAATCAAATACACTTGTCCATCTTTCACGGCAAATTGGGTATTCATCAAACCTATCACACCTAACTCCAATGCCATGGCTTTCACTTGTTGACGCATCACATCTTGCACTTCTGCGCTTAGAGAATAAGGCGGTAACGAACAGGCCGAGTCACCAGAGTGAACCCCTGCTTGTTCAATATGCTCCATAATGCCACCAATCACCACGTCTGTGCCGTCACATATGGCATCAACATCCACTTCGATAGCATCGTCTAAGAAGCGGTCTAACAATACAGGCGAGTCATTGGATACCTTCACTGCATTGTTAAGGTAACGTTTAAGGTCGTTAATATCGTAAACAATTTCCATGGCACGGCCACCTAACACATAGGAAGGGCGCACAACCAAAGGGAAACCAATTTTATCCGCAGCGACTATGGCTTGTTCCATATTTCTAACAGTGGCATTAGCGGGTTGTTTGAGGTTAAGTTTATTAACCATTTTTTGGAAACGTTCGCGGTCTTCTGCTTTATCAATCGCATCTGGCGAAGTACCAATGATGGGCACACCTGCTGCTTCTAATTCCCGCGCTAATTTAAGGGGGGTTTGCCCACCGTATTGCACAATCACGCCTTTAGGCTTTTCGATGCGAACAATTTCTAATACGTCTTCTAACGTTACTGACTCAAAATACAAGCGGTCAGAGGTATCGTAATCGGTAGAAACAGTCTCTGGGTTGCAGTTGACCATAATGGTTTCGTAACCATCTTCACGCAATGCAAGGGCTGCATGCACACAGCAATAATCGAACTCAATGCCCTGCCCTATACGGTTTGGACCTCCGCCCAACACCATGATTTTAGCATTGTCAGTTGGGTTAGCTTCACACTCTTCATCGTAAGTGGAATACATATAAGCGGTATCAGAGGAGAATTCAGCCGCACAAGTATCTACCCGCTTGTAAACCGGGTGAATATCAAAACCACGACGCAGTTCGCGCACATCGGCTTCATCAACACCGGTTAACTCAGCAATTCTAGGATCAGCAAATCCTTTACGTTTGAGTATTTTCATCAAATCTTCATCGATTGAAGATAATCCGCACTCATGTATTTGTTGTTCAAGGATGATCAATTCTTCAATCTGTATCAAATACCATCTATCAATATTGGTTAATTCGAATATTTCGTCCACTGACATGCCCATGCGCATCGCATCAGCAATGTACCAAATACGTTCAGCACCCGGCTCGCGCAATTCACGAATGATAGTGATTTTTGCATCTGGCGCAGTAATATCAATAATAGGATCTAGGCCATTCACACCTACCTCTAATCCCCGCAAGGCTTTTTGCAATGATTCTTGTTGGTTACGACCAATCGCCATCACCTCACCCACTGACTTCATTTGAGTAGTCAAACGGTCATTGGCACCGGCAAATTTTTCAAAGTTAAAGCGTGGTATTTTAGTCACTACATAATCAATAGTAGGTTCGAACGATGCTGGCGTTAACCCGCCAGTAATATCATTGGCCAATTCATCCAGTGTGTAACCTATGGCTAATTTAGCTGCGACCCTAGCAATAGGGAAACCTGTAGCTTTTGATGCCAAGGCAGAAGAGCGAGATACCCTAGGGTTCATCTCTATAATCACTAAACGGCCGGTTTTGGGATCCACACCAAACTGTACGTTTGAACCACCGGTTTCTACACCAATTTCACGTAATACCGCAATGGCCGCGTTACGCATGATTTGGAATTCTTTGTCGGTCAAGGTTTGTGCTGGTGCAACGGTAATAGAGTCACCCGTATGTACACCCATTGGGTCGATGTTTTCTATGGTACAGACAATAATACAGTTGTCAGCTTTGTCTCTGACCACTTCCATTTCGTATTCTTTCCAGCCAATTAATGATTCATCTATCAATAACTCACTGGTAGGAGACAGGTCTAATCCGCGACGACAGATTTCACCAAATTCTTGTTTATTGTAAGCAATACCACCACCTGAACCACCCATAGTAAAAGATGGGCGAATAATACAAGGGAATCCTATGCGGGTACTGACATCAAATGCTTGCTCAATAGTGTGAGCAATCTCAGCGTGAGGACAGGCCAAACCAATTGATTTCATGGCTTTATCAAAACGCTCTCTGTCTTCTGCTTTATCAATGGCATCTGCTGTGGCACCGATCATTTCAACGCCAAACTCTTCAAGCACACCATATTTATTCAAATCAAGGGCGCAGTTTAAGGCCGTTTGTCCACCCATAGTGGGCAATACCGCATCAGGGCGTTCTTTTTCAATGATCTTTTTTACCACTTCCCAGTGAATAGGCTCAATGTAAGTGGCATCGGCCATTTCTGGGTCCGTCATGATAGTGGCTGGGTTGGAGTTAACCAAGATCACCCGGTAACCTTCTTCGCGCAGGGCTTTACATGCTTGTGCGCCTGAATAGTCAAATTCGCAAGCTTGGCCTATTACTATAGGTCCAGCGCCTAAAATCAAGATGCTTTTTATGTCGGTACGTTTTGGCATGTCACTAATTACTCTACTAATTCTTGTACTTAAAAAGGTGCGTACTTTAGATGGTGCGTGCTTTATTGGCTCTGCTGCATCAACTCTATGAAATGGTCAAACACTAATGTCGACGCTGCATCAAATCTATAAAATGATCGAATAATGGCGCGGCATCATGTGGTCCTGGGCTTGCTTCTGGATGCCCTTGGAAACTAAAAGCTGGCTTGTCTGTACGATGAATACCTTGTAAAGATTTATCAAATAACGACACATGAGTCACCTCTAAGGTATTTGGTAAATTACTTTCATCTACCGCAAACCCATGATTTTGACTGGTGATCATAACGCGCTCACCTTTAATATCCTTAACAGGGTGGTTAGCACCATGATGACCAAATTTCATTTTGATTGTTTTGGCACCGCTCGCTAAGGCTAATAACTGATGACCTAAACATATGCCAAAAATGGGAATATTCGCCTCTAACAATTGTTTAATGGACCTAATGGCGTAATCACAAGGTTCAGGATCGCCCGGACCATTTGACAAAAACACTCCATCTGGTTTTAAGGCCAGGACTGCATCAGCTGTGGTTTTCGCTGGTACTACTGTCAGTTTGCAGCCACGGTCGGCTAACATACGTAAAATATTGCGTTTCACTCCAAAATCATAGGCAACCACATGAAACTCAGGGTTATCTAATGCGGTTTGGTAGCCTTCGCCCAATTCCCAGCTACCGTCGACCCACTGGTACGGAACATCACAAGTCACTTCTTTGGCCAAATCCAAACCTTTAAGGCCAGTAAAAGCCTGAGCTTTAGCTAGAGCAGTAGATTCATCTAATGGAATATCGTCAAGGGTATTACTGGCAATGATGCAACCATTTTGGGCGCCTTTGTCGCGCAAAATTCGCGTCAATCTGCGGGTATCAATGTCTGCAATTCCCAGAATGTTATTTTCTTGTAGATATTCAGATAAACCCTGTTCACTGCGAAAATTACTCACAAGAAGTGGCAAGTCGCGAATGACTAGGCCTTTGGCCCATATTTTATTTGATTCACAATCTTCAGAATTAATGCCGGTATTACCAATATGTGGGTAAGTAAGGGTGACAATTTGTTCTGCGTAAGACGGGTCGGTTAGAATTTCTTGATAACCTGTCATAGAGGTATTAAACACCACCTCCCCCACTGACACGCCAGAAGCTCCAATAGCAGTACCTTTAAAGACAGAGCCATCTTCAAGTACTAAAAGGGCAGAAATAGCCAAATCAACCTCCAGGATATTAAACAGTTTTAACCTAGGACTCTGACTTTTCAAAACAACAAGCAGAGCCCGTAGATATTCATGTAAACACATGATTTATATGAATATTTAGTCAATTTGCAAATTTTAGAAAAGTGAAGTCTAAAGGACCACACTGAATTTTGGCAAATTCGCAATATTATACATATAAGGGAGTTTCAGGTCTATTCACAATTACAAAAAATGCATAAATAACCGTTTGATCATACTTTTTATACATAAGGGCTAAAAACAGCGATTCTCAAGCCATGAACTAGGGTTATTTAAAGCCCAATACGTCTTCCATATCGTACAAACCCGCTGGTTTGTCGATAACCCAACTCGCCGCTTTAACGGCTCCTTTGGCAAAGGTTAATCGACTTGAGGCTTTGTGAGTGATCTCCAACCTTTCACCTACATCGGCAAACAATGCCGTGTGTTCACCTACTACATCACCTGCCCTTACTGTGGCAAAACCTATAGTTTGATGATCTCGTTCACCTGTATCCCCTTCTCGACCGTACACTGCACATTCAGACAAATCTCGACCTATTTCATCTGCAATGGCCTCACCAATGGCCATTGCAGTGCCCGAAGGTGCATCTTTTTTAAATCTATGATGAGTTTCTAATATCTCAATATCTGCCGTATCGGCCAACACAGCGGCTGCTTTTCTGACTAGATCCAGCATCAAATTAACACCCACACTATAATTAGCCGCAAACACAATAGGGATCAGTTTAGCAGCAGAGTCTAACAGCGACTTTTGTTCGGCATTTAAACCAGTGGTGCCGACTATTATCGGTTTTTTGTGCGCGACACAAAAAGACAGATTGTCGGTAAGGGCAGCAGGTAAGGTAAAATCAATCAAAACGTCTATTTGTTGGATATTTGCAGATAGATCGGCGCTGACCAACAAGCCTTTTTTTCCAATACCGGCAAGCTCTCCCACATCCGCTCCAACCAAGGATGAGGTCGCTCTCACGCCAGCAGCGGTCAACTTGTCGTCCGCACTTTGTTCAACAGCTTCTATCAAGACTCTTCCCATGCGGCCATTGGCACCAAAAATAGCAATATTACTCATAGTGATTTAATCATTTTTTTATTGGCAATCTATGTATCGATTGTGCCTGAATTATGTCTTTGTTGCAGTAAAGGCGAAGCTAACTTTTTTGTATAACTAACCTCAGCTTCGCATAAGGAAGCCAAGTAAGGCCACTTCTGAAGTTTTGAACAATAAAATGCCCCCTCCAAACTTAACCCACTCCATCGCAAAATAGGTTTACATTTCCCCACAGTTTTATGCACGCAAATGTCTAAAGCGATAAAGAGCTGTAATTGTCGGTAATGTCTCGATCGATAAAATGAACAAATGGGTCGATGCGAATAAAGTTAGGTTTTGTTGGACTATTAATACGAATAATATTTTCACCCGACCTTATTCGATGTTTACCAAGATAGATGGGATCTCGTTGCAGTCCGTCGTCTGCAATATTGAACAATGCGATATCAAATTGTTCGTCCAAATTGATGTTTTTATCCTCTCCAAGCACGTCGGCTTGCTGTTTTTGCGCGTTTATCCTGACATTAACCTGATACCCGCCGTTTTCACCCCTTTCGATTGTGGTATCGGCTATTGCAATATCATATAGGTAGATTTCAGCAAACAAGTCATTAATCACACTACTTTCATAATATGACGCCCCTTGTTTTATATATTTCATTAAATCAAGGGTTGTAGGGTATGCGGATTGTTCAGATTTAAAGGCTGTCAAAAAGGATTTTAAGCGCTTGTTTAGTCGTTCTTCTCCTAACAAATCCATCAACGCCATCATCACAATCGCGCCTTTGTTATAATGCAGATAAGCTTGGTTTTCTTCTCGCATAAGAGGAAGTTCTGAAATGGTTTCGCGGCTGCGCCCTCTGAGATATCGATCTAACTCGTATTCCAACATGTCCGCCACTTTTTGACGGCCGAAGGTGCGCTGCATTAATGCATAAGCACTATATTGAGCCAGTGTTTCGCTTAAAACTGAGCCACCTTGAACATTTGCTCCTCCAATTTGTGCTCCCCACCACTGATGCGCCATTTCATGGGCAATAAACCAATAAACTTGGTCATTGTGATTGGGGTTACGCTGGTCATGGATAAAACCGGACGCTTCAGAATAGGCTATTACATTAGGGAAATCCTGACCAAAATTGTCTGGTCCAGGAAACTCAACTACACGCATATGTGTATGCTGATAGGGGCCGAATTGTGCAGAATAAAAGTCTAACGAGTCTTTCATCGATTGCATGATCCGATGTACGTTCATGCCATGCTGTAGGTGATAATAAACCGTCAAATCAACGCCTTTGTGATGCTCAGTTCTTATCTCGTATAAACCAGAGAAAAACGCAAAGTAATTGGCAATAGGCTTATCCATTTTGTAGTGGAAGTAAGCTCTATCATTCTCTGTCCACTGACGAGTCAAATAGCCTGGTGCGATAGCGATCTGCTCTTTTGATGTTGAAACAATCGCTTCAAAATTGAGATAACCATCATTAATACCCAACACTGTTTCATCCATTGACCTACCATAGTGCTCAGCGTCATATAGGTCATTAGCTCTTGGTTGAGCAGGTAGGGCAAACTTTTTTCTTACTTCAGGTGCGATCAGTTGCTCCGCCGTTACATATCCGTAGCGAGGAAACACTTCACTATTTTGAAAAAAAGAACCGTTTTCTAGAATGCGTAAGGTAGAAGCATCGTGGCTAAATCCCTGCTGTTCACGCACAGTCTTAAAAATACCGCGACGTTGCTCTCCTGGTTGCATCGGTGTTTTTAACTCAAACCAATGTGTATTCAAAGGCCCATCAAGTTCTAGCAGTTTCCCGCCTTCAATTTCTAGGTCAAAGGTAACATCAGAATAACCTTTAACATTGTCCAATACACCGTTGTATCCAGGGATCGAGACTAAGAATCGAAAGATAGGTTGAGTCGTGTTATTGCTTAACACTAGTTCGGCATCAATTTCCAATCGTTGAGTCTGCGGGTAGATCGCCACGTTGGCTTTTAACGACTTCATGGTAGGCGTTGGCATATCTTTATAATGCTGATAGCGCTTCTCGTATTCAGCGTGTATTGCTTGCATCTGGGGTTTGCTAAAATAGGGGTTAAGCACAAAGGTATTGTAATAAATGACTCCTCCTAATATGACGAATAACGCAACACTAAGTGCCATCGAATAACGACTAGCTGAGCTGAGTGAATACTTTAGAGTTTTAACTCGGCTTACAATTCTGGTTGCAGGACCGCGCTGCCATAAGCCATAACTTATGACGACTAAACAAAGCGTTACTGAGGCCCAATACAACATAAAGATACTATGTTTAGCGATACTGCCGGCATAGCCATTCATATCTGAGTAGTGCCATGTTGGAGAGTGACTAAAACGTACCATGCTATGCTCCACCCCTAACATTGGAAGGGCAAAATCCATCAAGATAAACAATACAAATAGAGACATTCCAGCATACTTATTAGGTGCCAACACCTGACAGAAAAAAGCTAAGCATGTCATCATCAGCATGGGTAAAGCGGTGAAATAAAACATACTTACTAAGTATTGACCTAGTTCAATGTGATGGTAATCATTGAGCAACTGATAACAGATTAGAAATAAACTGGTTAGGGTGATCAGAGATACAATAACCACACATACAGCCAGTAATTTAGATAGCCAGATATTGAAATTTGAGATAGGTAAACTGTCCATAATCTCATTCACTTCTTCTGGTTTAACGTTTTTTCTCCAAATTTTATTTTCTAGTGATTGGATCAGCTTATTGGGTTGACCTTGCAACAAAATAGAACCTTGTGCCAATACAGCCATGTAAGGGCATAGCTCTTTAACATCTTCCACTATGTGAGTGGATAAAATGATCACTTTACTTTCTGCCAGCTCGACCAAAAGGTTGTGAAAGCGATTTCGTTCTTCTGGATCAAGACCGCTGGAAGGCTCATCAACAATAAGTAATTCAGGGTCCCCTATTAACGCTTGTGCGATACCGAATCGTTGCCGCATACCGCCTGAAAAACTTGCTACAGCTTTTTTACGGTGTTGAAAAAGGTTGGTTTGCTCAAGTAATACCGAGACCATTTCTCTACGAGATTTTTTGTTGTGTATACCTTTCAATACGGCAATGTGATCCAGCAATACTTCTGCAGAAATACGAGGATACAAACCAAGACTTTGTGGCAAATAACCCAGGCACCGCCGCAGTAGATGGGGTTGCTCTAATACATCGATATCATTAAACGTAATCGTGCCAGAGTCAGGGGATTGTAAAGTCGCGATGGTACGCATTAAAGATGACTTACCCGCACCGTTAGGGCCAAGGAGTCCAAACATACCTTTGGGGATGTTTAGCGACACATCATTTAAGGCGTGAACGCCGTTGTCATAAGTCTTGCTGATAGAATTTAAGTTAAGCATGTCTCTACTCTCAAAATGAAGCATAAAAAAAGAAAGGTTAAGATTGAAGTCGCCACCAAACTTAGTGGTTAATAAAGCAAGCTAACTATCATCGATGTTCACCAGTAAATAAGGGGCTAACTTAGCTTGGAAGGATCCTGCAAATTTCGCTAAATGCAGACATATAATAAAACTCAAAAAACCGCCGGGCATGGCAAGCTGAAACCAATACCAATTTATATCAATAGTTTGACTCGGATCGATTGCGTGGGCGATGGGATCAACCATCGGCGACAAGAAAACCACCACCGACATAAATGCGCCAACGAATATTGTGATGAAATAGGTCAATCCCAATCCCGCTTGTAGCACCATATACAGAGCCGTAGTGTAGCTACGACGGTTTTTCAGCATATCTTTAATACTACTAATCCAGTTGTTCCACATACCTTGACTAGGATCTTTACGCTGATATAAAGGTCTGCGCGGCATACGTTGACCTAACAACATTTCTATTAGGCGACCTTCGAATAGCGAAAACAACTGCATGGATTTTAAGAAGACTAAAAATAACGGAATACCAATAATCAGTAACGAAGCAGTTAAGCTGGGTAAGCCAAATAGTACTACCCAAGCAAAATAAGCAATACCTAAGGGAGCCGCTAACAAGGTATACAGTAACGCTCGATAGGCATCACCATTGGTTAATATGGCAAAGAATCGATTTTTAATTATTGGTTGAGTTGATGGTCGGTTGCCATGGAGTGCATGTTGCACAGTGGATTCCATTTCGCAATATAGCTGGGCAATTTCGATCGGTGTGCCGTACTTCTGTATAATTTCCAGCAAGGATCCGAGGGAATTGTCACCATCAGCTAGTGCTGCCCTAAGATGATCTTCGGCATCAAACAAAGCGTCCTGGATTAGTGCTCTGTCTTGTCCTTGCAGCGCATGCTTTAATTCTTCAAGATATTGATCCACTCGAAAATTGATATTATTATTTTCCATTGTCTTCACCTTTCGAGTTATCGGCAATTGTTTGATTTACAAATGCATGAGTTTGATGCCAAATTTCTAACCATTCTTTAAGTACCGCACGTCCTAGAGTTGAAATAGTGAAATACTTACGAGGTGGACCATTTTCTGACGGAACGACTTCACTTTCTAACAAGCCTTTAGTGCTTAGATTGCGCAGTACTGGATACAAAGCACCTTGTTTATCAGAGCTAGATTGTTCAAATAGTTTAGTAATTTGATATCCATACAAAGGCGTTTTGGCCTTAGCTAGAATACTTAGCAGCATCAAAGCGACGGTTCCAGAACTGAGTTCTTTACGAAATTTTTTCACTTGCTGCTCCACCGCCTCGGTTTCGACTGAAGGATCATTGGGTTCTAGATTCATCACTTTTTGAAACTACTATCAAGTTAACACTAGTATTAACTTAGCACTACTATTAACTTAACACTAGTTATTTATTAGGACAATTGGGGATTGGTTATCGAGGACGTATAAGTGAGTGATACAGAGTCTCAGGAAAGACTTTATTGAAGCGCACCAGTCACAAATATCCAATTACAAATCTTAAGGTGGCTTGGGAATACGTCTAAAGTCAGATAGTATTAACCGCAAATATCCTCATTGTTATCACTCTTTTTTGGAATTCCATGTTAGAAAGCCATTTCAGCAACCCAATCGTCCCTATTAACGCGTTACCTGCAATATTGAACCTAGATAAGCAATCACTATCTGAGAAATATGCACCGATAAATCGTTTAGTTAACTTAGGCTTAACCCTGTTTGTTTGTGCGATTGGCATGGCACTTTATTTCCAGCCTTTTGTCGATTTACCCGCAGGTTTGCTTATTTTTCTGCCCTTCTTCATTTGGGCAGCCGCTATATTTGGTTTATTGCTCACCTGGATCAGACATGCTCAGGATCACGTTAAATCCTATACCCTCAGAGAACTAGATTTACATTATACAAGTGGCTTATTTTTTCGAAAAGTAGTGAGTCAACCTATTACCCGAATTCAGCATATTGAACTTAAACGCGGCCCAATCGAACGAAAAGTCGGTTTAGCTAGGTTACAAGTCTTTAGTGCTGGAGGAGAGATGCATACTTTCGAAATCCCCGGTTTACCTCTAGAAACAGCCCAACAACTGCGGCAATTTATATTGCAGCATAAAGATATGGTTAAACATGGATAATCAGACCAGTTCATCACCTATCGATAGCAAGGATCTTGCAGCTCTTTTAAAAACTCAAGATGATTGGCAAGTTTTATCGCCTGTGGCAATTTTGTATTTCGCGGCTAGTGTATTCAAACATCTATTTGGCAATCTTATCTATCTAATACCCGCCTTAGCGGTGAGTTATAAAAGTGTGCTCGAACACCCATTTATTTGGTTACCCAGTATTTTAGTGGCTTTTGTACTACTTGTACTTTTCGCTTTTGTCAGTTTCAAAGTGTATCGCTATCGATTAACTGACGATAATATCGAGATACGTTCGGGTATATTTAGTAAAAAACATTTAAATCTACCGTTTTCCCGAGTGCAAAATGTTAAAATAGAACAGCCTATTTATTATCGTTTTACTGGTCATGCTAGTTTACAGTTGGATACCGCTGGTTCGGCTAAAAACGAGGCTAAGTTAGTGGCGATCAAGCTAGATTTTGCCCAACAGTTAAAAACGCGGATTCAGAGCCAAGTCCAGAACAACACAATAGATATCAATCAAGAAAACATCTCTGCTGATCCGACTGGGATCCTAAGTAGTTCCACAAATAGCCAAACTCAGCAAGAAATTGTGCTTAACCGCCGTAATTTATCTGATTTAGTCATCCATGGTATTACCAGTAATAGAATTTGGATATTTCTGGGCGGTTTAGCCCCTTTTTATAACAAAATAGTCGACTCGATTGGCGAATGGCTAACAAACTTAGGAATTGATTTAACTGAGCTATTTAGCCTACAAACACATTCGTTACTCGAAGTAGGTTTATATGCATTATCACTAACAATGTTAGCCATGCTAGTGCTGGTAAGTTTTTCGGTAATCGGCTCGATTATTAGTTTTTACGGTTACACCCTGAGTAAATTGGATGACAAATACATCAGGCGCAGTGGATTATTCACTAAACACGAAGTCAGCATGGGTTTAAGCCGTTTGCAAATGATCGTACAAAAACAAGATTGGTTAGACGTACTGTTAAAACGCATCAACCTCAAATTTGAACAAAGTAACTCTTTTGCAAACAACCTGAACCCATCTGCTACCAGCAGCAAAATTATTGTACCGTCCATAAAAGCTAATGAATGCCAAGCACTAATAGACGATGCCTACCCTAGTAACGCACTGAATACTTTGGTCTGCAATCATGGGTTTGAACCCATAAGTAAACGTTTTATTTTTCGTAATATCGTATACGTCTTAATGCCTTTATGGTTGATAATAACAAGCGGCGCACTGATGAATGGCAAACTTTTGATAGCAGCACTACTATGCGTATTATTTGTAGCTCTATGTGGTTTAGTTGTTTTACGTTGGAAACGTTGGGGTATCGTCAAAGATGAAAATTTTATATATCTAAGAAAAGGCTTAATTGGTATCGATTATTATTGTTTTCCTACCTATAAACTACAGCAAATACAGTTCAAACAAAATCTACTCATGAAAAGACGACACTTAGCCACAGTAAAATTTGTGCTCGCTTCCGGCTCACTAAAGGTGCCGATGCTCAATGAAAACTTAGCCTATGAGTTAATTGACCAAGGTCTTTATCAAGTAGAGTCATGTCAGAAGTCTTGGATGTAAATTGATACGTAGTTCTCAGTCGGCGACGCCGATGCTTTTGTCCTAACCTCGCATCTATGTTCGCCAATTATTTTTGAGATTTCGTAGGGCAATTTATATGGATATAAATTGAGTCGCAGAGTGCCGGGAGCACATTGTGACGACTTGCTAAATATCATAAATAATTGGATGAAGAACATAACTTGGCGAGCGGCTTTAATAAGATGGTCCGCCTCACCCTTTATCAGCTAGATTTAAGGTAGGCAATCACTAGAG
>Ga0316204_10006135_pt1 | contig 18851 bp, 16 predicted proteins | sample 6monrhotite_MG_2_FD_205661 | JGI IMG/M metagenome (GOLD analysis project Ga0316204, IMG submission 205661) | Microbial mat bacterial communities from mineral coupon in-situ incubated in ocean water Damariscotta River, Maine, United States -... | ecosystem: Environmental > Aquatic > Marine >...
CATACGGGCCGCCGCTGCTTCCGACCCAGAGATCGTCGTAGCCATCCCCGTCGACATCCCCCGCGAGCGCCACTTCTCTTCCGACCCAATGATCCCCCCTCTCGCCGAAGAGGACCGTGTGTGCATCGTCCGGAAGCTTGACCGTCTCAGCGGGGGCCCCGTTGATCAGGAAGATGTTCCCCTGATAGCCGTAGGGGTCACCGATGACGATATCCCCCACACCGTCGCCATCATAGTCCCCCCCGAGCAGCACCGATGAGCCAACGCCCTCCTGGGGGCCTCTTCCCTCATCTTCCCGGGTCGCCTCAATATGCACGCTGCTGGCGACGACATCCAGGTGAACGGGCACCCGCACCGCGTCCACCCCATCACAGTCCTGATCGACCCCATCATCCGGGACATCATACGCCCCAGAGAAGCGCTCGGGATCCTCATCATCACAGTCCTCCCCCCCCACCGCCTCCGCGTCCTCGCCGTCCCCATCGACATCCCTCAGGTCATCACCGTCGCAGTCCTGGTCAACACCATCATAGGGAATCTCTGGCGCTGCTGGAGAGATGTCGGGGTCGCCGTCATCGCAGTCCTCCTCCGCAGTGAACCCGTCACCGTCCGCATCCACAGGCACCGCTGTGTCCCCGGTATCATCTCCTGATGGAGTGCTCTCCGTATCCTCCACAGAGGATGTATCCGGGGGGGAGTCCGTGTCAGCGTCCGTGGCGGAGTCCCCCAGCGGCTTCCCATCACACCCGGAAGTAAGCAAAACCAGCAACGCCCCCGCAATGAGCAGCACCTGGCGGAGGACGCTCATCGGGCCTCCCCGAAGTGCGCGCTCCAGCCCTCGCAGAGCACCGCGAGCACGTCCGGATTCGGCGACCAGTGGGCCGGCGGCCACCACGGCGTCGGTCTCCTCCGAATCACTCTCGACGCCGTCGAGGGCGCCGGCGCGAGGCTGCTCAGCGCCGATCGCGAGGATCGGGTGATCGCCGCCGGTGATGTGCGGCCGTACCAGCGGAAGACCGCCACGGCGAGCCAGCCGAACCCATCCCCCCAGACATCTCAGTCGGAAATGTTCCTTCCTGCCGACCGGCTCCCCGCTCACTCCCGGCCGAGCGCGGCCCGCAGGCCGGCCCCCGCCTCCTCACTCCAGGCGCCGGTCGCCTGCCAGATCACCGCCCCCGCGCGGTCCACCAGCAGCACCTGCATGCCCGCGTCCTCGCCGATCTCCAGCGACGCCAGGACCGGCGCGCGCGCCTCGAACAGCGGCATCGTGCGGCTGAGCAGCGCGTCAGGCAGGGTCGCCCTCATGCCCGCCGTGATCACTGCCTTCAGCGCGAAGTTCACGTCGTCGACCAGCGCGATCTCGTAGTACCGGAGCCCCGGCACCGCCGCCTCCAGCGACGCGGCCATCGGCAGCCAGGTGTCGATCATCCCCTGGTCGTCGCGCCCGACCCCCATCAGGATCAGGCTCCTCTCCCCTTCCTGGCCCGCTGGCAGGGTGAGCGCGGTCCCAGCGAGGGTCTCGCCAGAGACCGCGGGAAAGACAGGCGTCGCTGACGCAACGCCCAACAGCGAGAGAAACAGCATGCCGCCAATCTACCCGGCCGGCGCTGCGGCTGCTCTCTCAGGGATCTCTCCCAGGAGTCGTGTCAGCCCATCATCAGGGGCAGCCGGGACATCGCGTAGATGAAGTAGTCGACGTCCAGGAGTGTCACCACGAGCATCAGAACGGCGATGCCGAAGGTGCTCAGGGACACGAGGAGGGAGACGTTAGCCAGGATCTTCGGCAGCATTTATCGAACCTCTGAAGGCAGCGAGCTTTATCGCTACTTGATGCCCAGCGCCAGCCCGAAGAGCATGTTGTCCACGAAGCGATCGCCGTCCTCGGTGGCCACGGCGTGCAGCGCCGAGAACGGCTTGGAGGCGTCGCGGTAGACCGCGCGGATGCCCTCGCGGCGGCTCTCTTCGATGGCGCCGTTGTCCGACCAGGCGTCCACATCCTCCACCGAGATGTGGTCGTGCACGGTCGCCTCACTGCAGCCGCCTTCGGTCAGCAGGCGCTCCAGATCCTCGCGCATGTAGAAGTTGCAGCGCGCCGGGTTCCGGAGCCGCAAGATCTCGAAGTACTCCTCGCGGTCCTCGTCGCCGTAGGCGCAGAGGTTCACGATGAGGATCCGGCCGCCGGGCTTCGCGACCCGGACCATCTCCTTCACCGCCGCGGAGTCATCCATGAACTGAGTGCCCTGGCGGCAGACCACGATGTCGAAGCTGTTGTCCTCGAAGGGCAGCGACTCCGCGGGGGTCTCGACAAGCTCGTCCAGGTAGGGCTTCGCCTGCTCGTACATCGCGCGGGTGATGTCCGCGCCGACGACGCGGCCGGCCCTGCCCTTGAAGAGGCGGGACACGAGCCCGGTGCCGCAGGCCACGTCGAGCACGTGATCCGTGGGGCCGGGCTCGGTGAGCGCCAGCACCCGATCCGCCAGGACGGGGTCGGTGCACCAGTGGCTCGAGCGATCGTAGCGCTCCGCGCGGGCGGTGAAGTGTTTGAGGGCGTCGCCTTCAGGCGTGATGGTGGTTCCCACTCTGTTCTACTTGGCCTCGGCGGGCACGACGGAGGCCGCGGTGCCCATGAAGGTGTTGGAGACGTCGAAGTATTCGTCCCGGATGCGCATGGCCGCCGGGCTGGCGGCGCCGCCCTCAACCATATTCGCGGGGCCGACCTTGTCGAGGGTGTAGCGCTCGGAGCCCGGCACCAGGGGCGGGCCGGCGGAGCTGTGGGTGGTGCGCCACCCCTCGCCGCCGTACTCGACCGACGCCTCGGCGCCGTCTTCCTGGTTGCCGTGGAGGTACCAGAAGTGCTCGGGGTAGTGCTCGAAGTCCATCACCGGGCCGGGCTGGTAGCTCTCGTAGATGCGCTTGTAGTTGTCGCGCAGCTTCTGCTCGGGCAGGCCGTTGTAGTTCAGGAACTCGTCCTGCCAGATGCCCTGCTCGATGCTCAGCCAGTTCAGGTGGTCGATCTCGGAGCGCATGTAGCCCTGGGCGACGCCGTCGGTGTAGACCGTGGTGCCGGGCATGGCGGAGAGGTACTTCACGCGGGTGATGTGGCGATGCTCCTCGCTCCACTCCGCCGCGTGATCCATGCTCTCCTCGTCCTCGCCGGGGAGGCCGACGATCATCAGGCCGCCGAAGCGGATGCCGGCGTCCCAGGTCTGGTACATGGCCCGCTGGGTGATGTTCTCGGTGTTGCCCTTGCGCGCGCTCTTCAGGATCTTCTTACCGAGCGACTCCACCCCGTAGAGGATGATGTCGCTGCCGGCGTCGCGCATGGCGCCCAGGCGCTCGGGGTCGACGTCGGCGCAGCGGGTCAGGCAGGTCCAGCGCAGGTCGTGCTCGCCGATGGCGTCGAGCATCTCCAGGGTCTGCTTCTTGTGGGCCGTGAAGGTCAGGTCCACGAAGAAGATGAACTCGGTGCCGTACTGCTCCTTGAGCCAGCTCAGCTCCTCGCGCATCTTCTGGGGGCTCTTGGAGCGCTCCTGCGGGGTCGTGCGGTAGCAGAAGGAGCAGTCCATCTTGCAGCCACGGGAGTAGCTGGAGATGATCTGCGGCTGCATGCCCTTCTCGGAGTGGAACTGGGGCCAGAGGTCCAGCCGCATCCGGGGCAGGGCGTCCAGATCCATCATCTGCCCGCGGGGCGGGGTGTGCAGGATCCGGCCCTTCTCGCCGCGGTACCAGATGCCGCGGATCTCGGAGAGGTGCTCACCCCAGCGGCCCTGGGTGTAGGCCTCCATCAGCTCGAGGATGGTGATCTCACCCTCGGAGATGACCGCGACGTCGGCGCGGGTGGTGTTCATGAAGATGTGCGGCACGCTCGTCACCAGCGATCCGCCGAGGATCACCGGGACGTCCGGGCGCAGCTCCTTGAACTGGTTCACGAACTCGCGCGTCCAGGGGAAGTTGTCCTCGAAGGTCGCGATCCCGAGCACGTCCGTGTCGCGGATGGCGTCGGCCAGCCCGGCGTTCAGCGGATCCGGCGTGTAGCGCAGGTCGATGATGCGCACGGGGTAGCCCGCGTTGTGCAGCACCGTGGAGATGTAGCTCGCGCCCTCGTAGGGCGCGGTCAGGAAGAACTCCCAGCCGCGGGGCATGGTGAAGGGCGAGGGCCCCACCACCAGCGTAAAGCGAGGCTTGGAGCCGTCGGTCGACACCGGGGTCTTGTCCTGGCCACGCATCATCTCGCGGAAGCGAACGTCCACGTTGGTGTTGGCGTTGGTGTAGAGCTCAGGTGCGAGAGAGGGCGTGTAGGCCATGTGTTCCTCGGCTGGAGGTGCGCTTCAGATCCGTGAGTATAGTCAACTGCATGCCGGCCCCACAAGCGGCTTGGCGCACCAAAGCGACGTTGTAGGAGGGCTTACTCTTCCCCGGCCTCTTCCCCGGTGGAGCCCGGGGGCCCCGCCGCGGCCAGGATCCGGCGCTCACCGAGGTATAGCCCGTCCGCGCCGCGGGCCAGCGTCACCGCCGGCGGCGCGGACAGCGCCACCTCCGAGGTCACCACGGCCACGACGCGGCTGAGCTTCTCCTCGCTGATGAGATCCTGAAGCACGGCGTCCGTGACTTCGCCCTTGAGCGGGGACTCCAGCGCCTCGACGCCCTCGACGACCACGGCGACCCCCCAGGGCTCATCCGCCAGCCGCCGGGCGGCGCTCACGAGGCGATCCAGCTCCGCGCGCTCGTCGCCGGTCCAGAACACCGCTGAGCGACCGCGCAGCGCCTCGGCGTGCGCCGCCCGGTTCTCGGCGAGCGGGACGAGCATCACGAGCCGCTCCGACACCAGCGACGCCAGCGCCTGCACCACCGCCGCGCGATCCGCGGCGTCGGGGACGACCCAGACGGCCCGGGGGTGCTCGGCCGCCAGGCGCGCCAGCGGCGACGCCGGGGCGTCGGGCGCGCCCACCCGGGACAGCCCCCGGCGGCGGAGCGCGCCGGCCGCGAGCTGCGCCGCGCCGTAGCCCGCCGCGCCGCCGAGCAGCAGCGCGCCGAGCAGCGTCCACCAGGCCGCGCCGCCGCCGTCCCTGCCGCCGCCGCTGGTGACCGCCCGCCGCGCGCTCACCCCCGACGCGGACACCGGCGGGAGCCCCTCACCCTCTCGCGTCGGCTCCCCGCCGGCGGGCGGCTGTCCGCCCTCGGCGATCGGAGCCCCGCCGCCGCCCACGATGCGGCCGCCGTTCTCTTCGCTGGGGTCATCCGAGCGGGCCTCGACCAGCACCTCGTCGCCGCTGAAGGAGATCATCACCGAGGGGCTGTGGGAGCCGCTCGGCAGCTCGACGTCGATGGCGAAGAACTCCTCGTCATCGACCATCAGCTGGATGTCCATCACGTCGGTGTCGCAGGTCTGCGAGATGCCGGCGTAGGTGGCGTCACCCTCCCGCACGTCCGGCTGCATCCCGTCGTCCTTGAGCGGCACCTTGAGGGCGCCCTCACACAGCAGCGCGATCGGCGCAGCGGACATCAGCTGTCCGGGGTCCGCGATGGTGAGGATGAAGGGTCGGCTCACGGCGAAGCCCTCGCTCTTCCCCTCCGGCGGCTCGTCCCCGGGTATCGGCTCGCCAGCGACCGGCGCACCGGGCGCGTCCTGGGCGAGCACCAGCGGCAGAGCGAGGAAGAGGCCGAGCAGAGACATCACCGGGCTATAGCACGGCCTCGGACAGCGGGCGCCGCTCGAGGATGCCGGTCAGACACCCCGCGCCACCGGCGGCCTTCAGGGGCTCGCTGAGCGGCGCCTCCACCACCGCGATGCCCGCGCCTTCGTAGCGCCGGCGGGTCTCGGGGCAGCCCGCGGGCATGAGCAGCCGACGGGGCCCGAGCGTCACGAAGTTGGCGCCTCCCCCGCGGGTGACCTCCGCGACCGCCGGCACCACCAGCGCCTCGATCCCCCGCGCCCGCATGGCGTCCGCGAGCGGCTCGGTGAAGCGATCCTCCCGGGAGACCACCAGATCCCGATCCACGAAGTCCAGGGCGCCCAGCAGGTGCTGGGTAGCCGGGGGCACGGGCAGCGCGGTCGCGGTGACGCCCATGTCGGCCAGCAACCCGGCGAGCTGGTCGAAGGCCGCGCGGTTGGTGCGCACCCCGAGCCCGACGAGCACCTCGCGCTCGCTGACCCAGAGCGCGTCCGCGCCCTCGAACAGCGCGCCGCCCCGGGGGGTCATCAGGATGGGCACGCCCAGCGCGGCCAGCACCTCGGCGGCGGCCCTGGCCTCGCCGGCCCGGCGGGGGCTGGCCGGTCGGGAGAGCACCACGCCCTCGGGGGTGGCGAAGAAGAGATCGCGCTGAAAGAGGAAGTTCGGCGGCGGGTCCACGGCGGGCCGGGCCCGGTGCACCGTCACCCCCTCCGCCCGGTAGCGCTCGGCCAGCCCGTCCAGCTGCCGGGTGAGCAGCGCCAGGTCCGGGCGCTCCAGCATCAGCCAGTAATCGGCCTCCTCCGGGTAATCCAGCTCGGGGCCGGGGGCGGCGATCACGACCTGTCGGAGCGGATCGACCTCCGAGCACACGCCGCAGCGGCGCCACAGCGCGCCGGCGGCCACGTCGTCGGCGTGGGCGGCGGGGCGGGTGCTCCAGCCGGGGCCGCCGTAGGTCGCGGTCTGATCCAGCGGCTTCGCTCGGTCCGTCACGTCCAGGTCTCCGGATCCAGCGCATAGCCGAGGGCCTGCATCAGCTCCTGGGTCTCCCGATCCTCCAGCACCGGGCCCAGCAGCTCCGCCCGCTCGTACCACCGCCGCGCCCGGGGCCGCGCCGTGGCCATCACCGGCGGCACGCGCCGCCGCAGCAGCTCGGAGCGACCGACCGCCCCCAGCGACAGCCAGTCGGCGAGCGCCTCCAGCGAGGCCTCCCGCCGCTCCCCCACCAGATCCTCGAACCGCAGCCGCAGGACGGGTGTGTCGGTCTCCTCCAGGAACGAGAGGATGGACCGGTGGGCGCTGCGCCACTGGAAGGCGCAGACCTGCTCCAGCGGCGCCGCCGTCATGGCCTCCCACCCCGGCGGCAGATCGTACTTCCACCACCGCTCACCGCCCGGCACCACGTCGGAGTAGCCGCGGATGGAGAGCCCGCCCCGGCCGCGCATGTCGTGGGCGTGGAAGCCTCGGAAGCGCCAGCCGTCGATGAGGCCGTTCACGGCGGCGGCGGCGTTGCGCACCAGGTGCAGCACCCGGACGCGGGCGTTGGGGAAGAGCGCCCGCCAGAACGGGAGCCGGTAGGCGTTGGACGGGGTCTTGATGATGAGCGGGGAGCGCGCCAGGGCCTCCGCGTCGGCCAGCCGCCAGGGCTGGATGGTGATGAAGGGCGGCTCCTCCAGCACGCTCTCCGAGGGCGGCCCCGCGGGCGGCGACAGCTCCGGGAAGGCCGCCTGGACCCGCTCGGGGCCCAGGTCGTAGTACCAGGGGTTCACCCGGGGGTGCGCCCGCCGGGCCGCGGCCAGGAAGCGCAGGTGGAAGCCCTCCAGCCCGCCGGTCGACGCCTCGAAGGGCAGCGCCTCATCGACCCAGCGCCGCACCTCGGCGATCGTCGGGTTCAGCCCGGGCCACTGGGCGGCCAGCCGCCACGCCAGCGCCCCGGCGAAGCGCTCGGGCGACACCGGCCCGACAGGGGCCAGCCAGTGGCCCATCGGCGCCCCGACGTCCAGCGCCAGCGGCAGGTCCAGCAGCGCGGAGGCCCCCGCCGCGTGGGAGGCGTCCAGGCTGTCCGAGCTGGCGCCGTTCCGGGGCCACGCGAGCCCCGCCTGGTGGAGGAAGGCGTTGATCTCGCCGCGGAAGTGCAGGGTCCCCGGGCAGCCGCGCAGCAGCTCCGCGAACATGCTGGAGCCGCCGCGGGAGCTGCTTGAGAGCAGCACCACGTCCCGCACCTCCGCGCAGAACGACGAGACAATGGATGGCGACGCGTGAAGCGACGCGTCGCCGCGCGCCGCATCCAGTCCCGACAGCACATCCAACGCGGACAGCCCCGACACGCCCGCGCTCACCGTTCGGGGGTCAGGCGCGCGCGCACCTGGAGCAGCGACAGCGCCGCCCCCCGAGCCCAGCGGCGCCAGTGATTTCCGTCCTCGCGCAGGCTGCGGAGCTCGACCTTCATGTGCCAGGCCTCATCCAGCAACCGGATGCCAAGCTGCTGGCGCAGCCCGGGCGAGAGCGCCCCCGGCTCCGGGTACTCCAGCGGGTAGTCCAGCGCCTCCATCTCCGCCCTGGCGACGGCCTCGACCATCCACACCTCGTCGTCGTCCAGCTCCTTGCGGTACTTGCGGGTGTTGCCCGTGAGGATGGGGCGGGCGGTGTTGCTCCAGTCCGACGAGAGCCTCGCGCTCTTGCGGGCGTTGGGCGTGTCGAAGAAGGTCAGCAGCCGCGGGCTCCAGGACTCGTCCAGGAAGGCGCAGACGCGCTTGAGTTCGTCCTCCGGGGCGGCCAGCAGATCCTCGTAGCGCACCCGCAGCGTCTCCTCGGGGTGCTCCGCCTCCAGGGCCAGCCCCAGCCGCTGCTGCTCCGCCCAGAGCCGGGCGGTCAGGTAGGGGTGGTAGGGGCTGAACACGCTCTTGCGCGACGACACCGCCACGTCCCGGGGATCCCGCACCAGCCACAGGAAGCGCGCGCCCGGGAAGGTCTCCAGCACGCGCTCGGCGCAGTGGATCATGAAGGTGGACTTGCAGCCCCAGCGCGACTTCCCGGAGGCCCGGAGGTGCTGCTCGTAGATCGCCACGAAGACGCCGAACAGATCCCGGGGCGCCGCGTCGGCGAGGACCGTCTCCAGGTCGATGGGGGTGTCCCAGGGGTAGATGTGCACCTTCAGCAGGCGCAGCACGTCCCGGGCCAGGGCCCGCAGGTTCTCCCGCTCCTCCAGATCGCCGTAGCTGGACTCCAGCTCACCGAAGTACTTCATGATGTGCGGCGGGTGCGGCAGATCAATGCGGGGGTGGGCGTCCAGGATCACCCGCAGCAGGTTGGATCCGGAACGCTCGGTACCAACGATGAAGATGGGGTTGGCGCAGCGCGCGTCTGAAGGTGCCATGACGCCCGGTTTTAACCCATTCTGAAGCGTTCACGCGCGGCTTCGAACTCCGGGACGCTGGAGACCCCGTCCAGCGCGAGCTCCGCGAGCACGCGCCCGGTCAGCGGACCGAACTTGAAGCCGTGGCCCGCGAAGCCCGCCGCCACCACGATCCGCGGGTCTTCCGGGTGCAGATCGATGACGAAGTCCTCGCCGGGCCCCACGGTGTAGAGGCAGCGCTCCGTCGCCGTCAGGCGGGTCACCGGCAGGGTCAGCCGGGCGCGCATGCGCGCGACCAGACGATCGACCCGCGCGGGCTCGGGCCGGTAGTCCTCATCGGGGTCATCCCCCTCCCCCGCCGCCACGACCCGATGGTGCGCGGCCTTGATGCCCTCCCGACCGAACTCCGGGAGGCCGTACCAGACGTCATCATCGCTGCGTCCCAGCTCCACCCACACGGGGTAGCGGCCGAGCCGACCCGCCTCGGGGTTCTCCAGGCCGAGGTAGCACACGGCCTGCCGGGTCACCGTCAGCCGCGACGCCAGCGACGGGATCAGCGCGCCGGCCCAGGCGCCAGCGGCGACGATGACCTTCTCCGCCCGGACCTCGCCGCCGTCGAGCTCGACGGTCAGGGGCTCGCTGCCAGGGTGCACGGCCCGCGCCCGGGCCCCGTAGCGCAGCTCGACCCCCGCCTCCCTGCAGATCCCCCGCAGCGCGTCCATGGTGTCCGCCGCGGCGACCAGCCCGGAGGTGTGGTCATCCAGCACCCCCTCGCCGGGCGCGAAGCGGAACATGGGGAAGCGCCGCGCCCCCTCCGCCCGGCTCAGCCGCGTGATGACGCCGCCCGCGCCGCGCTCCAGCCCGCCCTCCAGGGCCTCGTCGACCGCCGCCGCGTAGCCCCCGAAGAGCCCGTCCTCGGGCCCGAAGAAGCAGCCCGGGTTGCGGTGCACCAGCGTCCGCTTCGCCCGGGCCTCCAGCGCGGGCCAGCTCTCGGCGTGCACCCGCTGCATCAGGCGCACGTAGTCCGCGTGGGCGTAGACGCTGCGCGTGATGCGGGCGGCCCCGTGGGAGCTGCCCCGGTCGTGGCCCTCCTCGAAGCGCTCCAGCACCACCAGGCGCTCGCAGCCGCGCGCGACCAGCGCGGCGGCCGCCGCCAGCCCGTTGACCCCGCCGCCGATGACCGCGACCTCGTAGATTCCATCACTCATAAACGCAGGTTATCAACGGAGGCCGACCCGAGGAACCCATGAGCGCCTACGAAGCCTTCTCCAACGACTTCCACGCCTACTTCACCGCCGACCCCAACGTCTGCGTCAACATGGGCGTCGACGCCCGCCTCGGCGACCTGCCGGACCCCAGCCCCGCGGCCGGGGAGGCCCGCGTCGTCGGCGCCAGGGCGCTGCTGGCGCGGCTGGCGGCCTTCGACCGGAGCGGCCTGGACTTCGAGCAGTCCCTGGACCTCGACCTCGCCCGGCTGAAGCTGGAGAGCGAGCTGCTCTTCGAGACCTACACCTTCAACGGCCGCACCCGGGCCCAGCAGTGCCCGCGCGCCGGCGACGAGATCGCCGACGGCATCTTCCTGATGTTCATCAACGACCCGCGGCCCGCGGCGGCCCGGCTGGAGAACATCACCGACCGCGTCGAGAAGGTGCCGGCCTACATCGAGGCGCTGCTCGCGCGCACCGACACGCCGATCCAGCGCTGGGTCGACATCGACGTGGAGAAGGTCGAGGGCCTGCCCGAGCTGTTCGCCACCGTCCGGGGCTGGTCCGAGCAGGAGGGCTGGCCCGAGCACGGCCGCCTGGTGCGCGCCTGCGCCGCCGCCGAGGCCGCCCTCACGGACTACCTCGCCCGCCTGAAGGCCATGCCCACCACCACCGCCCTGCACCTCGACAAGGACATCGCGGCGGCCATCACCCGCAGCCGGGGCCTGGAGCCCTCCCTGGACGAAATCCACGGCTTCGCCCGGCAGTTCCTGGCCGACATCGACGTCACCCTGAACGCCCTCCGGGACACCATCGCCCCCCGCTACGACCTGCCGGCGGACATCTCCCTGGTGGACCTGCACGCCTTCCTGAACGATCGCTTCAAGGTCCAGATCCGCCCGGGGCACCTGGAGGACGTGCTGACCCGCTACGAGGCGGAGCGGGAGAAGGTGCTGGCCTTCATCAAGGAGCGGGATCTGTTCCCGATCTTCGAGAACCAGGACATGAAGATCCTGCGCACCCCGGACTTCATGGCCCCCTCCATCCCCGCCGGCGCCATGATGCCGCCGCCGTCCTTCCGCGACGGCGTGCGCACCAGCATGGTCTACCTGACCCTCTCCGAGGAGCTGCTGGACGAGCACAACGACCTGGGCATCCCCGGCATGATGATCCACGAGGGCATCCCGGGCCACCACCTCCAGCTCGCGACGGCCTCCCTGCACCCCTCCATCATCCGGCGGCACTTCGACGCCCTGGAGCACGCCGAGGGCTGGACCACCATGCTCGAGGACTACATGCTGGACCAGGGCTACATGGGCGATCTCACTGATGAGGCGCGCTTCATCGCCAAGCGGGACATCGCCCGCATCGGCGCCCGGGTGGCCATCGACCTCTTCTTCATGACCGGCGACCGGGACTACCTGGACGTGGGCACCGGGGTCGACGTGAGCGCTCCGGATCCGTTCGTGGCCGCGGGCGCGCTGCTGAAGGCCGTGACCGGGTTCACCGACGGCCGGGTGCAGGCGGAGCTGAACTGGTACTCCCAGGAGCGGGGCTACCCCCTGAGCTACCTGACCGGCAATGTGCTGGTCTGGCGGCTCAAGGCCGACCTGAAGGCGGCCCAGGCCGACAAGCTCTCCGAGATCGAGATCGACCGCCTCTTCCACACGATCTACCTGCAGAGCGGCAACATGCCTGTGAGCTACCTCCGCAAGGTCTTCGAGAACAAGGGCCTGCTGGCCTGAGCCCGCCCTGAAGGGGCCGCGAAGAGACTACACTGCCCCCAATGCGGCCTCGCTCCATCCTCCGCGCCTCCCGGGCGGTCGCCAACCGGCGGCTGAAGGGCCTGCCCACGCTCTTCGTCGCCAGCCTGATGGTCACCCGCCGCTGCAACCTCCGCTGCGACTACTGCGCCCGCAACGAGTTCCGAAACCCGGAGCTGACGACCGCCCAGTGGAAGTCCCTGATGGACGAGATGGCCCTCCTGGGCTGCCTCCAGGTCAGCCTCACCGGCGGCGAGCCGCTCATCCGCAAGGACATCGGTGAGCTCCTCGCCCACGGCAAGTCCAGGGGCTTCAAGGTCAAGCTCAACACCAACGGCCTGCTCGTCCCCCGGCACATGGACGCCGTGCTGCTCGCCGACTCCGTCACCCTGAGCCTCGACGGCCCCCAGGCCCCCCACGACATGAGCCGGGGCGCGGGCTCCTACGAGAAGGTCATGGCCGCCGCCCGCCAGCTCCGGGAGCGCGGCATGCCCACCCGCTTCTACACCGTGCTCTCCAGCGCCAACCTCGCCCACCTGGACGAGCTGCTGCGCGACGCCGAGGCCCTGGACTCCCAGGTCTTCTTCCAGCCCGGCACCGCCACCGCGCTGGGACAGGACGACACCCCCAACCCGCTCGCCCCCGCCGCCGACGACTACCACGCGGCCATCGATCAGCTCATCGCCTGGAAGAAGGCCGGCCGCCCCATCGGCAACTCCACCGGCGCCCTGTCCTACCTCCGTCGGTGGCCCGACGAGGCCTGGCAGGAGTGCTCCTGGGGGCTGTTCTGTCGCGTCGAGGAGGACGGCCAGCTCCGCACCTGCGGCCGGGACACCCAGACCGAGCGCATCAACGCCGCCGAGCTGGGCCTCGTCGAGGCGCTGCGGCGGCGCCCCGCGCCGGAGTGCGCCTCCTGCTGGACGGCCGCCAGGGTCGAGCTGCACCTGATCGCCCAGGGCGAGCCCTCCGCCATCCTCAACTACGCCCGAGGCGGCTGAAGAACAGCGGCAGCGTCAGCGCCCCCACCAGCGCGGGCAGCAGGATGTGCCCCGCGTAGAGGAGCGCCATGGCCGCCAGCACCGCCTCGGGATCCGCCATCGGCGCGAACAGCGCCAGCGCCGCGGCCTCCCGGGTGCCCACGCCGCCCAGCGTCAGCGGCAGGTTGCTGATCAAGATGGCCACGGTCAGCCCGTAGGTCAGCGCCGCCAGCGGGATGTCCGCCCCGACGCACTGGAAGAGGAGCTGGAACTCCACGAACTCCACCCCCATCCCCAGCGCGGTCAGCCCGAAGAGCCCCGCCTGCTGCGCCGGCCCGATCTCCCAGAAGGCGCTCACCAGCTGAGTGAGCTTCGCGGCCTTCGGACCCAGCAGCGCCAGGATCCGCGACCGCAGCGCCCAGCCGACGGACGCCCCGAGCACCACCGCCGCCGAGCCCGCCACCAGCCAGGCCGTCGGCACGGTGAGCGCCCAGTCCCCCGACACCGCCCCCGCCAGCGGCAGCAGCGCCACCAGCCCCACGTAGGCCATCAGGTTGTGGGCCTTCTCCAGGAACACCGAGCTGAGCGCCCGGGTGACCGGCAGCGCGTGGCGTCGCCGCAGGTACAGCGCGCTTGCGATCACGCCCGACTTGGCGGGGGTCACCAGCCGGAGCGGGATGCTCGATGCCTGCAGCAGCAGCGCCTCGCCGGCCCCCAGCCCGCACCCGAGGCCCGCGAGCACCCAGCGCCAGCGCAGGGTGTCGATCACGAAGCGAGAGAGCAGCATCAGCCCCAGCGCCATCCCCAGCGCCGCCGGATCCGCCGCCGACAGCCGCCCGGCGACCTCCCCGAGGTCCACGAACGAGGCCAGCCCGACCAGCACGGCCGCCGTCAGCGCCGCGGAGATCAGCCACCAGCGCCGCGAGCCGCCCTCGCTCGCACGATCTTTCTCGGGAAGAGCCATCGGGGAGAGACTACCCTCGACGACTCCCCTCGACTCCCCGAGAACGCGGAGCCCCCGTGAGCGGCTACCGACCCGTCAGCCGACGCGTCATCCACCTGAGCCCCGGCGACCTGCGGCGCATCGTCGGCGCGGCGGCGCGGGGCGAGGCGCTGGAGGGGCCGGCGGTGGCAGCGTTCGAGCGGGCCTTCGCGGCGTACGTGGGGGTGAAGCACGCGGTGGCCACGGGCAGCGGGCGGCTGGGGATGCGGCTCTGCCTGGAGGCCTGGGCGCTGCCGGCGGGCGGCGAGGTGCTGCTCCCGGCCTACGAGGATCGGAGCGTGCCCCGGGCGGCGGCGAAGGCGGGGCTCGTGCCGGTCTGCGTCGACGTCGATCCCGCCACCGGCAACCTCGATCCCGAGGCGCTGGCGGCGCGCATCGGCCCGAAGACCGTCGCCGTCGTGGTCGCGCACCTGTTCGGCAACCCCGCCGACGTCCCGGCGATCCGCGCGGTGATCGACGCGGCGGCCGGCGGGCGCCGCGTCCGGCTGCTGGAGGACTGCTGTCACGCGGTCGGCACCACCGTCGGCGGGCGGCACGTGGGCGGCCTCGGCGACGCGGGCTTCTTCAGCTTCCACGCCACCAAGCCCATGATGACCTTCGGCGGCTGCATGGTGACCACCGACGACGACGCGCTGGCCGCCGCGGTGCGCGCGGGCACCTCGACGCTCCCCTTCCCGCCGCTGGCCCAGCTCGCCCGCAGCGTGCGCGCGGCCTACACCATGCACACGCTGACCCACCGGCGCGTGTTCCCCCGGGCGCTCTACCCCTGGCTGCGGCTCACCGACGCCCTCGGCGGCGACCCGGTGACGCTCTACAGCGGCACCCTGCGAAAGGGCGTGCGCCTGCGGGCCACCGAGGTGCGCTACACCAACCTCCAGGCGGCGGTGGGCCTGAACCACCTGGCGCGCTTCGACGCGAGCCTGGCGCGGCGGCGGGAGAACGCGGCCATCCTGGAGGCGGCGCTGCCCGAGGGCGTGGAGCGTCCGAGGCGGGCGCCCGGGACCAGCGACTACTTCTTCGTGCTCTACAGCGACGAGCCCGAGGCGCTGCGGGCGCGGCTGCTGCGGCGGGGGGTGGACGCGGGGCGGGATCTGATGCGGGACTGCTCGGAAGAGACGGGCGACGACTGCCCCCAGGTCCAACACATCCGCGCCCGCAGCGTACAGATCCCGATCTACGAGTCCATCCCCGCCGAGGAGATGCGTCGGCTCGCCGCGGCGGTGGCGGCGGCGCTGCGCGAGCGCTCCCCGTGAGCGGACGGGATCAGGCCGGCAGCTGAACGCCCACCCGCTCCAGCAGAGCCGGGATGTCGCGGGCGATGCCGAGGAACCAGCGGGGGTTCTCCTTGGCCACGAAGCGGGCCACCTCCAGGAGCTGGCGGGGGTCCGTGTGGAAGCGCCGGGAGGCCACCCGGGCGTGCTCCCGGGCGCTGGAGTTGTCCTGGTGGGCCGAGACCTCGGCGTGCTGGTACTCCTGGAGGATGGGGCTGCCGGGGATCTGGATCAGGCTGTAGATGCCCGCGAAGTGCGGCTTGACGTCGCGGGCCCAGCTCAGGGCCATCTCGTCCCCGTCCCAGGTGGACTTGGGCAGGCCGAAGATCAGCTCCACCACGGTCATGATGCCGTTGCGCTTGCCGGCCTGGATGAGCTTGTCGACGTAGTCCGGATCGTTGGGGCGCCGGCTCACCTCCCGCAGGGTGTCCGGGTGCACCGCCTGCAGTCCGATGACGATGGCGGCGCAGCCCGCGCGCCGCATCAGCGCCACGATGCGCTCTGGGTCGCGCTGGGCGGAGCGGGGCTCGAAGTTGCAGCTCCAGCGCAGCTCGATCTTGCGCTCGATCATGCCCTGACAGAAGGCCTCCAGCCAGTCCGGCTTGAGCCCGAAGATGTCGTCCTTGAAGCTCACAAAGCGGGCCTGGCGCTCCCGAACGAGGAAGGCCATCTCGTCCAGCGCGCTCTCCACGCTGCGGGTGCGGACCTGCTTGCCCCAGTGGAAGGGCGACGAGCAGAAGGTGCAGCGGTAGGGGCAGCCCCGGGCCATCATCGCCGTGGTGAAGGGCTGCCGGGCCACCGGGTACCAGCGGTCGTAGTAGTCCCAGATGCCGGCGTGGGTGCGGTCCGGGTACGGGAGGGTGTCCAGATCCTTGATGAGGGTCTGATCGGGCGCGAAGTGCACCTCGTCCCCCTCCTTCCAGGCCACCCCGCGCAGGGTCACCTTCTCCCGCTCGCCCTCCAGCCACTGGATCACCTCCAGCAGCGTGACCTCGCCCTCACCGATGACGGCGATGTCCGCCCCGGCGTCCAGGAAGGGCGCGGGCTCGGAGGAGGCGGGCCCGCCCACCAGGATGGGCAGCTCGCAGCCCTCGGCGCGCAGCCGCTCGATGTCGGCGACCACGGTCGAGGTGATGCCGTCGTTGGTGTAGAACCCCACCGCGTCCACGTCACCGCCCGCGACGGTGCGCGGCAGGTTCTCCACCGCGTCCGGATCCAGCGCCTCGTCCAGCACGGTGCCGTGACGACCCGCGCGCTTGAGGATCGCCGCGAGGTACTCGAGGCCCAGCGGCTCCACCCGCTTCATGCGCGAGCTTCGAGTCCGCACAACGAGAAAGCCCCCGTCCGTCTGGGTGCGGTTGATCAGGAGGACATTCTTGATGGAGCGCTTGATCACCCCTGGAGGATATCGGAGTTGAGCCCGCCTGTACGCAGGCGCGCCGACGGTCTCAATTCAGAGTATGCTTCCGCACGTGCTGATCTCACTCCTGACGACCGCTGCCTTAGCCGGCACCTTGAAGCCAGGCCAAGCCCTGGACGAGGCCCTGGCCATCCACCTCACCAACGCCGGCCTCGCCAGCGTGGGCGACGGCATCGAGGGGCTCGTGCCCCGCGAGATACCCATCTCCGATATCGGCGGTGAGCTGGAGTGCGACGAGGGCGACGCCTCTCCGCTCAGCTACTACCTCGACGCGATGGACATCAACATCGGCGTCCAGGAGGTCGAGCTGCTCGCCTCGGACGGGCGGCTGGACCTGACGCTCTACCTGACGCTCAGCTCCAGCTACGGCGAGCTGACGGTCGACGGCGACTGCACCATCCTGACGGACCTGGACGAGGTCTGCGGCATCGAGCTCCCCACGACCGCCGCGACGTTCCACATGGGCATGACCATGGCGATCTTCGGCGAGAACATCCTCGTCGACGTGGACGATCTCTCGCTCTGGATCTCGCCCATCGGCAACCCGATGAGCGACTGCACCCTCTCCAGCGCCGTGGGCACCCTCCTGGGCCAGGATCCCGACTTCCTCTCCAACCTCATCACCGGGCTGGTGAACCCCGAGCTGGAGGGCCTCGACGTCGACATCGAGGAGGCCATCGTCGACGGGCTGGGTCAGCTCTACATCGACACGGATCTGTCGCTGGGCGAGGCGGACCTGCAGCTCTCGCTCTACCCCTCGATCCTCCAGCTCGACGAGAGCGGCCTGCTCCTCGGCCTGGGCGTGCAGTCCTACATGACCGCCCTCTCGGACTGCGTGCCCGCCTCGGGCGGCTCCGAGACCCACGCCCCCGGCTGGCCGGACATCAGCGAGACCGCCTGGGGCGGCGCCCTCGAGTACGACGCCGGCATCTTCCTGAACGGCGACTTCGTGGACCACCTGCTCTGGGAGGTCTGGGCCTCGGGCCTGCTCTGCCAGGACGTCGGCGCGCTCGCCGCCGAGCAGGGCATCACCATCAACACCGACTTCCTGGCGACCCTCTTCGGCGACGAGCTCACGGCGCTCTTCCCCGAGAACAGCCCGGCGACCCTCCGCACCTGGTCTCCGGTCGCCCCCACGGTGATGTTCGACGACGACATCCCGATCGCCCTGGACCTCTCCGAGTTCGGCATCGAGACCATCGCCGACCTCGACGGCCGCAAGGTGCGCCTGAACAAGATCGGGTTCGCCGACGACTTCGGCCTCGACCCCGGCATCACCAGCGCCGCCATCGCCCCCGCCCTCCTGGTCGACCTGCTGAACCTGCGCTTCTCCGAGCCGGTCAACGAGTACATGTCCCCCGGCTTCTCCGACGGCGTGGCCGACTTCGTGCCCACCATCCTGGAGCAGTTCGGCCTCGCCGACACCCTCGACACGCTGATCCCCAGCTTCGCCATCCCCGATCTCTACGGCATGGGCATCGAGACGGTGTTCTGGATCCCCGACGAGACCGCGCAGTGGCAGGGCGGGTTCCTCCTCCTGGACGTCGACGAGGTGGAGCCCATCGCGCTCGAGGGCTGCTCCGGTGGGTCCATCCCGGGCTGTGGCACGGACACGGGCGGCGAGGATGTCTCGTTTGAAGACCTGCTGGGCTGTGGCACCGAGGATGATCTGCTCGGCTGCGGCTCTGAGGACAGCGCTGGCTGCGGTGACTCGGGGTGTTCTTCGGAGGATGGCTCTTCGGGGTGTGAGGACTCTGGCTGCGCCACTCACAACGGTCGGCGACGGATCTGGCTTGGGTCTCGTATGTTGGTGATCTGGGCGGTCTTTATTGGGGTCAGTGTTCGGCGGCGTCGGAGCTGATTTCGGGGTCGTTGGGTTCGGCTCGTCGGGGTCGTCGGGTTCGGCTCGTCGGGGTCGTCGGGTTCGGCTCGTCGGGGTCGTCGGGTTCGGCTCGGTTTGACTCAGGTTGGTGGGACTGACGAGAGCGGTCTTGGCAGTCGCGGGCTCGTAGTTTGAGCGTCCCGTCGAGGCGCCGTCGTTCTGCCTGTTGAGTTGTTGGACTTCCCGATCGTCGTTGGTGGCGCGGTGCCCCTGGGTAGATTCGACGTGTGCTCGCTGCGCTAACGAATCCCCGGACGATTCGTCAGCGTCAAGTCGACAAGGTCTGGTGGCCGGTGCCGTGCAGCT
>Ga0316204_10006136_pt1 | contig 18848 bp, 14 predicted proteins | sample 6monrhotite_MG_2_FD_205661 | JGI IMG/M metagenome (GOLD analysis project Ga0316204, IMG submission 205661) | Microbial mat bacterial communities from mineral coupon in-situ incubated in ocean water Damariscotta River, Maine, United States -... | ecosystem: Environmental > Aquatic > Marine >...
CGGACATCCTGATTTACAAGGCCGGGCAGGTGCCGGTCGGTGAGGATCAGGTGGCGCATGTGGAGCTGACTCGGGAAGTGGCACGTCGTTTCAATCATCTTTACGGTCGCGAGCGGGATTTTGAGTCAAAGGTCGAGGCTGCCATCAAAAAGATGGGTAAGAAAAATGCTAAGCTTTACAATGTGTTGAGGAGAAAATTTCAGGAGCAAGGGGATCACGATGCATTGGCAACGGCGCAGGCTCTGCTGGAATCCCAGGGTAATATCACCCTCGGTGATCGTGAGCGCCTGTTTGGTTTTCTCGAAGGTGGCGGCAAGATTATTCTGCCGGAGCCGCAGGCGCTACTGACCCAGGCCTCAAAAATGCCGGGGCTGGACGGGCAGAAAATGTCCAAATCTTATGGCAATACCATCCCGTTGCGCGAAGAGCCGGAAGTGGTGGAAAAATCTTTGCGCACTATGCCCACGGACCCGGCGCGGGTGCGGCTTACCGACCCCGGAGACCCTGGCAAATGCCCGGTGTGGCCGTTGCATGAAGTTTATTCCGATGATGATACCCGCAAGTGGGTGCAGGAAGGCTGTCGCTCTGCAGGCATCGGTTGCCTGGAGTGCAAGCAACCGATGATTGATGCCGTGCTCAAAGAACTGGCACCGATCCGTGAACGGGCCAAAGATTTTACTGAAAATCCCAAACTGGTGCGTAATATCATCGCTGAAGGCAACGAGGCTGCTCGCGACGTGGCGCGAGATACCCTGGAAGAGGTGCGTGCAGCCATGGGCTTGAGTTATCGTTGAACCTGGTTGATGTACTGATATCCAGAGAGGTAGGGATGGGGAAAGACGCGCAATGAGCGACGATTTTTCTGGACACTCATCCCTGGACACTTAACCTCCCGGAAGCGATGTCCCACTTTGATCTGTTTTGCTTAAAAAACTGGCGGGTTAATTCTATTTTTTCACATTCAATTTATTAAATGTCAATTAGTTAGGACGCGACGGTTGTTTTTTTCGCTGTCGATTTTGTTTTCGTAATGCGGGTTCCATAGCAGATTCTGTTGGCTTGAAGGTAAGCATTGGACAGAAATGGGCGAAAAGCTGAGGAAAGTTAAAGCGCTGGTGGTGGAATTCAGCGCAGATTGTGCAGCGATCAGGGCGGTTGTTTTGAGGCGATGGACTCTTGGGGAAAGGGTATTTATGCTTCTTAGCTACTCCAAGCATGAGTAGTATCGCGTGGAGCGCACTAAATTCAACGAGAGAGATAGTATCGTTTAAATACCAGAATTGTTTAATTATTTTGCAGACAGCTGCCGATGGTTCAAGAGAGATAATCTTGTGAGCAGCGTTCAGTGGCAGAAGTATTCAAAAATCTTAGATACCAGCAGGTAGAGCTACTCTATCGTAGTACCCGGTTTGCCATAATCGCGACGGTGATCGGTGCAGCTATCTTGGCCAACGTTATGTGGCCGTTTATCGATCACACATTGATCTCTGTCTGGTTGGCGGCCATGTTGTTGATCGCGGGCGTACGTGGCGCTTTAAGTTATCGATTCTTCAACTGTCCTCGCGAGGAAATAGTTGTTCCACTATGGGCCAAGTATTATTCGGTGAGTAGTGCCTTCGCAGCGGCAGGTTGGGGTATAGCAACCATCATACTGTTTCCTGAGGGGCATTTTGCTCACCAGGCCTTCCTTGCGTTCATCGTTGCTGGCCTGGCTGCCGGTGCAACCACGTCGTTGGCCGCTATTTTTTCTGTAGCCGTTATTTTTCTTACGCTTGTGCTGATTCCCTTGGGTATTACGTTGTTAATAACGGCGGATACCTTGCTCATGACCATGGGTGTTTTGACCTTGGTTTTTTATGGGTTTCTTTTAGGCAGCGCTCGCCGAATTTCAAACAATATTATCGCGATGATCCATGCACGAGAGAAAGCGGAGGAGCGTGAGAAAGACTTATCACGATTCAAAACTACGTTGGACATGACCATGGATTGCATATTCATGTTTGATCCAATCTCTCTGAAATTTATTTATGTGAATGAAGGTGCGCTAAGTCAGGTTGGGTATAGTTATGAAGAAATGATGTGCATGAGGGCAGTCGACATAAAACCCGAATATACCCTGGATGAATTTCGTCAGTTTGTGAATCCGATGACGCTTGGTGAAAAAAATGTTGTCAACTTTGAAACAGTTCATGAACATAAGAATGGTTCATTAATTCCAGTAGAAATATTTCTCCAATATATAAACCCGCCAGAAGAGTTTCCTCGTTTTGTGGCAATTGTTCGAGATGTTACTAAGCGTAATGAATTGATGCAGGAGTTGACCAGTTACGCAAATGCAGTAGGGCTATTGCATGATATTAGTGCCAATCAACGATTGACACTAAAAGAAAAAATTGAAAATGTCCTGAACTTAGGGCTTGGAGTATTTGGCTTGTCGATAGGTATAGTGAGTGAAATTAAAGATAAGGAATATCGTGTTGAGTATATACAGGGACCGGATGATATTTTTCCTGCAGGCACAATGTTCTCGCTGAATGAAACGTACTGTGTCCATACTTATGTTGCTAATAGTCCTACCAGCTTTCATTCAGTTGGAAAAAGTGAAATAAAAAATCACCCATGTTACAAAAAATTTAAGTTTGAAACTTATCTTGGTTCACCTGTTTACGTTGACGGGAAGCGGCATGGCACACTTAATTTTTCAAGTCCGGAAGGACGCGCCAAACCCTTTAGTCGAAATGATCACTTGCTAGTACAGTTGTTTGCAGAGTGGGTCGGCAATGAGTTTTCACGCCAAAGTAAAGATGCTCGCATACACTCCATTTTTGATAATTTCGCTGACGGTATTGTTACAACAAGCAACGAAGGAATTATCGAAACGGTCAATCCAGAAGCCGTTAAAATTTTTGGATACAGTGGTAGGGAACTGATTGGAAGGAATGTGTCTATCCTGATGGGGGAACCTTATTATACTGAACACAATAAATATCTGGCTAGGCATTCGGAGAGCGGTTTGGTGAAAAGTATTGGTGCTAGCCAAGAAATAGATGGGCGTCGAAGAAATGGTGATTTGTTCCCTCTAGAAATTTCAGTCAGTGATATGCATATTGGTGATCATCGAATGTTTACCGGCATACTGCGAGACATCAGTGATCGCAAAAAAACGGAAGCAGAACTTAAAGCTGCTCATGCAAGGCTTATGTTGGCTAATGAGCGACTGGAAATCCTCTCCTTGGAAGATGGGCTGACAGGTATTTCCAATCGCCGGCACTTTGACTTTACGCTAAGTAAAGAGTATCGGGTTGCAATGAGGAACAATGATTCTATCGCGATTTTGCTGTGCGATATCGATCATTTTAAACAATACAACGATACCTATGGTCATGGTGCGGGCGACGAATGTCTGGCTCGTGTCGCTCAATGTTTAAACTCTATACCCAGGCGTCCGAATGATGTTGTTGCCCGTTACGGGGGGGAAGAGTTTGCCATCATTCTGCCCAGTACCGACGTGAAGGGTGCAGTGGTAGTGGCGGAAAATATTCGACAAGCGGTTTGGGATTTAAATATTATGCACCAATCATCTCACACGGCTGATCGTGTCACTATCAGCCTTGGTGTGGCCTCTGTCGACCCTGAGCGAGAAGACTTGGAGAAAGAATTTTTAAAACAGGTTGATAAGGCGTTGTACCATGCTAAAGCACGGGGCCGAAATCAGGTTCAGACTTTTTGTTAGGTTAAATGAAAGCACTGTGAAACCAATATCTTACCCTCTGCAAGCACGATTACTTGCAGGGTTTAGGTGAGAATTTGCTCTTAATTCACATTCCAACTGTTGAGCCGGCTCAGTTTTGCACCGCTGGTGACACCATGGGTTTGAATTATCACTGAACTTGGTTAATGTTCTGATATCGGGAGGGATAGGGGGAGGAAAGACGCGCAATGACCGACGATTTTTCTGGACTCTCATCCCTGGACACTGGACACTTACCCTCCCGGAAGCGATGCGCCATCAATCTGAAGTAATTCCATGACCGACAGCCACGAACAACAGTTACCCGCTCAAGACCAGCCGGGACAGCAGGCCGCTCAGGCGGAAATGCCGTTTGCGGTAGTGCAGGGTGAGGCAATGACAACTTTGCCCAAGGATTTGTATATCCCGCCAGAGGCGCTGGAAGTGATTCTGGAGGCTTTTGAAGGACCGCTGGATTTGTTGTTGTATCTGATCCGGCGCCAGAATCTGGATGTGCTGAATATTCCTATTGCTGAAATCACCCACCAGTACATGGAATACGTGGACATGATGAAGTCGCTGAACCTGGAACTGGCGGCGGATTATCTGGTGATGGCGGCCATGCTTGCGGAAATCAAATCACGCATGTTGCTGCCGCGGCCGGTGGAAGAGGATAATGAAGAAGACCCGCGTGCCGAACTGGTGCGACGGTTGCAGGAATATGAGCGCTTTAAACAGGCTGCGGAAGATATCGATAGCCTGCCTCGCATGAACCGCGAGGTATTTCAGGCTTCGGCAAAAACACCTGATCTCAAACTGATCAAACCCGAACCTGAAGTGGACATGCGCGAATTGCTGAGTGCGTTTAAAAATGTGCTGGTGCGTGTGGAATTGAATACCAACCATCACGTGAGCATGGAACTGTTGTCAGTTCGCGAACGCATGTCGGATATATTAGGTCGGTTGGACAGTGAAAAATTCACCGAATTTTCTACACTGTTCTCACCGAAAGAAGGACGTTTGGGGGTGGTGGTCACTTTTTTGGCGATTCTGGAGCTTATCAAAGAATCTCTGATTGAATTGATTCAAACTGAACCCTATGAGTCGATTCACATTAAACCTCGGGCGAGTAGCTAAGGGCTTGTCCGAGAATGGCAAAACCAGCAAAATTATGATTTTTAATTCTTTATTTATCAGTAGGTTAAAAATTTATATTGTCGAAAAATGGAGCTCTCGGACAGGCTCCCAGGGGGTGTTAACACCCCCTGGGAGGGCTCAATGACTAAGGCTATGATGTTGTGTCTGAAAAAGTGGCAAGCGAGATGTGAAGAGAGGTTTATCCATTGCAAATGAGCGACGAACACCGCAACATGGCGTTTTTTTAGGCACAACTTGCAGGGTCAGCAGTACGGCCTTGTCTAGTGAGAACACCTCCTACAACCGCACGATGTATCTATTGGATGTATGTTATGTCATCAAACTCTGAAACTGTAACGGCGGAAATACTGGATGCGACAAATGTCGAGCCAGTATCCGCCGATGAAACATTTGGCCCGATGTCGCTTGGTGCCGTGGTTCTGGATTTGGCGAAAGTTAAAAATATTGTCGAAGCCGCGTTGCTGGCAGCAGGCCAACCGTTGTCGGTGGATCGTCTGTTAAACCTGTTTCTGGATGAAAACCAGCCATCACGTGAGGAATTGAGTGAGGCTCTGACAGAGCTGTCTAAAGAATGTGCTACCCGAGGTGTTGAACTGGTGGAAGTGGGTAGCGGTTTCCGTTATCAGGCTAAACAGGAAAATGCCCAATGGATTGCTCGCTTGTGGGAAGAGAAGCCCGCGCGTTATTCGCGTGCCCTGTTGGAAACTCTGGCATTGATTGTCTACCGTCAGCCGATTACGCGTGGCGAAATTGAAGATGTTCGTGGCGTGAGCGTGAGCACCAATATCATAAAAACCCTGATGGAACGTGATTGGGTGAAAGTCGTTGGGCATCGGGATGTGCCAGGTAAACCTGCCATGTACGCATCGACCAAGCAGTTTTTGGATTATTTCAACTTGAAAGGGTTGAGTGATCTGCCCACGCTGGCAGAAATTCGTGACATCGATTCCATTAATGCCGAACTGGATTTAACCGAACCTGGCTCTGAGCATGCTGACAATACAGTGGAAAATAGTGCCGAAGATACCTCAAGTGATACACAAAATGTGGCATCGAGCGACATTGAAAGTAATGAAGCAGAGAGTACTGAAACAGAAGCCAGCGAATCAGCCGTATTGACGTCTACTGATACTGATACTGATACTGATACGATGGCCGATGAAATTCCTGCCCCTGAAAAAATAGCTGAACCGAACAGCGTAGAACAAAATGCAGTGTCTGCTGCCGATCCGACGTGAGCGAAACTACAGGTAATGAAAAGCTGCAAAAGGTTTTAGCGCGTGCAGGGTATGGTTCGCGTCGTGAACTGGAGGAGTGGATAAAAGCAGGCCGTATCAAGGTCAATAACCAGATTGCCACATTGGGTGACCGCGTATCTGAAACTGATCGCATCTCGGTGGATGGCAAACCTGTGCAACAGGCACGCTTAAAAGAACGCCGTAGCCGCGTACTGATTTATCACAAACCTATCGGTGAAGTCTGCACCCGTTCCGATCCGGAAGGGCGCGACACTATCTTCAATCATCTGCCGCGTTTGGCCAGTGGTCGCTGGATCACTATCGGCCGCCTCGATCTCAATACCAGTGGTTTACTCTTGATGACCACTGATGGTGATCTGGCGAATCGTATGATGCATCCTTCGCACCAGGTTGAACGTGAGTATGCGGTGCGTGTGTTGGGTGAGGTGACGGCGGACATGCTCAAGCGATTAAAGGAAGGCGTTGAATTGGACGATGGTCCGGCGCATTTTGATGTGGTGGCCAGGGCCGGTGGCGAGGGAGCCAATCAGTGGTATCACGTTGTCCTGCGCGAAGGCCGCAACCGGGAAGTGCGCCGTTTGTGGGAATCTCAGGGTGTACAGGTTAGCCGTTTGATGCGTGTGCGTTATGGCGCAGTTTCATTGCCTCGAGGGCAACGGCCTGGCCGCTGGGAAGATTTGCCCGACGATGCTGTTAATACCTTACGGAAGAGTGTGGGATTGATGGCAAAAGTCACTCGAGGAGATAAAACGCGTGGCGGTTTTTCCCGCAAGCAATTTTCGAATAAACGCTCTGCTGGCAAAAAGCACGCAGGAGGCGCACGTAAAACTACAAAAGGCCAACGCTGACAGTCGTTTGTGGATGAGTCTCCTTGTTCCAGCGCTGGCGTCAGAACGAAAAAACCGTGTGTTGTTCTGACTGGGTATACCGTACGCTTTTAGGGCAATTCACTTGCCTTCGTCAAAAAAGTCGTTTTCTGGTTTCTACGGGGTGTAGAATTTAGGGTTGGCTTCGTTTGTCACTGGAGTACCCGTTATCAATCTGACAATATCACCTTGATAGCGTACCAGACCTGCCGATGACCTTTACCCATATCTATAAAAAGCTGCTGAAATATTATGGGCACCAGCACTGGTGGCCAGCAGAAACGCCTTTTGGCGTTATGGTGGGTGCCATTCTCACTCAAAATACGGCCTGGACGAATGTTGAGCACGCCATTACCCGGCTTGAGTCTCGTTTATGCCTGACGCCACAGGCCATTCTTGACGCACCGTTACCGCAGTTAGCGGAATGTTTGAAACCTTCCGGGTATTTCAATATCAAGGCGCAGCGTTTGCGCAATTATTGTCAGTGGTACATTGATGCTGGTGAGTTCTTCCAGTTGTCACGTACCGATACGGGTACGTTGCGTAAACAATTGCTGTCCGTCAATGGTATCGGCCCGGAAACAGCAGATGATATTCTATTGTATGCCTTTGAACGGCCTGTGTTTGTGATTGATGCTTACACACGGCGGACTTTTTCACGTTTGGAATTGCTTGTCGGTGACGCGAATTATGAGACATTACGCCAGCAATTTGAAACCGGTCTGCAAACGGATGTTGCGGTATTTAATGAATATCATGCGCTTATCGTACGTCATGCCAAGGATGCCTGTAAAAAGCGCCCTGATTGTCGTCGTTGCTGTCTGGCGCATTTTTGCCCGTCTTGTGAAGGGTGATCAATTTCTCAGTTTTTTCCCTCTGTTTACTTTATCGTCACTTAATTCTTCTGAAGGGTAGTTTTCCGGGGCTTCATGAAACGCTAAATTCAGTTATAATGGCAAACTTCTTATTTAGACATATTGTATGCAATGGTGGAATGTTGCAAACAGACATGGAGGCGATGATGTCAAATGATGATTCCATCGAACAGAAAAGCTGGGCTATTCCCTCCTTTTTGCTGGGAGCTAATGCTTTCTCAGAGCGTTACCCGCGTGGGCATTTGTGTGCGGCACTTGTATTAATGCTGCCGGGTTATTTTTTTCTTTTTTTGTTTCCCTATCTTGTTTTTGAAAGTGCTCATGCGCTGTTTGTAGAGTTGCCCGCGATTAAAACCTCGGAAGATTGGTTGATAGTGAAAATCTGGCTTGTGATTTTATTGCTTGGTATTTTTTTCAGTCAGAAAATATTCCGGTTACATTTTCCGCGTGTGCAGGGTTTGAAAATATCAGAAGAACTGGCGCCTGCCCTGTACTCTTTGATCGCCGAGGTACATCAACTCACGGAACGCCCGAGAATCAGGAATGTTGTATTGACTGATCAATATGAACTGCGCATTGAAGCAACACCGCGCTTTGGTTTTCCTCTTTTGATGTCCAATACCCTGGTGGTAGGCATGCCTATGTTGCAGACGCTGTCGGAAACACAATTCCGCGGTGCGGTGATGTGCAAGCTCGGCCAATATGCCAGTGGGCGGTTTCGGCCCACACACTGGGTTTATCGCACACGCCTGTTGTGGTGCAGGTATTATGATGCGTTGCAGAAGCGCAGGCGTATGAGTGAAATGCCGCTACGCTATTTTTTCTCATTTTATGCACCGCTGTTTGCCAGGTTCACTGTGCCTGTTGTGCGCCGGGATGAGTTGGTTGCAGATGGTGCGGTGTTGGAATGGTTGAATGATCGTGATTATTTTGAAACGGTGAAAAGCAGTGCGATTGCCGAAGTTTTTCTGGAATCCTGTTTTTGGCAAAAGGTGTATCAATTGTTGCGGAAAAATCCTCAGATTAAAAAAGATACATTAAACCCCTTTGCAGAACTGGAACAGATTTCAGGGCATCTCAAATCAAAAGCATTTCGCCAAAAATGTTTGCAAAAGGCTTTTGCGGCAGATCAGGATTTTTCCAAAACCAGCCCAGTATTATGCGCGCGCATGGATACTATCGGCCAATCAAAATTGCGTGATGTACCCATTGTGGAAAAAACTGCGGCTGCTGCCTGTTTGGGCAATGCTCGAAAAGATTATGTGCTGATTATCGACAAGCTCTGGCGTTTGACGACGTTTGCGACCTGGAAGGCTGATGATGAAAAACGAAGGGCAGATATTAAAACGGTAAAAGAATTGAGTCGAAAATCCCAACAGCAGATATTGGGTATAAAAGAAATGTTGTGTTATGCGCAAATTGCCAAGCGTTTGCGTGGTGATTCATTGCGCCAGTCACTGCGGAAAATACTGAAACGTAATTTACGGAACCTGTGGCCAGTTTCACTGAGGCGGAATTCAGAGGTTTAACCCCCCGGACAAGCGTTCCAGTACGGTGGGAGGTTATATCGTAGTGGCGCTGACAAGTGGCATTTATAACACTGTATATTTTTAATGTACTTCACTTGGTTTCACCACAAATTTAGCTAAAGTCGGTATATCCAGATATGTTTATAATCTAGCCACTGTGTTGTTAACGCAGAGATACAGAAAAAAGATTAAGTTGCGGATTAATCGGCAACCCGTGCGCAATTCCTGCCATTATCTTTGGCCTCGTATAGTGCCTTGTCAGCACGAATAAAAAAGGATTCTTCACTTTCATCGACATTTAAGGTGGCGATGCCAAAGCTGGCAGTTATCTTAATGTGATTACCGTTGCAGACACAGTTCAGTGCTTCAATGTTACTGCGAATACGCTCGGCAAGGTTTTTTACACCTTTCAGCCCGGTTTCCGGCAGTAACACAACAAACTCCTCTCCGCCGTAACGAAACAACTGGTCTGAAATACGAATGGTCTTTTCTGCGGTGCGCGTCAATGCTTTTAGCAAGCAGTCGCCAGTGCTGTGTCCGTAGGTGTCATTGATTTTTTTGAAGTGGTCGATATCCAGAATAATCATGCCCAGGGTGCGTTTGTGACGTTGTGCCACTTCAATTTTACGCGCCAGTGCTTCATTGAGTGCGGCACGATTGCCGACACCGGTCAGCGCATCTTTTTGTGCGGCATGAATAGCCTCGCGATACATCAATGCATTGCGTAGGGGATATAGCAGAGCGCTGATCAAGTGCTCAATTTCCTCGATTTCTTTTGCGGTGAATTTGCATTTGCGTGATAGCGCCAGTTTCCCTAGGTGGTTATCTTCCAGGGTGAGCTGGTAGTTGAGGCGATGTCGCGCATTTTTTCCTGTGGAAAAAGCGTAGCTTTTTTCATCGTTGCTGTAACCCAGATAATCATGTGCAACAAAAGGTTTAACTTCATCGCTGAACTGATTGAGAATTTCATCGAGATCGAGGCTGGTTTGTAACTGATTGGATAAGTACAGCAGTTGTCCGCCATCCGATTTTTGCGCATGCATGTGCTGATCATCGAACAGGGGTAGCAGACTGCCGGTGCGTAAAGGTAGTGTGCGTACATTGTTAAATTGTAGGTTAGCCATGATCATTCCCTGTCTGTTATCAGAATATGTTGGTTTCGATACTGGCAAGCGATTTTTATGCCAGTTTTGGCCAAAAATCATGAAAACATTATGAAACAGGGAGTTGCGGTGGTTTATTTTTTTAGGTGACGGAAAAACGTCAAAAAACCGGCAGATCATTGCCGTTGTGGAAGATTGATTTTTTGTCTTGTTAGTCTGGATTCTGCCGCAAAAGCGAATTTTCTGACGCCACCAAAAGCGTAAAATTTCATGTTAAATAAAAGGTTACCGATTGTTGTCCCGATAATCCTCAGCGTTGATACGTTGTCCGGAAGTGCTCGACCCCAGCATAAGGTGCAAATAGGCGAGGATCACTGTTTCCGCATCGGGCAGGGTATTGGGGTCTTCACCAGGATAAGCGAGGGCGCGCAGCCGACTGCGTACCGGGCCGGGATCAATGCTGTTGACGCGCACGTTGGTATTGGCTTCCAGTTCGTCCGCCAGAGTCTGGGTCAGGTTTTCAATGCCCGCTTGGGCAACACCGTAAGCGCCCCAGTAGGCGCGGCCTTTCTGGCCGACTGCGCTGGTGCTAAAAAGAATGGCGGCATCGGGTGCGGTTTTCAACAAAGGAAGACAGGCACGGGTTAGCAGCATGGGCGCGGTCAGGTTGACCTGCAACACTCGCGACCACAAATCAGTATCGAAATGTTCTATGGGAGTGAGGCTGCCGAGGGTGGCAGCGGCATGTAACAGGCCGTCCAGTCGGCCAAACTCCTGTTGGATCATATTGATGGCTTGTTGGAAATCTTCCAGTGTCGTAGCGGCAAAATCCAACGGACAAATGGCCGGTTGCTCATGACCTGCGCTGACAATGGCATCATAGGTTTTTTCCAAAGGAGCAAGGCTGCGACCCATAAGTACAACACTGGCTCCCTGTGCAGCAAGGGCTTTGGCTGCGGCGCCGCCAATAGCGCCACCAGCACCAGTGATAAGAATCACCCGCGATGCAAAAAGCTTTTGGGCTGTGCTCATGCTTTTTCCTGTTGCTGGCGTCGTTGCCGTTGGTGGGCGCTGATAATTTGTTGAGCGCTATGGCGTCCGCTGCGCACCGCACCTTCGAGGGTAGCGGGCAAATGAGTGTTGGTGTAATCACCTGCCAGCCATAAACCCTGGACGGCGGTTTCAGCATTAGGGCGATGCTGGTTGACGTTCACTGTGCTGGCAAAGGTGGCACGTTTTTCCCGAATCACCTGTTGTGAACGGGGTGCAGGCCATTGTGGGTATTGTGTTGCAATCTCTGCGGCAACCCGTGCGCAGAGTTTTTGATTGTCCCATTGCTGGTGTTCACCGTCGCCACTGATGACCACGGCCATCAAACCATGCTGGCCATAAAGGCCACGGTCAAAAACCCATTGGCTGACCGTTCCCAGTGACCCACGCAACCAGCGACCGAGCCGCACGGTTTTGTCAAACTGTAAGTAGACTGTGCAGATGGGTCGGTCTTGCAGCCGGGCCATTTGTTTACAGGTTTCTTGCAATGAGATATGCGAGCCTAATAAACGCCTGGTTGTCGTATGCGGAGTGGCCAGAATGACTTCGGTAGCAGCGATACTGGTGTTGTCGATGGTGATTCCTGTGATGCTTCCATTTTCAATGCACAATGTGCTGACACGCTGTCCCAGGCGAACGCTGCCTTTGTGTGTTTCGATGTAATCTGCTGCTGGTTTTGGCAGAACCGAGCCGAGATTGGTGCGGGTCAGCAATAAATCAGAATCACTGCGGGCATGACTGAAACTGTCTCCCAGAGTGCGTAAAAAAACCTGTGCTGAGGCTTCGTGCAGGTGTGTATTCAATGCACCGATACACAACGGTTCCCACAGGGCATGAATGAGCGCCGAGGATTGTTGATGTCTTGCCAGGAAATCGGCAACGCTACAATCATCATCAATAGTGAAACTGGTTTTTTCCAGTTGTCGGGCAAAGCGCAGGGCAGAAAGCCTATCCCGCAGTGACAGGCCCGTCAGCGTTAACAAGGCCCAGACGAGATGAAATGGTGCCGGTAATTTGGGTGTGTTGAGAGAAACCGGCTTTTTTCCGAGCTGATACCATTGTAAAGACAGCGGTCTTCGTTGCAGTACATCGTTTTCGTTGACACCGATCTTGCGTAATAAGTCGAGTGTGGATTCGTAGGCACCTAACAGCATATGTTGGCCGTTATCCACATGTAATTCATCAATGTTTACACTGCGCGCACGGCCACCGAGTTGCTTGGCAGACTCCAGCAGAATCACTGGGATGTCATGACGTGCCAGTTCTACGGCGGCAGCGATGCCTGCCCAACCGCCGCCGACCACAACAACCGGTTTTGTTTCAGGGACAGGTTTCATCGGCTCGCAAGGAATTTTCGATGGCGGCGTTTTTCTGTGCGTGCGGTACGCCAGGCGATCCAGAGTTTTTTCAGCGGAGCGCTGGAAATACGCTGCGACAGAACCTGACAGCTGTCCCGCTGAATGGTGTTCAGGGTGGTCTGGTAAATGTTGGCCATAATCAAACCGGTGCGTTGAGCATAACGATCAGCCTCCGGTAGCAGAGCAAAGGCTTTGTCATAATAGCCTTGTGCCCGCTGTGCCTGAAAATCGAGCAACTTTTTCATGTTATCCGTACAGTGGTTGTCGAGAATGTCCTGTTCGCTGACAGTAAACTTCTCCAGTTCTTCCAACGGTAAATAGATGCGTCCGCGCTCGGCGTCTTCTTTTACATCACGTAGAATATTGGTGAGTTGGAAGGCAAGGCCGAGATTGTGAGCGTAGTCCAGGGTGGTGTGATCCTCGAAGCCAAAGATTTCTGCGGCCATCAGTCCCACCACACTGGCGACGCGATAACAGTACAGGTTCAATTCTGCAAACGTGTGGTAACGGGTTTGTTGTAAATCCATTTCCATGCCATCGATGATTTCGATGAAATGTTCTTTGGGTAAATTGAAGTTGGCGATGCTGGTGGTTAATGCCTGACAGACGGGGTGGTTGGGCTTGCCATCAAAGGTGCCAAAAATTTCTGCACGCCACCAGCTGAGCTTACTGCGGGCGAGGTCAGCATCACTGCATTCGTCTACTACATCATCCACTTCGCGACAAAAAGCATAGAGGGCGGTAATGGCTTTGCGTTGTGCCTCGGGCAAAAACAGAAAACTGTAATAAAAACTGGAACCGCTTTTGGCCGTTCTATCCTGGCAATACTCGTCCGGGGTCATGATCCTGGATTCCGCAATTGGCCGTTTAGAGGATGTATTAACATTTTGATAAATATCATGTTCTGTGGGTTTGAAAAGTTCCCTGCTGGGCGAGTTGTTACGATCTGTAGCGTACCTTGCTTTTTACGTCTGGTCGCGTTGGTGACTTTCGCACGTTGTACAATGCATATTGTCGCAATAGACCCTCATAGCGCTTCGTCAGCCACAAAACTCAATGCACTCTATAGGCTGTTCAGCTGCGGGTTTCAGAATGAGAAAAATATCTGAGGTGATGGGCACCAACATGTTTTGCCGTATTATACGCAGCAAAGACCGGATTGCATCTACTCAAGTCAATAATAAGAAGGAACCATAATGCAAAGTCTGTGGAACGAAGAGACGGCAGCTTCATTTGCGGAAAACCCGCTTGAAATGCGGGTATACAGCTCTCGATTACTAGGCTGCGAACCCTCGCTGGTGTTGCACGGAGGTGGGAATACCTCGGTGAAGGCGGAGGTGGCGGACTTGTTTGGTGAGCATAAACCGATACTGTATGTGAAAGGCAGTGGTTGGGATTTGTCCACCATTGAGGCACCCGGTTTTGCGCCGGTATGCCTTGAAACCCTGAAACGCATGGCAGAATTACCTGAACTGTCTGATCCGGATATGGTGAGTGCCCAACGTGCGGCGATGAGCGACCCTTATGCGCCGAATCCTTCTGTCGAAGCCATTTTGCACGCCATTATCCCCTTCAAATTTGTAGATCATACCCACGCCGATGCTGTGGTGACGCTCACCAATTCGCCGGATGGTGAGGCACGTATTCGTGATTTGTACGGGAATCGAGTGTTGGTGGTGCCGTACACCATGCCGGGGTTTGTTCTGGCCAAAGTGATTCGTGAGCTGACCCGTGATGTGGACTGGTCACAGCTCGACGGCATGGTACTGATGAGTCACGGCGTGTTCAGTTTTGCCGACGACGCGCGTACCAGTTATGAGCGCATGATAGCGCTGGTGACCATGGCAGAGGATGCACTTATAAAAGCAAAGGCCAGTGTGGCGTGCACGACAGCGAAATCAGTGGCTGTGAATGATGTGGCCGTTCTGAGACAGCTGGCAGATATTCGCCGTGCTGTGTCGCACGCCCGTGGTGTGCCTGGAATCGTGTGCTGGAGTGCTTCTCCCGAGGCAGTGGGTTTTGCAGGTTTGCCGAATGTGATGGACATCGCTACTCGTGGTCCATTGACCCCCGATCATGTGATTCGTACCAAACGTGTGCCGTTGATTCTCGATACAGAGCCGGATGCGGCGGTCAGTGCTTATGGAGATGATTATCGTGCTTATTTTGCCCGCAATGCCTCCAGCGATCTTACCTGTCTTGATCCGGCTCCGCGCTGGGCCGTATGGCCGGGGCAGGGGGTACTGGCCTTTGGGAACAGTGTCAAAGATGCCGGTATTATTGGCGACATTGCCGCTCACACCCTGTGCGCCATCCAGCGGGCCGAGTGTTTAGGTGGCTGGCAGGCATTGCCGGAAAAAGACATTTTTGAGGTGGAATACTGGGATCTGGAACAGGCCAAGCTGCGCAAGGCTGGTAAGTCTGCCACCTTCGCGGGAAAAATTGCACTGGTGACAGGGGCAGCCAGCGGTATTGGTCGTGCCTGTGCCGAGGCATTACATGCACAGGGTGCTGCCGTGTTGGCGCTGGATATTGATCCGGCGGTGGAAACGCAATTTGCGGCGGCAGACCTGGTGGGATGGCGGTGCGATGTGACAGATGTGCAGGCCTTGCAGGTTGCTGTGGATGAAACAGTACGGCGTTTTGGTGGGTTGGATATCGTGGTCAGCAACGCTGGTACCTTTCCGTCTAACAGTCGCATTGACGAAATGGACAACACCGTGTGGGAGCGTAGCCTGCAAATCAACCTCAGTAGTCACGAGCAACTGCTGCAATGCTGCATTCCTTATCTGGAGCGTGGTATTGACCCGGCAGTGGTCTTTATGGCCTCAAAAAATGTGACTGCGCCGGGGCCAGGAGCTGCGGCTTATTCAGTGGCTAAAGCAGGGCTGACACAACTGGCGAGGGTCGCTGCATTAGAGCTGGGGTCTTTGGGAATTCGAGTTAATGTATTGCATCCGGATGCGGTGTTCGACACCGCCATCTGGACCGATGAAATACTGGAAAATCGCGCCAGCCATTATGGAATGAGTGTTCAGGAATACAAAACCAAAAATTTGCTCAAGGTAGAGATTGAATCACACGATGTAGCAGCACTGGCTTGCGCCCTAGTCGGCCCGTTGTTTGCCAAAACCACTGGCGCACAAATTCCCATTGATGGTGGTAATGATCGGGTGATTTAGATCCCATATTTCCAGATTATCAGGTGTAATAATCTCAATCGCTACGGGTATATATCGCAATCCTTGTCGATTATGCATTGTAGGAAAAATACTGCGCGGTATAAAACCGGCGATGATTTTGCTGCTGGACGGTGCGGAACGTGTTGCGGATAACATTTGTAACCAAGTACGTAACCAGAAAATGGACAGTGATCAGGTCGGGAAAGACGTGGAATGGGTTACTGTATCTGTGGGCGTAGCACTGTTTTACAGTGATGAAGCCACCGAACAATTTGTCGTACGTGCCGGTACGGCTCTGTATCATGCAAAAGAAAGGAGTCGTAACCGAGTATGCACTAATGAAGTTAGGCAAACTTTATAAGGCACGTAAAAGCATCCATAGCCAGTCTCGCTTGCTTAAACGGGGTCGTGAAAACAAGTTTCCTTGTTGGTGCTCCAATAACTCCAAAACACGTAGCCCACCGTTAATCATCAACCGCAACTGAAAGCCAAAACGGCCCCCCACAGCGCGCCCCAAAGGTTTCCCGAATAACATTTTTTCGCGCGCATACGCTATTTGCTGTTGCAGTAATTGCGCAAAGGCATCGTCGCTACGTTGTGTACGGAAATGTTCTTCGCTAACGCCGAATCGCTGTAAATCAGCTTGCGGTAAATAAATGCGATTATTCTCCACAAGATCCTGTTTAATATCCTGCAAAAAATTGATCAACTGCAAGGCACTGCAAACCGCATCAGAACGTTCGAGGTTTTCTGTTGTGGCAGCATCCATTAAATGTAACAACAGGCGACCCACAGGATTGGCAGAATAACGGCAGTAGTCCCACACATCATCAATATCGGTAAAACGTGTTTTGTTGACATCCTGTCGAAAGGCAGTGATCAAATCGTGAAATAATTGTGATGGTAAGTGGTGCTTTTCGATGACATCGGCGAGAGCGACAAAAATGGGGTTATCAATAATGTCACCATTGGTGATGGCATCTAAATATTCATCGTATTGCCTGAGTTTTGTGAGCCGGGTTTCGGCATCCCAATCACCCTCGTCAGCAAAATCGTCAGCAGTGCGCGCGAAGGCGTAAATCACACTAATTGGTTGACGCAGGCGTTTGGGTAAAATGAACGAAGCCACGGGGAAGTTTTCATAGTGGCTGTGTACCATTTTCTGGCAATAGGCATAGGCATCAGTGATTTGTTGGGGAGAGGGCATGATAGTCTGTGGAGGGCTCATTGTTTGAGTGATCTTGTTGGGTATCATATTACATGATGATTTTTTTTAAAATCTTATAATAATTGGCTTCTCCTATACTCGTGGCGTTTGAGATTTAGATCTTTAGTGTGCGTCATATTCATTTCATGGCGAGGCGAAATGATGACTAGGCCAGGGATGCCGTAGGTAGAACACCAACAATAGGCGCTTTAGGTGACGAAGGAGCCGTTGTCGAGTCATCGCCGGATGATTGCGAGGCATTTCAACGCCGCCATGGAATGAAGAGGGTGTGCAATAAAACCTCAACCACTACAGGTATAGTGTCTCTGGTAAAGTTTTCATGCACAATTGGCCTAACAAAACGGGTAAAATGCTCTAGTGCAGTATTTGTTTAAGGATATGGCTGAATGTTAAATTCGGAAGTAAAAAATTCAAAGCGATTAATTTCGAAAAATGATTCCCAAAATGAATGGATAGTGCTTCATGGTGACATTGAAAAGTATGAGAGGTTTTCGCTGGTTATAAAGCTTCTCAGTGTAATGCTCAGCGTATTTTCCATAGCCTTCATTGCCAATGGGTGGGTTACGGTAGTCTTTATCCTTGTTTTGTGGCTACAAGATGGAATCTGGAAAACATTTCAGAAGCGGTTGGAAACAAGAATTGTTTTCATTGAACAGAAATTAAAAAACGAATCTGATAAAAGTTTCACGGGTTTTCAGCTTTATTCCCAATGGGAAAATAAACGCCAGGGAGTTGTTGGTCTGATAAAAGAATATTTATTAAATTCAGTAAAGCCCACTGTGGCGTATCCTTATGCCTGTCTGGTTTTGTTAGTATTGGTTTTCTATCAGTTAACCGGATGACTTGAAAATAATGAGTGAAGTCAAGCCGAGAGGGAGAGGTATTATTTCACGGATGTGGGTCTTCGATGTTACAAAGTAAAGAGATTGGGTAGCGAGAGACAGCCGGATAATTTTTTTTGCACTCCTTAGCCTGTAACTTCCTTTCGCAGTGCTTTTTTTTCCGCCGAAAAATTAAGGAGTCATATATGGTCCGCCTCGCTTTTTGCAAGATAAAGTGACCTGAAAAACTAAGGGATAAAGTCTTATTTTTTGACTTTTTAATATTCAATTCACCTGTGAAAATAGCAAAAGGCAAGACCTGGTGCCTTTCACGTAAATTAGTTCGTTTGGTAATCAAACTGGCGCTAATTTCTTGAATTTGGATTTTATTTCTGCAAATAAAAGCATCAAACAGTCAATATGCTTTCAAGAATGAAGCATGAGAAAGTAGTTATGTCTGATTGCTGCGAAAATGCGAAAAAATTCACGATTTAACAGTTTTTATATGCAATTGCCCTGATGCAATTCCCGTAATTTTCTGTTCCGGTAAAGACGGCATAGCCCAAGTGTGCCAAGAGAGAACAGTTTGCATAATTGTTAAAGCTATATAAAAGATGAAGGTTGGCCCTTCGATATCGGCTTTCAGGAGCGGATATCAAACCACCTTAAGCTGCTGTAATAAAGAGTCA
>Ga0316204_10006138_pt1 | contig 18844 bp, 15 predicted proteins | sample 6monrhotite_MG_2_FD_205661 | JGI IMG/M metagenome (GOLD analysis project Ga0316204, IMG submission 205661) | Microbial mat bacterial communities from mineral coupon in-situ incubated in ocean water Damariscotta River, Maine, United States -... | ecosystem: Environmental > Aquatic > Marine >...
AGGGCGAGGCCCCGCCCCCTCGGTTGAGGGAGCGGGGCCTCGCTCGTAGCGTGTCCCGCCGGAGCGGGAGCCTGGGCCTCAGGGCACGTAGACGACTTCGACCCCGTTGCTGAGGTTGAAGTTGAAGCCGCAGGGCGAGCCGCTGTTGTCGCGGTACCAGGTCTGGAAGCTGCGGGTGTCGCCGCTGCCCCAGCCGTTGGCGCCAGCGAGTCCCGGGCCCCAGGCGGCGCCGCCGTTGGAGTCGGGAATGGCGACGCTCAGTCGAACCACCGGGCCGCCCGTGCAGCGCAGGCCGTCGCCGAAGAGCGCGCCGTTGCCGAGGTTCATGTTGCCCGAGAACAGCAGGGCGGGTTGACCGCTGAGGAGGCCGCTCGCCTGGAGCGTGAGGTCGTCCAGCATGGCGCTGTTGGTGCCGCCGCTCGCGAGGACGGCGCCGGAGCCGCTGGAGTTCGCGCAGCCCTCGCCGGTGCCGCCGTTGTTGCCGCAGGGGCAGGTGGTGCCGAGCCCGTCACCGAAGCAGTACGCGGTGCCGGAGCCGGTCGGGAACTCGACGACGAAGCCGGCGGGGTGCTCGATCTGGCTGGCGTCGTTCCAGGTCGGGCTGAAGCCTCCGCCCGCACCGAGCAGCTCCAGCCAGTCCTCTGCGCCGGTGCCGCCGGTGTTGTTCGGCTCACCCGGGAGCCAGGCGGTGAACACGAAGGGCTCACCGGTGATCCACTCCCAGGCGCCGCCGGGCTCGACGAAGCTCGGGGAGGACGTGTTCTGGAAGCCGCCGATCCAGAAGTTGTGCGGGTCGCCGATCGCGAACACGAAGTCGTGCTCGCTCTGCTCCGTGAGCGTGGCGAGGTGCCCGCTGACGCCCTGGAAGGTCATCGAAGCCGCCTGCGTGCGGGCCTGGTCCCAGGTGATCCCGCTGGCGGGCATCAGCTGGTAGTGGTGGCCGTTGGCGGGGTTCTCGAAGGGCAGGTCCTCTCGGAGCTCCATGAAGCCGCTGCCGGGCGCCGCGCCGGGGTAGTTCCCGAGGCGGATGACGTAGGTCTGGCCCGCGAGCGCGGCCCAGGTCACCTCGGTCTGCAGCGTTCCGCAGCTGTCGTCGTTGCAGGTCAGGACGGTGCCGGCGCAGCTGCCGTCGTAGATGGCGATGCGCGTGTCGATCGAGGTCTGGCCGCAGGTGCTGGCGATGAACGTCCCGTCGTTAGGAGCCTGCCAGGTGAACCAGACGTCGTTGTCGATGTTGTCCTGGTTGAAGAAGAAGCAGGCCGTGTCGGGGAGGCCGTCGGTCAGCGCCGCCGAGTTGTCGAAGGCGAACAGACCGGTGCCGACCAGGGGCTGCGCGTTGGCACAGAGGTCCGCGCCTTGGGCGAGGAGGGTGCCGCCGATGGCCAGGGGGGCGGCCACACGGAGGAGGAGGTTCTGGAGATTCATGGGATGCGATTTGGAGGAACCAAGGACCGGCCGGGCCGGATTCGAGCTCTCGAACAGCCTATCAGCGATTGGCGATCCGCGCCTCGGGGCCCCCTGTAAGAGGCATCCGGGGAGTTTCGACTTGGTATGCTCCCGCTCCATGCCGCGGATCAGCGCCTGCATCATCAGCTTCAACGAGGAAGCCATGCTCGAGGAGTGTCTCCGGAGCCTCGAGGGCGTCGTGGACGAGATCGTCGTGGTGGACTCCCACAGCACGGATCGGACCCGCGAGATCGCACGGGGCTTCACCGAGCGAGTGGTGCGTCAAGACTGGCTCGGAATGGGCGCTCAGAAGGCCTTCTGCTACTCCCTGGCGAGCCACGACTGGGTCCTCAACCTCGACTGCGACGAGCGCCTGGACCCCGTCCTCGCGGCCTCGATCCAGGAGGTGCGCGCGCTCGACGAGCCCGCGCACGCGGCTTTCGAGTTCAAGCGCAAGAACTACTACATCTACCGCTGGCTGAAGCACACGTGGTACCCGGAGCGGCGCACGCGGCTGTTCGACCGGCGCCGCTGCGAGGTGCGTGGCACGGACCCCCACGAGTACGTCTACGTGAAGGAGGGCTCGACGGGCCGCCTGGATGGCGACCTGCTGCACTTCTCGCTCGACAGCCTCTCCGCGCACCTTCAGATGATCGACCGCTACTCGGAGGTCGCAGCGGACGAGATCGAGAAGCGCGGGCGGCGCGTGACGCTCTTCACGCCCGTGCTGCGTGGCGTCTGGTCGTTCCTGCGGCTGTACGTGTTCAAGCGCGGGTTCCTGGACGGCTTCGCCGGCCTCACGATCGGGCTCCTGTCCGGCGTGTACAGCTTCATGAAGTACGCCAAGGTCCTCACGCGGCGCTGGCGGGCTCGCGCGAGCTGAGGGCGGTCCGCGCCGCGGCTCTCGTTCCGGGGCAGGCCGGACCCCGGTGCACCTCGGGGGTTCGCCGTCGCCCTCGAGCGGCGGTAGGCCCTGCGAAGGGCGTGGAGTCGCGAAACCGGAGCCGCTTCCTGGGTTCCCATCCCGGGGCGGAGCATGGGCTATACTTCGGCCGGAGGTCCCCCCACCCCCCCTCTCGACCCCTCCAAGGCTCTCCCCCATGCCGACTCCCCAGCGCGCGCTCCCGCTCTTCCTGGCCACCGGCCTCGTCGTCCTCTCCGCCTGCAGCACGGAGGAGGCGCCCGGTGAAGAAGGACCCCTCCCGCAGCGGGTCCTCCTGATCTCGCTCGACACGCTGCGAGCCGATCACACCGGCTTCGGCGGCTACGACAGGCCGACCACGCCGTTCCTGGACACGCTCGCCGAGGGCGCGGTGGTCTTCGACAAGCACTTCGCGAACTCGAACTGCACGCTGCCGTCGCACGCCACGATGCTGACCGGCCTGCACTACCCGAGCCACGGGGTGAAGCCCGTGGGCGAGGACGAGCCGATCCGCGTCCTTCCGAAGGGCGCCGTCACCCTGGCCCAGCGCTTCCAGGCGGCGGGCTACCAGACGGCGGGCTTCACCAGCCACGGCGCCTGGCTGAATGCTGACTACGGCTTCGACCGCGGCTTCGATCACTTCGAGTCGGGCTGGGTCGACGCCGACACGATCATCGACGGCTACCTCGACTGGATCGACGAAGCCGAGCCGCAGCAGAGCTTCGTGTTCCTGCACTTCTTCGACATCCACTCCGACTCGGTCGCGAAGGGGCCGTGCCTTCCCTATCGCTCGACGCCCGAGCTCGTCGCCGAGTTCGCCGGAGAGACGCCGACCGGATTCACGGGCTGCTCGCAGGAGTTCAAGCGCCGCGACGGTCGTGAGAGCTGCGCGTCGAACTACCTGAAGGACGTGTCGAACAAGCTCGAGCCCCTGCCGGACGAGCACCTCCAGTTCTTGATCGGCCTGTACGACGCCGGCATCCGGCGCCTGGACGACCAGCTGAGGGACCTGTTCGCCGAGCTCGAGGAGCGCGGCCAGCTCGCCAACACCCTCGTGGTGGTCACGTCGGACCACGGCGAGTCGTTCAAGGAGCACGGCACGATGCTCCACGACACGCACCACGACGAGGTGGCCAACGTGCCGCTGATCGTCAAGCTGCCGCAGAGCGCCGGCGTCGCGCCGCGGCGGATCGACGCGCTCACGCAGTCGACGGACCTCGCGCCGACGATCCTGGACCTGTGCGGCCTCGAGCCGATCGGCCAGGTGCCCTCCCTCGCGCCCGCGATCATGCTGGGCGAGCAGCCCGACGACGGGCTGGTGCTCTTCCACGCCCACATCCTGATCGGGCGCGACGAGGCCGGCGAGTACAAGATCGTGAAGGTGGGCGGCAAGAAGTCGCCCATGTTCTACGACCGCGACGCGGACCCCATGGAGGAGTACAACCTCCTCTCGAACCCCGAGTACCAGACGGCCCAGCGCGACCGGCTGCTGACGGTCTACCGCGAATTGAACGAGCTGAACGACGAGTGTCGTTCGATCCTCGGGACCTTGGAGGCACTCGAGGACGGAGAGCGTGGCTCACTCTCTCCGGAGCGCATTGCGGAGCTGAAGGCGCTGGGTTACCTGGGCGGCGATCCGCCCCCGGTGAACGCGGACGAGGCCGCGGGGAACGGAAAGAAACCCCCCGTGGAGTGAGGCTGGCGGCTGCATCGGACCGATTTCCCGACTCTCGCTCCAGCCGCAAGGAGTTCTGCTCCGACATCTGTGCACCGGGCTCCCGCCCTCGTTCCCATGGGAAATGCACGGATGAACTGGTTCTCGCGCGTCCTCCAATCGCTCTTCGGTAACAGGAAGAGCAAACGTACCTCCAAGGCCAAGGCCAACGGGGCGCGCCCCGTCCTGCAATCCCGCGATGCCGACTCGGCAGAGGGGGAAGAGGCCCAGAAGGCTCGGGGGGTCGGCAACCTCGACCACTCGCGGCTGCGATCTGCGGCGCTCCAGCAGGGTGAGAAAGAGCTCCTGGACAAGGTGGCTCGCAAGGTGGAGGCCGGTCGCTTCGAGCTGCCGCACCTGCCCGCGACCAGCCTCGCACTGATCAACCTCGCCGGCCGCCCCGGCGTCGATGTCGGGCGTGTCGTCCAGCTGGTCTCCTCGGACCCGTCGCTCGCCAGCGAGCTCCTGCGGGTTGCGAACTCGGTGCTCTACGCCGCGCACGTTCCGGCGCAGACGCTCAACGAGGCCGTCATGCGCATCGGTCTCCGTGGCCTCCAGACCCTGATCTACTCGGTCTCGGTCAAGGGCACGATCCTCAAGATCAAGGGCCTCTCCTCCTACTCGCAGGAGATCTGGCGCCAGGCGTTCAGCGTGGGCAACATCGCTCGCCACATCGCGCCCCAGTTCGGCATCGAGCGCGAGCGGGCGTTCCTCATCGGGCTCCTGCACGACGTCGGCAAGATCGCGCTCCTCGCGATGCTCGCGAAGGAGGAGCAGGAAGGCCAGATGATCGGCCCGGCCCTCGTCGGCCGCGTGTTCTTCGTCTTCCACGAGAAGGCCGGACACCGCCTCGCGACGAAGTGGCGCCTCGACGACGAGATCGCCAGCGTCACGGGCAACCACCACAACTTCGCTCAGAACGAGGAGTTCGGCCGCAGCGCCGCCTTCGCGAGCTTGGCGCACAAGCTCGACCTGTACCTCTCGTACGACGACGACGAGGACTACAACCAGCTGCTGAGCTGCGAAGAGTTCGAGTACCTCGGTCTCGACACCGCGCGCCGGGACACGGTCCTGCAGCTCGCTCGCCGGGCCTTCGCGGAGTCGGCGACGGAAGCACGCGAAGCGAAGGCTGCCTGAAACGGGCGGCCTGAGCCGAGCGGCCTGAGCCGAGCGGCCTGGGCCGGCGCGAGCCGCCCGGTTCAGCCCTTCAGCGGTCAACGCGGCTGGGCGAGGTCGAGGAGCGGCGCGGGCCGCTCCCCTTCCTCAGCGTTCACCCGGGGCTACTGATTCCACGGCGCCTCCCAGGAGAAGCTCGTGTTGATCCCGACGGTGAAGGTCTTCCCGGCCGAGTTCGTGTACGAGACCTCCCAGCGGGCCAGCGGACGGGTCGGCTTCGTGACGTCGAGCGCGAAGTCGCAGTGACAGGTGCGGACTCCGTTCTCGAAGGTGTACTCCGTGGCCAGGGGCTGCGCCGTCGAGTCTCCGCCCGTCAGGCTGAGAGTCCAGGTCTGGCCGGGATCGTTGTTGTACAGCTTGAGGGCGTCGACGATCGCGGTGCGGACCTCCGTCGGAGTCGGCTGGTCCGATGGCAGCGTCAAGGCCGCCCAGGCGGTCCAGATCGCCGTGGGGACATGGGCTAGAAGCTCGGCACCGACGGCCTTCCTCAGCTCGACGAAGTCGGCGTCTGAGATCGCGTAGGTGGGGCGGTCGATCTGGAGCACCAGGTGCGCGGGTATCGGGGGCATGCAGTCGGAGGTCTCGAGTTGATGGGCGGAGAAAGAGAGAGTGTGTCGTTCAGGGCTCGAGGCTCTTCACGCAGCGGAAGCCCTGGATGAACGTGTCGTAGGAGCGATCGGCGGTCCCGAGCTTGTCGAAGGCGAAGGAGGCCAAGTGGATGTGCCCCCCGCTCACGAAGAACTGGAGGGGTTCGCGGAGCCCGCCGGGCGTGCTGTCGGTGTCGAGCCGCTCGCTCTCGAAGTCCGGCGTCTCCGTCCATTCGCGAGCGTTTCCGAGCAGGTGGCGCAGACCTGCGGTCCCCTCCAGCGGTCCGGTTCCAACGGGCTGGATGTGGGCCAAGAAGTACTCTCGCCGCAGGGCGTCCGAGCGCTCCTGCGTTTCTGCCCAGGCGTCCAGGCCCGCCGGATAGGGAGCGCCGCTGAGCGCGTGGAGGCCGAAGTCCGCGGGCGGCGAGCCATCGGGGTACGCCCGACCCTCCGTGCCGCGCCCCAAGCGCTGGTGCTCGTCGTAGGTCGGCAGCCGCATCCCCATCCACTCGGCGCACGCGCGGGCCTCGTCGAGGGCGATGCCGGTGGCGGGGAGGTCGTCCCAGCTCGCGTCGTAGGGCGCGGGCCAGAACCTCGGCGGTTCGCGATCCGTGGCGAGCAGGAAGGCTCGGTACTGCGCGCAGCTGACCTCGTCGCCCATCACGTAGAAGCCCTCGCCGGCGACGGTCCGCGGCTGACGTGCGGATCCTGGGGGCGCCTCGGTCGTGCCGCTCACGAACTCACCCGGCTCGATGCGCACGAGCCCGGGGGTGAGCTCGGCCGTCGGGAGGATCACGACCTCTTCGCGGTAGGACTGGGCCGGCTCCATCAGGAAACGCGTCAGCTCGGCGTAGCCGTGACCCTCGGCGTGGACCACGATCCGCAGGGCGCCGGGCTCCAAGGTCGCCCCTTCGAGTGGCGTGACGCCGAGCTCGATCGGCGCTCCGTAGGATCCATCCTCCTCGAGGTAGCGCGCGATGACGCGCGCGCCAGGCGGTTCGGAGGTGACGCTGAGCTCTGCGTTGAAGGCCCGACCGAGCGCGACACGGGGGTCCTCGCCGTCGAGCAGGCCAGCGATGAACACGTACACCGGTCGACGCTGCGTCCAGCCGCGAGTCCCCGTATCCCCGGGCGGGGGCGCGTCCGAACGGCTCTGAACCCGCATGCGCTCGGCGAGGTCGAGTCGGGCGGATCGGAGCGCCTCGAGGGGGGCCTCCGCGTCCGCCTCGCCCGCCTCGACGAGTGCGGCGAGTTCCTCCTCGAGCTCGACCGCGGCGAGCGCGCGCGCGAATTCGTCCAGTCGCCAGGGGCGAGCTTCCACGATCAGGATCTCTGCGCCCTGGATAGCGGCCTGCACCTCCCTGCGTGTCGCCCACCAGTCGAGCAGGAGCGGCAGCGCGAGGAGCACAACGGCAAGTAGGCCGACCGCGGTCGACAGGGCCGGGTGGGCGCGGGCCCGCCGCGCGAGGTTCCGGACTCGCCCGACCGGGCGCGCCACGATCGACTCGTGGTTCAGGAAGCGCCGCAGGTCCTCGGCCATGGCGAGGGCCGACGGGAAGCGGTGATCGGGGTCCTTCTCCATCGCCTTGGCGGCGATGGTGACGAGGTCCCGCGGCAGATCCGGGCGCAGCTTGCCGAGCTCGGGCGCCTCCTTGAACGAGATGGCGTAGAAGAGCTCGTGCAGGCTGTCGCCGCCGAAGGGTCGTCGGCCGGCGAGCATCTCGTAGAGCACGACGCCGAGGCTGAAGACGTCCGAGCGCCGATCGATGACGACCCGCTTGCCGAGGGCCTGCTCAGGACTCATGTAGCTCGGCGTTCCGGCGAGCTCCCCCTCCAGCGACAGGCTGTCCTCGGACAGGTCCTTCGCCAGGCCGAAGTCGAACAGGCGGGGCTCGCCGTCGGCGTCGAACAGGATGTTCGCCGGCTTGACGTCGCGGTGGATCAGGCCTTGCTCGTGGGCGGCGTGCAGGGCGTCCGCGAGCGCCGCCGCGATTCCCGCGGCGCGGGCGTTGGGGCTGGAGACCGCCTGGACGCCGCCGCTCGAGAGGAGTCCGTCGGGGTCCCGGCTCGCGCCGGCAGCCGCGCGGTCGGAGAGGACGGTGGCCAGGGACGGACCCGGGACGTACTCCATGACGATGTAGAGGTAGCCCGCCTCCTCGCCGACGTCGAGCACCGGGACGATGCCCGGGTGGTTCAGTTGGCGCGTCGCCTCCATCTCGCGCCGAAAGCGCTGCACGGCGCGAGTCGTGACGAGCGCGTTGATCAGCAGCACCTTGATCGCGACCGGCACCCCCCCGTCCTCGGGGTGCGCGAGGAACACCACCCCCATTCCGCCACGGCCGAGCTCGCGGACGATGTGGTAGCCCCCGATGCGCTGCGGCGGGAAGGCGCCTGCCGCCTGGGCCTCGCGTTTCGGGAGGTCCGAGCGCAGGCGCTGCACCTCGAGGCAACGCTCGCGCAGCTCCGGTCGCCAGGACTCGGGGAAGCGGGCGCAGTATTCGTCGAGATCGACGCCGTCCTCCGCCGACGCGAGCAGCGCGAAGCGCACGACGGCCTCTTCCAGGTCCGTCGGCTCCTCGTCCCCTTCGCTGCGAGTCTCGTCCATGGCACGTCTCTCCCGGGAGTCGTTCCCCCCTGGATTCTGGAGAGGAGCGTACGCCGGCCAGTGGAAGCCGATTTTCTCCCGAAATCGGCCAGAGGTCCCGACCGGACTCTCCACGCTATCCCGAACCGTGTGTCCGCAGCGTACGATGCGGCCCATGGGATCGCCAAGTCCCGCTCGCATCCTGATGGAAGGAGAGAATCCGTCATTCACGGAGTCGCTCGAGCTGATTCGCCTCGCGCAGGACGGTCAGGTCGGCGCGCTCAACGACCTGCTCGCTCGCTACTACGAGCGGGTGCGCCGCGTCGTGCGTGCGCGCCTGGGGCCGCAGCTGCGCTCCTGCTTGGAGTCCGGGGACATCCTCCAGGAGACCTTCATCGCGGCGGTGTACGGCTTCGACGGATTCGAGATGCGCGGTGAGTCGAGCCTGCTCCGCTGGCTCAGTCAGATCGCGGAGAACCAGATCCGCGCGGCGGCGGCCTACCACGGGGCCCAGCGCCGGGATCGTCGCCGGGAAGAGCCCTGGGTTCGAGCTCGCGGGGTTCTCGAGAGCGGCGAGGTCGTGACCGATCCCCCCGCCCCGGGACCCGCGCCGCTCGAAGTGTTGATGGACGGCGAGTCGCGTCAGCGCCTGGACGACTTGCTGTCCGCTCTGCGGCCCGACCAGCGGGAGGTGATCCTCCTGCGCGACTACATCGGGGGCAGCTGGAAGGAGGTCTGCGAGTGGACCGAGGGCACGAGCGTCGACGCCGTGAGACTGCTCCACGCACGGGCGTTGACAGCGCTCGCCAAGCTGAACCGCAAGCTACGGCAGTAGCTCGTGTCCCTCCGGTCCGCCATTGTAAAGCGGAACGCTGGGTCGGGTGAGGCCCGCGCGGGTGAGCGAACACGCACCGCGCGCAGGGGCAGGCTCCCCGCCTGTCGACCTGGCGGCGGAGTCGCGAGCGGAACTGAACCGCCGGGAGCGCCCCAGACCCATTGGGGCAATCTGTCGGCCCCTACAGGGAACCTCGAGGGGGGTAGGATTGGTCTAGAACGCCGGTTCTCCCCTTCTGTCGCCCCCGGGGCGTGGATCGGGCAGACCTGGCGATTCCCCCCCCGGGTCGCCATCGATCCAGTACCAACCCAGATCCCCCATGAAGCGAATTCTCAGCACGGCAGCGCTCTGCGCCGCCCTGGGCGTGTCTGCGCAAGCGCAGACCCAGTCGTCCTTCCCGTTGCAGGTCACGAACCTCGACCCGGCCCAGGGCCTCGTCGAGGCGTCGCCCGACTACGACGTGATCCAGGCACTCCTGGGTGAGCGCAGCGTGCTCCTGCGCGACGCCTACCTGCCCGGCGGCCAGCTCGTCGACCTCGCGGTCGAGCGCATCGACCTCGAGAAGCGCAAGTTCGGCTTCTTCGTCGACGGCGTTCGCCGGCCCGACCTGCTCGACGGCCTCGACCTCTCGGTCTGGCGCGGCAGCGTCGCCGGGGATCCGAGCTCGGAGGTCCTTCTGTCGTTCTCGCGCGCTGGTTCCCGCGGCTGGATCAAGCACCAGGGCACGCTCGTGCACCTGATGCCGCAGCCCGACGAGACGGGTGACTGGGAGGCCGGCAGCACGCTCCTCGTGACCGAGGCGACGCTGATCGCGAACGGCCGCACGCTCGGCGAGTTCTGCGGCTCCGACCAGGCGCGCAGCCGCGGGCTCGGCGAGCGCAGCGTCAACCCGCTCAACGACATGGACGACATCCAGGGTCAAGGTCCGAACACCCAGGCGCTCGGCGCCGGCTCGTGCACCCTGCGCGAGGCTCAAGTCGCCGTCGAGACCGACTTCCAGCTCTTCCAGCAGTGGGGCAGCCTGAACGCCGAGACGGCGTACGTGACCACGCTCCTCGCCGCGGGCTCCGACCGCTACGAACAGCAGATCGAGACGGTCCTGACCTACCCCTACGTCCAGTTCTACACGAGCTCGAACGACCCGTGGAGCTCGCAGGACAACGGTGGCAACAGCATCGACGTCCTCCAGGAGTTCCAGTCGGCGTGGGTCGGCAACATCCCGATGGGCGCTGATCTCGGGCACTTCCTGTCCGGCGCGGGCCTCGGCGGCGGCGTCGCCTGGCTCGACGTGCTCTGCAACAACGAGTTCAACTTCGGCGTCAGCGGCAACATCAACGGCAACGTCAACTTCCCGGTCCAGCAGCAGCCCAACAACTGGGACTTCATCGTCTTCACCCACGAGCTCGGGCACAACTTCAGCACCCCGCACACGCACGACTACTGCCCGCCGATCGACGAGTGCGCTCCGAGCGGCTACTTCGGCCAGTGCCAGACCGGCGAGGTCTGCACGAACCAGGGCACGATCATGAGCTACTGCCACCTCTGCTCGGGCGGCACGGCCAACGTCACGACCTTCTTCCACCCGCAGGTCGTCAACACGATGAAGAACGGGGCGAACTCCTGCCTCCCGCTCTTCACCGGGATCGCGACGGACGCACCGGAGCTCGTCAGCAACGTTGCGACGACCGAGGTCAGCACCGACATCGCCGGCGGCGTGGTCGGCAACGTGGACCTGAACTACCGCTACAACGGCGGCGCCTGGACCGTGGTCCCGATGACCAACACCACGGGCGGCAACTACGTGGCGGACCTTCCCACGGCCGCTTGTGGCGACAGCCCCGAGTTCTACATCACGTACAACTCGGCCAGCTGTGGCCCGACCTCGGACCCGTCGGGCGGCGCGAGCGCTCCGTTCACCGCGGCCGTGGGCGTCGCGGCCATCGCCTTCGCGGACGACTTCGAGAGCGATCAGGGCTGGACGACCGCCAATCTCGGCGCGAGCTCCGGTGACTGGCAGCGCGGCGTGCCCGTCGACGACGGTGGCTGGGATCACGATCCCTCCTCCGATGGCGACGGCAGCGGCTCGGCCTTCCTGACCGAGAACCAGAACGGCAACACGGACGTCGACGGCGGCGCGGTGGAGCTCACCTCGCCCGGCATCGACATGTCGGCCGGCAACGTGCTCGTCAGCTATCGCTACTTCCTGCGCCTGACGAACGACGACGGCGTCGACCGCCTGCTCGTCGAAGCCAGCTCGAACGGCTCGAACGGTCCCTGGACCACGATTGCCGTCCACGACACGAACGGCGGCCTGTCCTGGCGCTCGCACTCGATCGACATGACGACGAGCGGCGTGGCCCTGACGGCGAACGTGGCCCTGCGCTTCACCGCCAACGACGGCGACGCGCAGAGCATCGTCGAGGCTGGCGTCGACGGACTGGAGGTCGCGAGCATCTCCTGTGACGACGGCGGCCCGGTGACGGGTCCGTACTGCGCACCCGCGAACGGCAACTCGGTCTCCCCCAACGGGGCGACTCTGGTGAACCTCGTCGGGAGCCCGGGCGGTCAGATGACCTTCTCCATCAGCGATCTGCCCAACTCGCCGGGCGTGCTGTTCTTCGGCGCTCAGCAGGGCGACCTGCCGTTCGGCTGCGGCCGTCGCTGCGTCGTCGGTCAGGTGCAGCGTTCGGGGGTCTTCACGGCCACCAACAACTCGGTAGTCGCGAACCTCGACACGATGGGCTCCGGTCTGCCGTTCAACATCCAGTACTGGTACCGCGATCCCTCGAACGCGGCGAGCTGCGGCTCGGACTTCAACACCAGCAACGCGCTCGGCTTCTAAGAGCCCGGGCGCGTCCAGGACGCGCGCTCTCCCATGCGGCGGGCCTCGCTTCGGCGAGGTCCGCCGCTTTTTCGTGCGAGCTCGGCCTCAGCCTCGTGAGGCCCGGACGCTGGGCATCGCTCTGTGGCGAGCTCCCGCTCCCTCCACGGTGCACCGCCGTGGTCAGCTCGGCTCGACGAGCGCGTCGTAGCGCAGGTGCTTGCGGACGCGTTCCTGGTCGTAGGTGTGCATGCGCTCGAGCTCCTCCATCGGAACGTGGAACGCGTGCTGCACCCAGTCCTGGGTGCCGTACGACCAGAACGAGACGGTGCCGTCGCGGTGCAGCTTCGGAAAGCGTTCGGGCTGAGCCATCGAATCGAGGGGGGCTGAGACGTGGGGCCTCCGCGCGGCAGCGTGTCGCGAGGGGTCCGTGCGCCGAGACGCCTGCTGGAAGGCGTGGTGTCTGGCGCGCCGTGCGAGCTCGCTCCGCTGGAGCGCGCCGGGCACGATCGAGGCGGGGGTCACCGCGTCGGGCACCGGGCGAGGGGCCTGGGGAAGCCCTTCGTGATCGCACGGTCGTCTTAGGGAGACGCCCGGGTCGGTTCAAGGTCCGGACCCGGGCGATTCTCGGTGCGGTGCCGCGATTGGGCGCGGCGCTCGGTCAAACGAACGGCGTGACCCCGGGGACCGCGACGTCGAGGTAGGCGGCTTCGACGTCACCCCAGGCGTAGGCCTTGGGCGCGAGGTCGAGCTCCGAGGCGAGCACCTGCTCGCGCGTCACCGTCTGGCCGGTGTAGGCGGCCATGCGGCCCATGATCGCCATCAGGGTCGACTCGCACATGTAGTCACCGTTGTCGATGACCTCGCCGCTGCGGATCGCGGCGAAGAACGCGTTGTGCTCGTTCTGGTACATGTCGTCCGGGCCCTCGCCCCGATGACGCCACTTCTCGTCGCCGACCTGGATTCGGTGGGCCTGGATCGCGGCGGTGCCCTTCGTCCCGTACACGTAGTCGGAGACGTCGGAGGCCGCGCCACTCCACTGGCGGCAGGAGGAGAAGCCGCGCACGCCGTCCTCCCACTCGTAGACCGTGTTGAAGTGGTCGAAGATGTTGCCGTACTGCTCCTGGGTGCGCTGCGAGCGGCCTCCGCTCGCCGTCGCCTTCACCGGGTAGCTGCCCTTGGCCCAGGCGATCTTGTCGAGGCTGTGGATGTGCTGCTCGGTGATCAGGTCTCCCGAGAGCCACGCGAAGTAGAGCCAGTTGCGGATCTGGTACTCCATCGTGCTCCACTCGGGCTTGTTGCCGCGGTGCCACAGGCCGCCCGTGTTGTAGGTCGTCTGCATGGAGACGATGTCCCCGATCATCCCGTCGTGGATGCGGCGGATCGTCTCCTGCTTGCCGAACTCGTAGCGATAGCAGAGCCCGGACACGACGTTGAGGCCCTTGGCGCGAGCCTCTTCGCAGGTCTTCCAGATGCTGCGAATGCCGGCGGGGTCGGTGGCGACGGGCTTCTCGACGAACATGTGCTTGTTCGCAGCGACGCAGGCCGCCATGTGTTGTGGCCGGAAGTGCGGCGAGGTGGCGAGCAGCACGACGTCGCAGACCTCGATCAGCTTCTCGTAGGCGTCGAAGCCCACGAACTGGCGGTCCTCGGGCACGTCGACCTTGCCGGCGAGCTCCGGGCGCTCGCTGAGGTATTTGAGCGCGTCGGCGAGCGGCTCGGGGAAGGTGTCGGCGAGCGCGACGAGCTGGACGTTCGGGTCCGCCATCAGCGCGTTGTAGGCCGCGCCGCGGCCGCGACCACCGCATCCGACGAGGCCGACGCGCAGCATCTCCTCCCCACCGGGACGGAAGGCCCGCCCGGCCTTGACGTAGGGCGCGCCGAGGGCCGTTGCGGCGGCGGCGGCGCCACCCCGGAGCAGGCTGCGACGGGAGGTGCGGGCGCTGGGTTCGTTGGGGGTCGAAGGCATGACGGTTGGTGGATCTCGAGAGCGGAGAGCGCGCCGGAGAATCAGCGCGCCGTTGGGCGGGTCATTGTCCTGGGGAATCCGGAGGAGAGGCAAGGCTCCCCGTCGCCTTTTCCCCCCTCCCACACGCAGGCCTCCACGCCCGGGAGCGTTTCGACCCACGCGAGGCCCTCTTGCGCGCCCAGGACGCTGATGGCGGAGGCGACGGCGTCCGCGGTCATCGCGTCCGGCGCTCGCACGCTGACGGTGGCCGAGCGGGTCAGCGCCTCACCGGTGCGGGGATCGATGAGGTGCGAGTAGCGCACTCCGTCGATGTCGCTGCCGCGATAGGCGGGGCCAGAGGTCGCGACGGCGCCGCCGGCGAGCAGGCAGGCGAGCGGCGGTTCGTCTTCGAAGGGCGACTGCAGGGCGAGGCTCCAGCCCGGCTCCCCCGGCGGGTGCCCGAGGAGCGCGATGTCGCCACCGCCGTCCACGAGGGCGCTCTCGATGCCAGCGGCCTCGAGGACCGCGACGGCCTCGTCGAGCGCGTAGCCCTTGGCGATGCCCCCCAGGTCCAGGCGCATGTCCGGAGCCAGGAGCTGCGCGGTGCGCGCCTCGGGCTCGAGACGCAGGAGCGTCCAGCCCACCGAGGCCATCGCGCGCTCGAGGTCCTCGGGGTCGGGCAGCTCGTGCTGCCGGGCGCCTCGCCGCCACTGGCGGACGAGCGGGCCCGCCGTCACGTCGAACGCGCCGCCCGTCGCCTCCGCCACGGCCTGCCCGGCGAGCAGCACGTTCCAGAGGTCGTCGGAGCAGGGCACCGACGCGCCGCTCCCGGCGCTGGCCGAGAGCCGCGACAGCTCGCTCTCCGGAGCGTAGTCGCTCAGCCGCTCGTCGAGGGCGCGGACGCGGTCGAGGGCCGCGCTGGCGGCCTGCCATCCGTCGGCCTCGCGGGCGGCGAAGACCACCACGCGGAAGCTCGTGCCCATGTGCTCCTCGACGAGCTCCACGCGCTGGAGGAGGGGCGCCTCGCGGGCCTCCGTGCCACAGGCGCACGTGAGGAGGACCAGGAGACCCGTGACGAACTCGATGCGATCCATACGGCTCGACGACTCTACGCTAGAGTTTGGGCCCACGACAGCACCCCCCGCCCGTACCCCGCCACCGTGATTCGCCTCCACACCCCCTCCGCCCTCCTCCCCGCGTTGCTCGTTCCGCTGGTCGCCGCTTCGGTCGCCGCGATGCAGGACGGGTCCGCGCCGCGCTACCCCGATGCGCCCGAGGGCGCCCCGCCGCCGGTCGCCGCCGAGGGTTCGAGCGCCGCCAGCGAGGACGAGATGACGCGCTACACCGAGCGCATCACCGAGGCGGACGTCGAGTTCGCGCTCCTCCCCATCCGCGGCGGGACGTTTGTGATGGGCAGCCCCGACGGCGAGAAGGATCGGAACTCGGATGAAGGCCCGCAGCGCGAGGTGCAGGTCTCGCCGTTCTGGATGGGGGTTCACGAGGTCCGCTGGGACGAGTACCGGGTGTTCATGGATCGCCTCGACATCCAGCTGCGTGCGTCGGAGACCGTCGACGCCGCGCCGCAGGCGCCGTGGGCCGATGCGGTCAGCCGGCCCACGCCCCCGTACGTCCCCATGGACTTCGGCATGGGCGTCGAAGGCTACCCCGCCGTGTGCATGACCCAGTTCGCGGCGAAGCAGTACACGAAGTGGCTGTCGATGAAGACGGGCCGCTTCTACCGCCTCCCCACCGAGGCGGAGTGGGAGTATGCCTGCCGCGCAGGAACGACGACGGCGTACTCCTGGGGCGACGATCCGAAGGACGTCGACGACTACGCGGTCTACTTCGACAACGGCGACGATCAGTACGCCAAGGTCGGCACCAAGAAGCCGAACCCGTGGGGCCTGTTCGACATGCACGGGAACGTCGCCGAGTGGACGCTCGACGCGCACGGCAAGTCCTACGCTCCGGCAACCGACGGCGCCCTCGTCGACCCGCTCGTCTGGCCGAAGAGGCTCTACCCGCGCGTCGTGCGCGGTGGCTCCTGGGACGACGACATCGAGGACCTGCGCAGCGGCGCGCGCAAGGCCTCGCGCAAGGGCTGGAAGGTCCAGGACCCGCAGCTGCCGAAGAGCATCTGGTACCACACCGACGCGCCCTTCGTCGGCTTCCGCGTCGTGCGTCCCCTCGTGGAGCCGAGTGACGCGGAGAAGGCCAAGTACTGGGACGCGGACCTCGAGGAGGTCCTCGAGATCCAGGACAAGCAGCGCCGCGGCGAGCGCTGAGCCGCGCCGCCGACTGAACACGCCGCGGCGCCCCGCGTCCGGCTCGACCACAATCCCCCACTCTCCGACCCTCTCCGAACGACTGCCATGCGACGACTGCTCTCCATCACCATGTTCCTCGGCCTCGCGGCCTTCGCCTCGCTCCAGCTCTCCGCGCCCGTCGATGGCGCTGCGCCCGAGAGGGCCGTCGTCGACGACACGCCGCTCGGCGAGGCGATGGAGGAGATCGAGACGCACATCCGCACGCTCCGCAAGAGCCTCAAGGACCCCGCGCAGAACGAGGCGTCCTTGACGGCGATCGTCGGTCTTCAGAGCGCGGTCGCGAAGGCCAAGGTCGAGGCGCCGCACATGGCGGAGCCGATGGAGGGCAAGGCCAAGGCGGACTTCGTGCTCGCCTACCGCAAAGCCATGATCGCGTTCGATCGGGACCTTCTGACCCTGGAGGAGAACGTCCTCGACGGAGACCTCGAGACGGCGATGGCGACCTACAAGGGAATTCGCGGCCGTGAGGACAAAGGTCACGAGCGCTTCACGTCCGACGAGTAGTCGATGCTGTCACTCCTCCTCACCATCACCGCGAGCGTGGCGTCCCCCGGGGACGCCTGGACCCAGGACTTCGACCAGGGGCTCGAGCTCGCGCGCGAATCCAAGCGGGACGTGCTCGTCGACTTCACGGGCTCGGACTGGTGCTCCTGGTGCAAGCGGTTGAAGCTCGAGGTCTTCCGTCAAGAGGCGTTCCTCGCGGGCGTCGCGGACGACTACGTGCTGGTGATGGTCGACCTGCCGCGGAGCCACGCGGCGCTGGACCAGGTGCCGAACATCGAGCGCAACCGGGAGCTCTCGAAGCAGTACCAGGTGCAGAGCTTCCCGACGATCCTCCTGATGACCGCGGAGGGCGAGGTCTACGGGCGCACGGGCTACCAGGAGGGCGGTGCCGTGCCCTACCTCGAGCACCTCGCCGAGCTGCGTGAGATGGGTCGCGAGCCCTTGCTTGCGGCGAAGGCCCTGGGGCGTGAGTTCGCCGCGGCGAACGAGGAGTCCAAGCCGGCGCTCGCCGCTCGGGCACTCGCGCTCTACCCGACCTTGCCCAAGGGGAACCCCGGCGGGGAGCACCTCCTGCCGCTGCTGGCCCACTACCTCGTGCTCGATCCGAAGAACGAGAAGGGAGAGCTGGCGCCTGCGCTCAAGCTGCTCCTCGGGAGCACGAAGGCCACGCCAGAGCAGATCGCGCTCGGCCGCGAGCTCGACCCGAAGAACGAGCTGGGGCTCCTGGAGTACGCGGTCTTCGCGAAGGCCTTCTGGGCCGGCAAGCCGGAGGAGCAGCGCGTCGCCGCTCAGGAGATCGTCGCCCTCCACGCGCTCGGACCCATCCGCGAGCGCAAGGTCGCCAAGGTCCTGTACCCGTACGGCGCGATGTGGGCCGTGACGCACCTGCAAGACCTCGACGCCGCCAAGGAGCTGGCGCGCCTCGGGCTCCCGTACGTCAAGAAGCAGCGCGGCATGCAGATGCAGCTGCAGGCGATTCTCCGCAAGCGGTGAGCGGCGATCCTTCACCCGCGGCGAGCTACGAGGCCTGGCTCGTCGACCTCGACGGAACGCTGTACTCGCCCAAGCCTCTGAAGCTGGCCATGGCCGCGGAGCTCTTGCTCCTCGGCCTGCCTCGGCTGGCGACGATTCGCGCGTTCCGCCACGAGCACGAGCGGATCCGTGAGGAGGGCCTGGACGCAGGCGGTGACCCGTTCGGGCTGCAGCTCGACCTGGCGTCCGCGAAGCTCGGCATCGCGCGCGACGAGCTCGAAGCCGTGGTACGCGAGTGGATGGTGCGGCGGCCCTGTCGCTGGCTCCCACGCTTCCGTCGCGGCGCGCTCCTGGAGGAGATCGCTGCCTTCCGCCACGGCGGCGGTCGCACGGCGCTCGTGAGCGACTATCCCGCGCGCGACAAGCTGCGCGCGCTCGGCGCCGAGGGGCTGTTCGAGGAGGTCGTGGCGAGCGGTGAAGCGGGCGGCCCGGCGCAGCTCAAGCCCTCCCCCGCCGGCTACCTGGCCGCGGCGGAGCGACTGGGAGTGGCGCCGGAGGCGTGCCTCGTGGTCGGGGATCGCGACGACGCCGACGGGGAAGCTGCGCGCAGCGCAGGCATGGGCTTTCGCCAGGTTTGACCCGGGACGCGGGCTTCGCGCGTAGCGCCCTCGACGGTCCCGGGCTACGCTCCCGGGATGCTGAACGCCCTCGTCCTGACGACCCTGCTCGCGACTGCGTCCGCGCCGGCCACCGCTCCCCAGGACGGTCCGACCAATGAAGAGGTCACCGCCGCGTGGTCCAAGCTGGACCTCGACACGAAGAAGGAGCTGATCGAGTGGTTCCGTTCGGAGGTCGTCTGGCTCGACACCTTCCAGAACCGGCTGGTCAACTACGTCCTCGAGACGCAGCCGCGTGACGCGGGCCTCTGGCCGCTGGTCGAGCCGGCGCCCTACTACGACCCTTCGCTGCACGCCCCCGCGCAGCCGATCCAGCGCAAGTCCCTGGCGC
>Ga0316204_10006140_pt1 | contig 18833 bp, 12 predicted proteins | sample 6monrhotite_MG_2_FD_205661 | JGI IMG/M metagenome (GOLD analysis project Ga0316204, IMG submission 205661) | Microbial mat bacterial communities from mineral coupon in-situ incubated in ocean water Damariscotta River, Maine, United States -... | ecosystem: Environmental > Aquatic > Marine >...
TTCCTTGATCTAGATGAGAGTATAATATCTTTTCAGTTAGTGTCATTGGTTTATTCAACACTTTTCGAGCAGCATTAACTCGCTCGTCCATTCGCTCATAAACCTTCTTAATCATGTCAATATCAAATGCCATAGTATGTTCTTTTTGTGTTACAATTTTAAAGGGTTACGAAATTACGCATTTGGACCTTTTTTATCAACCGCTCATCCAATTTAGAATACTTCTAATTCCATACATTTCGTAAGCTTGTAGTGTGTTAAAGCTGATAAGAGAAAATATAAGAGAAGCACTTCGTTCAGTGAGGAGTCAGATGCTTCGAACTATACTTACGGTGCTGATCATTGCAATAGGGATTATGGCCTTGGTAGGAATCTTAACTTCTATAGATGCTATTAGCAATTCCATCAGTAGTAACTTTAGTAGCATGGGCTCAAATACTTTTTCTGTTCACAACCGAGGAAGCAGTATGCATGTAGGTAAAAGAGGGAAAAAAGCCAAGAGACATCCAAGGATTAAGTATGAGCAGGCAATAGCGTTTAAAGAGAGGTATGAATTTCCAGCTTTGGTTTCTGTTTCAACTAGAGCTACAGCTTTAGCTACGATAAAATATGAATCTGAAAAAACTAACCCTAATATTTTTGTTTTTGGAATCGATGAAAACTATTTGCAGACCTCTGGTTATGAAATAGAAAGAGGAAGAAACTTTTCGGAACACGATGTTCGTTTTGGAACACATGGAATTATTATTGGTCAAGAAATAGTTTCTAAACTATTTGAAGGTAAAAATCCTATTGATAAGTTGATTACAGTCGGAAATGGGAAGTATAGAGTAATAGGCGTTTTAAAATCGAAAGGTAGTAGTATGGGGATGGGTGGGGATAAGAATGCATTTATACCCTTAACAAATGCACGTCAATATTTTCCTAGGTCAAACCCCACTTTTTTGATTAATGTGATGACTAATCGACCAGAAGAATTAGATCAGGCAATTGGGGAGGCGAAAGGAGTTTTTAGGGTGATCAGAGGTGATAAAGTAGGCAAGGAAGAGAGTTTTGAGACGGTTAGGAGTGATAATATATCGCAGTTATTAATGGAAAATCTTAGCATGGTTACTTTATCAGCAACCATAATTGGGTTGATTACACTTTTGGGAGCAGCAATAGGATTAATGAATATTATGCTAGTTTCTGTTACTGAGCGAACTAGAGAGATAGGCGTTAGAAAAGCAATTGGAGCTAGTGCAAACATTATTAGAAACCAATTCTTAATAGAGGCAGTGGTAATTTGTCAGTTAGGAGGGATATTAGGGATTGTTCTTGGAATTGTAATTGGTAATGTAGTTGCAAGTATTGTTGGGGGAGGATTTATTGTGCCCTGGGATTGGATGATATTGGGTGCTTCTCTCTGTTTTATTGTTGGATTACTTTCTGGAATATACCCTGCATATAAGGCTGCAAAGCTAGATCCTATTGAGTCTTTAAGGTATGAGTAGTAGAGGTTAGCTCTTTTTTAAGAATTCTAAATTTCTTTTTAAACCAGCATATTTCGTACGCTTTACTGCTGACTTTCTAAAAATATTATTGAATTTTTCTTGATCTAAAATTTCCCAATCCTGTTTTGTCATTTGCAGCAAATCCAATTTTGGCTGGAATTTCTCTTCTTTGTTTTGCTCACCAAATCGATTCCACGGGCAAACATCTTGACAGATATCACAACCAAAGGCCCAATTTTCTAATTTTCCTTCAAATTCTTTAGGAATGAGTTCATCTTTCAACTCAATAGTTAAGTAGGAAATACATTTGTTGGAATCGATTTGTCGTTTGGGCAGAATTGCATCGGTGGGACAAGCATCAATGCATTTGGTGCAGCTGCCACAATAATCTTTAATTGGAGAGTCGGCTTCTAAGTTTATATCTAAAATCATTTCAGCGATGAAGAAATCTGAACCTTTTTGTTTGTTAATGAGCATGCTGTTTTTTCCGATCCACCCTAAACCACTTTCTCTTGCCCATGCCCTATCTAAAACTGGAGCAGAGTCTACAAATGATCTTCCCTCTACTTCTCCAATCTCATTTAGAATAAATTGATGGAGGAGTGTTAGTTTCTCTTTGACAACAAAATGATAATCTTCACCATAAGCATATTTAGCGATTTTAGGAGAGGTTTCATCCTGCCGTCTTTCTTTTGTATGGTAATTGTACAGCAGGGAAATAACTGACTTTGAACCTTCTACTAATTTCCTTGGATCCACCCTTTTTTCAAAGTGGTTTTCCATATAAGCCATCTTTGCATTACCATTGGATTTGAGCCACTCTTCTAGGCGAGTTGCATCTTCATCTAGTCTTTTTGCTTTAGAGATACCAACAAAGCTAAAGCCTAAACGATAGGCTTCTTGTTTTATCTTTTGGCTATTGGAAAATTCCATTTTAACCAAATAAAGTTCCGTCGTCTTTGTGATTTTTTCGGCCAAGATGCTTGTATGCTAAATCTGTAGCTTCTCTGCCTCTTGGGGTTCGACTGATAAAACCTTCTTTGATCAAAAATGGTTCATATACTTCTTCTATGGTCCCTGCTTGCTCACCAACCGCTGTAGCAATGGTTGTTAAGCCAACTGGTCCACCTTTGAATTTGTCGATAATAGTAGTCAGTACTCTATTGTCCATTTCATCTAGACCATGGGTATCAACATTTAAGGCTCCTAATGCATGTGTAGCGATTTTTAAGTCAATCGTTCCATCTCCCTTTATTTGAGCAAAGTCTCTAACTCTACGTAGAAGAGCATTTACTATTCGTGGGGTACCACGGCTTCTTCCAGCAATTTCACTTGCAGCATCGTTCTTTATCTCTATGTCTAAGATTCCTGAGGAGCGCTTAACAATCATGGCTAATAGATCCTTATCGTAATATTCCAATCTAGAGTTGATTCCAAAACGAGCTCTTAGAGGGGCTGTCAGTAACCCAGCTCGAGTAGTAGCCCCAATCATTGTAAAAGGATTCAATTTAATTTGCACACTTCTGGCATTAGGGCCAGAATCGATCATAATGTCAATTTTATAATCTTCCATTGCAGAATACAAATATTCTTCAACTACAGGACTTAGCCGATGAATTTCATCGATAAACAAAACATCGCCCTCTTCTAAATTGGTTAGCAGGCCAGCCAAATCAGCAGGCTTCTCCAATACAGGGCCAGAAGTCATGCGAAAAGATACCTCTAATTCATTGGCAATAATATTAGCTAGAGTAGTTTTTCCTAAACCGGGAGGTCCATGTAACAATACATGGTCTAAAGCTTCATCTCTTTGTTTAGCTGCTTCTACAAATATTTTTAAATTCTCAATGATCTTATATTGACCAGTGAAATCGTCAAAACTTAATGGCCTTAACACCTTGTCAATTTCCCTTTCTTCTCGATCTTGAGGATTAAATTCTGGATCTAAATTCTCGTTCATCTTAATTCTGAAATTCAATAAAAACTAATCAATTATATTCCCTTTAGGTCTCGTAAAATGTCTTGGAAATAAATTTTTGTTTTGAAAATATAAACAGGAGAAGTGAATTTTTCATCAACCTCAGAATTTGGTTTTAGCATCAAGCGATAACCTATCCCCATACCTGCGCCAAAGTATCTTAGGAATCTATATTGAAAGGTAATTGCCGGTTCGTATGAGATAATAAATTGCTGTCCAATTTTTTCAGGGCCGAAATCCTCTTTGTTCTCATAAAAAGAACTGCCAAAACCAAATTGGACAGGAATTGATAGTTCCCAGTGTTCATCTTTGTAAAATACATATTCCAAATAAGGGGAGAGGTGATAAAATTTAATTTCAGTATTGTAAAGAACTCCTTTGTAACTAATGATATTTTTAATGGAAGACCTAAGTTGGTTGTAACCTAAACCAAAACTAAGTTTGTTGTCAAATTGCACACCCGCTTTGATTCCATATACTCTTACGCCACTTTGATTGATAAAAGAGTTTCGTGAATCAAATCGCAATTCAAATTTTGGGTTTTCTTGAATTGCAGTTCTTAACTCTTTTTCAAATTCTTGGGAATAGCTTTGAAAAGTGAACCCAAAGGTTAGCAATAGTAAATAAATTATTCTTGAAGAGCAATTGAAGTAATGGCTATAATGCACTTAATTAGCTAATAGTATTATTCTCCTTTTTTCTTGTTTTTAGCTTGCTTCATGGCCTCACCGATTTGGTTGCTTGCCGTAAAACTAGCAACCATATTATTTAGCATTTCGCTTCCGGCTTGAGGTGAATTTGGAAGTAAAATTAGATTGCTGTTAGTTTCTTCGCCAAGAGATTGCAAGGTGTCGTAATGTTGAGTGACTACAATCAGGGCAGAGGCTTCTTGTGAGTTGATGCCTACTTTATTTAATACTTCAACAGACTCTTCTAATCCTCGAGCAATCTCTCTACGTTGGTCAGCTATACCTTGCCCTTGGAGACGTTTACTTTCCGCTTCAGCTTTTGCTTTTTCTACAATAAGAATTCGTTGTGCATCTCCTTCAAATTGAGCTGCAATTTTCTCTCTTTCCGAAGCATTAATTCTATTCATAGCTTCTTTTACTTGTCCATCAGGGTCAATATCAGTTACCAATGTTTTAATGATGTCATAACCATATTCTATCATGGCATCGTTCAATTCCATTTTTACAGCAATGGCGATATCATCCTTTTTAACAAAAACATCATCCAATTTCATTTTAGGAACTTCAGCACGAACAACGTCAAAAACGTAAGAGGTAATTTGATCATGAGGAAAGTCTAATTTGTAAAAGGCATCGTATACTTTTTCTTTGATTACTTTAAATTGTACTGAGACTTTGAGTTTTACAAAAACATCGTCCAATGTTTTTGTTTCAATAATTACATCTAATTGTTGAATTTTAAGACTTAACCTTCCTGCAATTCTTTGAACTATTGGAATCTTTATCTGTAAGCCCGATTGGCGAATGTTACTGAATTTACCAAAGGTTTCAATAATTGCTGCAGTTTGTTGTTTTACAATAAAAAAAGAAGCAAATAATAAGATGACTAGTCCTGCTAGTAAATATATATAGACCATTTGTAAGTATTTAAAGAGTAATGTGTGAACTAAGTTCAAACTTAATCAAAATGTAAGCCTTATCAATAAAGTATAGGATGATTGGGTTATAAAATTTTTTAATTCGTATTTAGATGGTTAATGTTTAAAACTAGGTAACCACCGACTAACTATATAAGGCTTTCAGTATTTTTAATCTGAAAGAGATAATTAAGCCCTTACTTGATCTATTGAGTAAGAGTTACTCATGTTTGTCTAATCAACATTGTAACTAAAGTGCCTGTTTCTTTGCCCTCAAGGCCTAAGTCTTGAATAGTAAAAGACTTGATCTTCTTATTCTTGTTATTGTGCAGAGCTAAGCGATCAATAATGGTTTGTATTCCATATGATTTACGTTGCCGCTTTCTGGTTTTATTTGCGGACAAAGTTCTTTCATAACCCACACCATTGTCGGTTATGGTTACTTCTATAAATTGCTGGGTTTTCTTAAACTTTATTTCGAGAACTCCTTTATGGCCATTTTTGTTTTTTAACCCATGGAGAACGGCATTTTCTACTATTGGTTGAATAATAAGATTTGGAATTTTGCTATTGAGATGAACATTAGGAGCAACATCAATACTATAATTAAATTTATTCTCAAATCTAATCAGTTCCAGGTCGAGGTATTCTTTTAGAAATATAATTTCATTTTCAATAGAGATGAATTCAGTGCTTATTTGGTCTAAAGTTCCTCTCATGAGCCCAGAAAATTTATCTAAGAATGAGCTGGCCTTTTCATTCATATTATGGCTAATAAGATATTGTAGTGACGTCAGTACATTAAAGATGAAGTGCGGGTCCATTTTTGCACGGAGAGCCTTTTGGTCGGAAACAAGGCGCTTGATAACAAGTGTTTTCTCTCTATTTTGAACCCCAATTCTGTAATTAATAAGCTGATAAAATAAAAATAAAGACAAGAAAAAACCAATGGTGTAAAACCACCATGTATTCCAAAAAGGAGGGACAATATTAAACTCCAGAATTTTAGATAATCCCCATACCTGATCTACTAATTGTGTTTGTAATTCTACTGTGTAGTTTCCTGGAGGTAATTCTATAAATTGAATACTTCTTTCATTTGTTAATTTCCAGGTTGTATCAATACCTGGCATTCTGTATCGATATTGAACTGGAAAAGCAGAGAAATTAATTCCTACGTAGGATAGTTTTATATAGTTCTGGTCATGCTTGAGATGAAAAACATGATCCTTGTTGGATTGTGCTATGTTGTTGATTTCAACTCTTTTTATATGTAAGCGGGGGACTTTAAAAGTTTCTCTTTTAATATCATCCACTTTAGTGTTAAAGATACCTACACCTTTTTCTGCCCAAAAGATTCCTTTTTCATTTGAGTAGGTGCCAGTTTCATATGAATATGCTTTGGGGTAGGGAGGGAAAATAGAAAGGTTAGTATTTGTTTCATGATTGGGTTCTTTTAAATTCGAGAAAAGGCAGGTCATTGTTGAGGAGAAGAACCAAAGTTCATTTTTGTTAGTTAAAATAGGAACACTACCTGGAATTGATTTGCCATTTACTTTTACTTCTTTCAATCCATTTTTGTCAAGTGTATAAACATGTTGAGTTCGAAGAGATGAAAACCAAATTTTGTTATTGAAACAACTTACATAGGTGAAATGAGAACCAAGTTCTTTGTATTGTTCACTCATGTCATATATTTTTTCACCAACTTGAAGGTAAACCCCTCCTAGAGTTGTTAACCAAATAGAGTCTCCAACTACAGTTAAGTCATTTATCCGATATGGATACTCCTTGGAGATGTAGTCAATAGTAGTATCGTTTACATAAAAAAACTTATTTCTAAGTAGTACTATCTGTCTTCCATTATGCACATCCTGATGAAATGGTTTCTGCAGTAAATTAAATACTCCGCCTTTTCCAGATTTAATTACTTCGTCAGTGTTCAGCCGGTTCCAACCACTATGGGTTGAATAAAAAAGATGTCCTCTCCTCCCAATCCACATTCTTTTATGAGTAGAATTATAATAAATAGAACCTAGGGTTTTGCTTTCTTGAGGAATATTTAGGGTGCTAACATTTTGATTATTAATGTTTACAACACTTAAAAGGCTGTCAATTTCATTCCCTACATATAAGTTTGGGCCTACACTAATTAGTTTTCTAATGTGATTAGAATACAGCATGCCATTTTCCTTGCTATACATTAGGTGATTTGGATAGGCTATACGACCTAAACCCTTTTCTTGAGATTGTATCCAAATACCATTTTGGAAATCCTCTGCTACTGCAACTGAAAAGGTTCCTGGTAGTATTAATTGGTGATCCTCTCCAATTGTTTCATAGGACTTATAGTATCTAATTCCTTCAGTAGTACTAATCCATAATCCATCTTTAGAGTCAACGAATAATCCAATAATACCACCCCATCCTTCTATGGGGAATTGTTTTATTATGGCACTGTCGCTAAATTCAATTAGATGCCCTCTTCCACTGGCTAATAAATAATTGCCGTTAGGGAGTGGGGTTATGGAAGAACGAAATAGTCCATTAAAGTCAAGAATTGGAAATTTTTGGATCAATTTCCCTTCTTCATTGATTAGGCAGGCAAATTTAGGGCTTCCAAGATTCTTACTTGTATGGTTAACAAAGAAGGGACGTTTGTTTTTTCTAAGAAATAGGCCAAAACCATTAATCTGACTTAATTGTTGCTGATAGGGAAACTCAATATTCATTGCAGAGTCAATGACCAAATACTTCCCATCTTTAAAACTTATGTGCAGGCTTTCGGACTCATCAAAATAAAAGTCTTCACAAAAAATATTTTTACTTATTCTTTTCAGTGTATCATTCATTGGATATGGCCTCAATGTATCTTCCTCAATATAGAAAAGTCGATTTGATAGATCGATAACATATTTATTTCCTGAGGGATCTTCAAAGAATTTAATATAACTGGAATGGTCTACTAGGTCAGAAGTGATTTTAACAAATGATTCCCCATCATACCTTAATATGTCTCCAACCTGAATTATCCATGTCATTCCATCGGAATCCATTTTAACATCCATATGTAAGTCACTGGCGGTATAATTTTTTTGGTTTTGAAAGCATACAATCTCAGGCTGAGGTTGCCCTGACATGGAATTTAAATTTAATAGAAAAATAAGGCAGAGTAACAACAATGAGAAGGGTTGACCTCTTTTGGGTAGAGTGGGGGATGTTATTGATAGTTTATTCATTATAGTCCTAAAAGGGTTTCAAGAGTGCTCTTTTTTGTTGATGTAAGCGGAATGAGTTCTTCATTTAAAAGCACTACATATCCTTTTTTTCCTTTTCCTATTTTACTAATCATTTTTATATTGACAATATGTGAATGATGACACCTACAAAAGAGACTAGGCGTAAGTGTTTTTTCAAAATAACCAATCCCCTTTGTTGAGAGAAACTGTTTATCTGCTAATACAACTAATGTATAACTCCCTTCAGCTTTGAAACGAATTATTTCATCTTCTTTTAAGATATGGTGCTCACCCTCATGAAAGATTGAAATAGCCTTAGAGTTTTGGTTGTCAATGCTTTTTTTGGCGATAAGTTGATTTTGCAAAATCTTAGATACTTTTCTTACGGCTTTCACTAGGTCTTCAGCATCAACCATTTTTACTAAATAGTGTGTTGCATTAGCTTTAAAGGCATCAACCGCATATTGAGAATAAGCTGTTGTGAAAATTACCTGAGTTGTTGACGGTAGGTTAGCTTGTTCTAATAATTCGAATCCATCTAATTCTGGCATCTCTACATCAAGAAAGATGATATTATAGGTATTGGTTTTAAGATGTTCAAGTGCTTCTAGGGGTTGGTTTAGCATTTCCACTTGAGAAATTTCAAAACAATGCTTCTCAATTAAACCCTTGAGGTATTTACTAGATAAGGGCTCATCATCAACAATTAGTACTTTCAAGAGAATAAACTTAAGTGTTAGGTTACAAATCTAAAGGATAAGATGATATAGTGTAAAAGAAAATTACCCTATTTATAGGATAAAAAGACGCATCTGTATAACTAGATGGAATATTAAAGCAATTTTAGGGCTCATTTATTGAGTTGGAGAGATTACCTAGTGGTTTGCTCTCCTAACCGAATAAGGGAATTAAATCTGCTAATGCTACGCGCATTACATCTTAAAATCAAAAAACCTACCAAGCCTTTGCTTGGTAGGTTTTCTTCTTTTAATCTGTCTTTAGTAGATTCAATCATCTGTGGAGCCAAGGAGATGGAAATCGAACTAAAACTTGCTTAAAATCAATAATTTATATGAATTGAAAGAGTTGATTTTTGACAAAAACATTATTTGATGGGTCACAATTAAAAGACTTAGGAGTGCTGAAAGCACGAGAGGGTTTTGTTCGACTAGAGGGAGAACTTTTTGTATTGCGAAATGAGATTCATTTAACCTTAAATTTGTCCCAATTAGATAAGAAGATTTGTTTAATTATTTGAATTTATTTAAGATGAAAAAGATTATAGCGTGTTTGATTATACTGCTTACATTAAAAGATGTTAACTCTCAATCAGTTATCTTGCCATATTTTGATAATTTCGAGACTTCTAATTTATGGACTGCTAATGGAGATTGGCAATTGGGTGAAGCCAGTAAATCAGGGTTTCCAAGCATATCTGATAACAAGAGGTGGACTACTAATCTTTACTCAGATTATAGTAATTCCTCAATTAATGGTTTAGAATCTCCTTATATTAATTTAACCAATACAGTAACTCCCTATGTTTCATTTATGCTGTATTATGACACTGAAAAGTGTTGCGATAGTTTACAATTTCAATATTCTACGAATGGGGATTCAATATGGAAAGATTTAACAAATGGCAAGATTTCAAGAAATTGGTTTAATAATAATAACTCATGGAGTGGGAAAACCACTAAGTTTTTAAAAAGCACATTAACATTGGATAGCATTCCTAAGGATGATTCAATAAAGTTTAGATTTTTATTTACTACTAATTCAACAAATTCAGGCAAAGGAATAGCTATCGATAATTTTTTAATAAGTGATTTTGGAAATCCAACGTCTGATGTTGAAACCATATTTTTAGGGTTTGATGATGATACTAATGAATGTAGACACTCACAAAGACTTGGTATGATAATTCAGAATAATTTAGACAGTAATATCATTTACCAAGGAAATGCTAATACAAGTCTCAGTTACAAAATAAATGATGGAACTCCTAAAACGGAGTTTCTTCATTCGGGTTCAATACTTGCAAACGATTATTATTATCATACTTTTTCTGCATCTTATGCCTCTGCTTATTATTATGGAGATATTACAGCTTGGTCATCTTTCTCTGTAGATAAGAATGCTTCAAATGATTCTATAGAGTTTTTAAGAGCTTTTGACCAAGAAATTATAGAAATCTTATCTCCTAGTGAATATTATCCTTCAGGATTAGATTCATTTAATGTAGTTGTTAGAGTCAGGAATTATCATACTCATAAAGTATCAAAAATTCCTGTTGTATTAAAGTATAATAACTCAACTATAGTTGATACCATTCCAAGTCTCAATCCACTTTGTAATCCAGGATCAGGAGAATTTATTTTTAGCAAGAGGTTAAAATTTGGATCAATAAGTAATAATAAACTGAAGGTATGGGTGGACTATCCTCTAGATAAGAATAAAGCAAATGATACGCTAGAATTAGATGTTATAATTGATTCTCTCCCAGTAATTCAGCTTCCATATTGGGAAGGGTTTGAAGATGCAGAATCAGGAATAGGACGTTCCAATGCCGGGTCTACATTGCCTTTAGACTGGTATAATTCTGGACAATGGGGAGTGAGAAGTGGGAGATCTCCATCACTTATAGGAGGAACAGATTATGGCTCAGGTGGCAAAGGAAATTATTTAATGAACCTTTCTTCAACTTTGGAAGAGAGTAAAATATATACACCTAGCATAAGCATTCCAAACACCTCAAATGATATTATAATTGAGTTCGATTTGCATCATTGGACTATGATACATGGAAAAGCTTTGTTGTTAAATGTTTTAAAAAGAGACGGAACTTCGCAGTTTATTAACACATCATCTACATTACCTTCTTATCGAGGTGGTCCATATTACAAGTTCCAGAGTTCATTGTCTTATTTCAAAGGAGATACTATTTCACTTCAATTTAAAGTGGTTAGTGAAAATGATACAATTGGAATTGATATTTCTGTTGATAATCTCAAAATTTTTGAATCCTCTCCTTATGATTTAGTTATTAGAAAACGAAGAGGATACTTAAATTTTTATGAAGAGGCTACTTTTTGTAGCCAATATAAAGACAGCACTATCATAAATATTGCATTATTCAATAATGGAAGTAATATGTTGCCTTTAGCTGAAGTTTGTTATCAAGTAAATAATGATCCAGCAGTTTGTAATACAGACAGTATTAAACTGATGCCGTTTAATGAAATTAATTATGAATTTCCTCAGCGAGCTGACTTCTCTGTTCCTGGAGGATACTCCCTAAAGATATATACAAATAATGATTCTGATAATGTTTCCTTCAATGATACTTTGTTATATTATTTTGAGAGTACTAGACTGACAGATGATGTTTACGATGATTTTGATTCTATTATTGACTCAAGGGAGAGGTTTCAATGGGATGTCTCTGGAGATAAATATTATTTTTGGAAGCTGAACTCAGGTGAAACAAATGGTAATGAAACAGGACCAAATTCAGATGCGAGTGGTTCTCAAGATGGGTTTTACTTATATACCGAGTCAATAGATGAAGGTAATTTCTCTTATCCTATAAGTACAAGTATTGAGTTAAAAGAATGCTTCTCTGTTGATACAACAGAGAATAAGGTTTTGGAGTTCGACTATCATATGTACGGAGAAAATATTGATAAGCTATATATTGAAGCTACAAAAAGATGGTCATCAACAATACTAGACTCAATTGTTGGAGAACAGCAATCATCCTCTTCTGATCCTTGGAAAAGAAAGAAAGTTAATTTGAAAGGATTAAATCTCCAAAATACAAGACTTAAATTCAGAGGAATAAATACCACTGGTAAGAAAGGACATATTGCGCTTGACAATATTAGCATTCAGAATGCAACTAGTATTGGTATTGAAGAAAAACAGAATCACGATGATTTCTATCACATTTATCCAAATCCTTCAAAAGGAAGGCTAATTATAGAAACCAACCTAGCCAATTATTCCATTCGAATACTTTCTATAGATGGTCAATTGTTACATTCGACCAAAGGAAATCAGAGGACTTCTTTGTCTTTAGAAAATTTAGCTGCGGGGATTTACTTTATTGAGATTAGTACTTCTAGTACTTTTACTATAAAGAAGTTCGTGTTAACTGATTAGAAAAGGATTGCCTTTTCATGATTTATTGCATTTTGTTACCTTTTGTCTCAATTTTAGGTTTAAAGAATTTCTTAGGTTAAATATAAATTATCGATTAATCGTGAAAACTTACTTTTTGTATTGATATCTACATGTTTTTAAATTACTATTTAAAAGAAAAATAGCGAAGGAGAATCAAACTTTAACTAAACTCCCAGTATCATTGAGTTATAGAGAATTATTAAGCACTTATCTTTTCCGTTTAAAAACAGGAAAGCACCGAATGCCGGGGCTTTCAATAAGTCAGTGGAGCCGGAGAGATTACCTGACAATTTTCTCTACTAACCGAATAAGGGAATTAAATCTGCTAATGCTACGCATTACATATTAAAATCAAAAAACCTACCAAGCAAAGGCTTGGTAGGTTTTCTTCTTTTAATCTGTCTTTAGCAGATTTAATCATCTGTGGAGCCGGAGAGATTCGAACTCTCGTCCAAACAAGGAATTCAAAAGCTTTCTACAAGTTTAGTTTACTCTTGGTTTTCGAAACTAGGCCGGAAGCAAACGCCCTACCTAATTCTTATCCTATTTAGTTTCGCCAAGCAGTCTAGGTGCCTACTTAACTAGCTCAAAAGTTTGATACCTCTTAGCCAGGGAATTAATGAGCAGAACCCCTGAGAGATAAGCTTGTTCCAAGACCTAGTCCTAGAATTAATTGTAACCTCTATCGAGTGTTACGCTGCAAGCGCATATTGATTATTGTCGTTTAGACAAGTTTAGTGTTAAGATTAACGAGCTACTCACTCAATGCTCGACTTGCTTACTAGTTCATTCATCTTGCTGTCGATACCGGTCGGCCCCAAGAATTGCTACAAAGTTAAGGATACTTTAAGAGCAAAATTTATAAATTCCGCTCAATCGTAATTCCACCAATACTCAATTTTGCCTTTTTCTGTTTTTTGATTTCTTTTTCTTCTTCTTCTTCCTCTTCTTTTGTGGTAAGGTGCAAGCGTTTTCTTACTTGAAATAACAAACGGTCAGCCATGTAATCTAATGACTCATTAGTGTCCATTACTTTTTCTTCAGTATCGTTGTTGATCTTTTCAGTGGTTGAAATCTGTGGCGTACTTGTTGTTGTCTGTTGAGATTGTCCAAATAAATTATTGAAAGAAAGGAATAGAAAAAGCAACACAAAATTTTGTAACATTGTTTTGCTATGTTTTGGGAGTCCTTTCATTTCAAAACTAAAGTAAGAAAATGCTCTGAATGGAAAATGAAGATAAGCTAAAGAGTTGTAAAAATTGTGAAAGCAGTATTGAGGAGGATTTTAAATTCTGCCCAAATTGTGGCCAAGCTACTGAAAGCGAGGAAAATTTAAAAAGTTTTTTTTCTCACTTTCTAAGCGACTATTTTACATTTGATTCGAAAATTTCTAGAAGTATTTTGCCCCTTATCACAAAACCAGGCTTTCTTACATTAGAATATGTTAGGGGTAAGAAGGCCCATTATATTCCACCGCTAAGACTTTATATTTTTACAAGTATTCTTTTCTTTCTTTTATTTAGTTGGTTGAATCAATCTTCTATTGCTCTTAATGAAACTGTAAATTCAACTACTGTATTTTGGGATAATTTTTTTGAATCTTGGTTGCCAAAGCTATTTTTTGTACTACTTCCCATTTTTGCTTTGATCATATCTTGGCTTTTTAGGAAAGGAACAAAAAGTATGCTTCCACATTTCTTATTTGCTTTCCATTTTCATTCTACTGTTTTTCTTGTGGGAATAATTTATGTGTTGATTAGTTGGGTTTTTACTGGCTTTGAGTGGCAACAAGTTAATGCAATAACATTGGTGTTGTTCTCCCTATACCTTGCGGCTTATTTATGGAAGAGCCTGCGGTTTGTGTTCAAGGAAAGTAGAAAAAAAACAGCTTGGAAATATTTGGTATTGATAAGCCTTTATTCAATAGCTATTGTTGTTTCTTCGATGGTATTGCTATTTTTTAAATTATAAACTAGAAGAAGTGTTACTCTTATGTGATTCTTTTAATTTGTTAATCTCTTCCTCCAATTTCCTAATCTCTAAATCCAATTGATCTATTGCGGTTTGGGTCTGCTTTAGCATTTGAAATTGCTCTTTCTCACCCTCTATGAGTATAGGGATTAGTTGAACATAACTAACACCTATATGACCTTTTGAGTCAATCTTTTTTACAATAGATGGGAATATAGGTTGAACCTCTTGGGCTACAAGGCCGTATTCCTTCTTAGGTTTTATTGAACTAATTAAATGGTATTTATATCCTTGAAGTTGCGTGAGTTTTGGCAATTGATTTTGAATAGGTGAGATATTTTCTTTTAATCTTCTATCAGAAGCATCTGTTAAATTTCCAACGTAGGTAATGTTGTTGCTAACATGTAAATCCCCATTGATTACCAATGAATCCAGGAAAAAATTACCCCACAATAAAGGAGAAGTAGTATTGTTGTTGTCAATAAAAAGTCTATTCCCAGCGGTGTTCAATTCTCCAGCTCTGTTTCCGATGAAAATACTGGTACCATTCAAACAAGATTCTCCAGCTTTGTATCCCAAGGCTACATTAAACCCGCCACTTACATTTTGAGACAAGGATTGATTTCCAACAACAATATTAGAACGGGTATTCGTACTCGATCCTAAGGCAAATACTCCTATGGCTGCATTGTTGTTTCTAGCGGTATGGCTTGGCATGATGTCATGCCCAATGGTAGTCATGAAATCTTGTGTAGTATTAAGAGCTGTGTTGTTAGATCCTATTACCACACTCCTTCTTACACTTTCAAATCCTCTACCTGCACTATAGCCAATGGCAACAACATCAGATTGGTTAATATTCGATAATAAACTTTCATACCCTATAGCAACATTTCTTACCCCATTTACTGTCTCTTTCCCGCTTCTTGTACCAACAAAGACATTTAAATTATTGGTTTTATTATCCATGAAACCAGCACTATCTCCAAGGAATATTGAATTTCCATTATTTACTACCTCTAATCTTTTTCTATTCATTCTGAAGTATTCCGTTCCTTGTTGATAGAACCGAATTTGATCGTTGTCAGTTGTAAATTCAGTGAGAATTCTAATATCGCCATCAGAATCTCCCAAGCCAGTTTGGTCGTTGTTATTGAAAATTATCTGAATCCAACCATTGTTATAATTCCAGAAGCTTCTGGAATTAGTCTCATAAACCAATAGCCCATTGGCAGGAGAGGGGATAGCATTTCTTTGTCCGCTTGTCATTCTAGGTATTAAAAGCCCTTTAGACGAATGTAGAATTTCAAATACTGCTGAAGCATCTACAGTAGATGTATTAACTCCTACCTGATTTTGGGAACTCAGTGGGGAGATCATACTAAAGCAAATACTGAAGAAAATTACCTTTCTTAAAATCATATTAATCAATTGCTAAAGATGTTTTTATCTTATTTACTTCGGCTTTTATTCCTTCTAATTTTTGATTAGAATCTTGTAACTGATTTATTTGAGAATCAATAATGACTTGTTGCTCTTTTAAACCTTGTATTAAAATACTTATCAATTGAAGATAGTTTACCCCCATGTATCCTTTCTCTTGATCTATAGTGATCACCATTTCAGGAAAAACTTCTTTCACTTCTTGAGCAATTAAGCCAAACTCTTTTTCTTGAGTACTTTTCATCGTATATGAATAAGCTTGAAGTCGATTAACCAGATGCATTACTTTATTTAGGGTATCAAAATTTTCTTTTAATCTTCTGTCTGAAACATCGGTAAGTGTTCCTACATAAGTTATGTTATTGGTAACATATTGACTGCCATTTATTACTAAAGAATCAGCATTAAAATCTCCCCAAATCAATGGTGTAGTAGAGCTACTAGGCTCTATATATAGTTTATCATTTCCTAATTCATTTCTTCCAGCTTGGTATCCGATAAATACATTTCTAGATCCAGTAGCATTTTGGCCTGCTAGTCTTCCTATTACTGTATTCTCAGAACCAGTAGCATTGTTTTGTAAACTTGAATTTCCAATAGCAATATTGTTAGCGCCTCCAGTAAGCTGAGTTAAACTTGAAACCCCAAAAGCTATATTGTTATTTCCACTAGTAAGTCTAGTCATAGCATTGAAGCCAATAGAAATATTACTATCTGTAGTTACTGAAGCATCTAATGAGTTGGATCCAATAGCAATATTAGAATTTCCAGTAGTATTCACTCGAAGAGCATCTTCGCCAATGCCAATGTTATCACTTCCTGTAGTATTGGCCAAAACAGATCGATAACCAACTCCTACATTACGTTGTCCAGAAGTATTTCTTCGGCCACTGTTATGCCCTACAAAAACATTATTGTTATTAGTTAAATCATCTGCAGAACCACTATTTTGACCAATGAATACAGAGTTACCCGTATTTCTAAATTCTAATCTTCCAGCATCCATTCTAAAATATTCTACTCCTGCTACATCGAAACGAATAAGATCATCATCCGCAGTCTCTTCCAATTGAATTCTAGTGTCGTTATCTGTATCAGCAATTTGATCAGTACTAATATTCGAAGCTAATTCAATCCAAGAAGAACCATTATAAAACCAAAAAGTACTAGTTGAAGTGTTGTAAATTAGAAGGCCATTGGCTGGACTGCTAATTAAATCTCTTTGACCAGAAGTCATGCGAGGAATTAACATTCCTTTGTCAGTGCTTACAATGTCTAAAATTGCAGAAGCATCAGGAGAGTCATTGTTAATTCCAACAGCCTGCTGAGCATTTGCGATTAAGGCAGAGCAGGAGATAAAGAAGAGGATTAGATACTTTTTCATTATCAATGTTTTTGGAGTTTTATAAAAGTTTGTTGATTGTCAGGAGTTAAATATTTTAAAAGATAGGTTCCTGTGCTTAATGAATGAACATCAATTTTACTATTCGGATTATTTATCTTTTGTGTTAACACAAGTTTACCATTAAGGTCAAATAATTGAATTTTTGCTTCAGAAAAGCCATTGGCTCTTTCAACAATAAAGAAGTTCGTAATAGGGTTAGGGTATACTACCAAAGAGATATCCGATTGAATATTTTCTAAACCAACGATTGTATTGTCAATTAATATGGAATCAGAGATACTACAGTTGTTAGAGTCAGTGATCATAACGGTATAATTACCATTATTTAATTGAAAAGCGGTGTCTCCTTTTTGTTGTTGTAAATCATTCCATTGAACTTGATAAGGAGCTACACCCCCAGTATATGTTACTATAGCATCACTTTTTTGAGTAATAGAATCAAGAATAGAATGTGTGTTTGATACAATACTGTCAGGAGCAGTTATTGTTAAGCTTAAATCTTGTTGACTACACCCAAGCTTATTGAGTTTGATTGTATGAGTTCCAGTGTTTAATTTCAATACATTAGAAAAGTTTAAACTATCAGTAACCTCAATCCCATCATTGTTAATCCAGTTGTACGTTACAGTGTTACTATCGTTAGCCGTTAAAGTAACTATGGCAGCTTCATTAAAACAAAGTGCCTTTTTAACTGTAGGTTCAACTATTGGAGAATAGCCGATTATAAAGCGGCTAGTTGTGGTAGTATCATATAACTTAAAATGGAAGATAGTACTATCCCTCAAGTTTTCAGTTCTTCCTGTGTAGGAATCATGCAAGAACATACAGTTTATTTTGTCTGAAGGAAGTTGATTAACAGCCAACTGATACATTCCAGTTATAGGAACTTTTACAAGTAATGGAATCTCTTTATTAAAAATTGTATCAGGAACAGATTGAATTGAATAAAGGGTGGAGTCATTGCTCCCATTTGATGCGATTGAAAGTCCAGTTGGATTTTCAAACTTTAGGGCATCATATCTAGAATCAAAGGAGTATGAAGCATCAGAGTGAAAACGAAGAATAGTTTCATCAGTATTATTTGAGCCAATTAATTTTAAACTCAAAAGGTTGGGCTTTGCTTTACGAGCAATAAAATCTTGATTTTGATTGGACTTGGCACTTTCAGAAATTCTCAATAAAGGGCTAGCAGCAGAAGCCTTTACATAAAAAGCTTGCCCTAAGGCAATATATCGACTTCCTCCATTGGTTCCAACACCTTCAACAAAGCTTGCATAATGATCCTCTGTGCCGTTGTATATGTAGACTGCATCATCAACATTTGTTCTAGTTATTCCAGCAGAAAGCCAGTCAATTTCAGAAGGGTAGGGGTTGCCAACTAGATTCCAACCATCTTCGGTAGCATCTGATTGTGTTGGATCGTCAGTAAACGTAACGGGTAAATCTTGTGTTCCTGAATAAATAGCTCCTTTCATATCTATAACAAATTCATCACCTCCAGTATAGGCAGTTA